>Ga0187827_10005803_pt1 | contig 14450 bp, 9 predicted proteins | sample ETNtaG_39_FD_167969 | JGI IMG/M metagenome (GOLD analysis project Ga0187827, IMG submission 167969) | Marine microbial and viral communities from oxygen minimum zone, Eastern Pacific Ocean - ETNP2014_SV_150_PacBio MetaG (Illumina Assembly) | ecosystem: Environmental > Aquatic > Marine > Hypoxic...
GAAGAAGTTAAGAAGATGCGTTATCAGCACGAGATGGATACTGAAGAGACTATGGGGACACAAGAGATCAAGCACCTTCAAGAGGAAGTAGAAGCCCTTAAAAAGCGTATTGAGGCTGATATACAGCCTCAGGAGAATGATGAACTGGTGGAGATAACTCCTGTGTGTCAAGGGATCGAACAGGGGGGTGTCAAATCATCTGACACATTAAGAGATAAACTAAAAGATATTAATATTACTTCTTCTTCTTCTTTGGCTGATAATCCCAAAATCCAACAACAACTGGAATTTGGTCAGGGAGCTTCAGATTTCCCTCTAACTTCACACAAGGCTTCTTATGGCGATGATGTCAGGGAATTAACAGAATATTGGTACCTTCACAAGAAGGCTCGTTGTTACGGTAGTCATCATCAGTACAGGCTGCAGAATTTCAAGGGGTGCGTGGCTGCCCTCGTCAGCGACTACAACCTCAACAGGCAACAAGCCATCGAGGTACTCAAGGCTTGCATAAAGCTGCATGTCGATACTCCCGATACGCCCAATTGGTACCTCAAGCATCATCAGGGGTTAGAGTATCTCAACATGGCTATGGCCCAAGTTACTGACAATCCCGCTATGGCTGACGGATCTTCCATTCATCAGCAGGCTAAACAGCAACTGCATGAGTATCTCCGCACTTATGTGCAGCCTCTGCTGCGGGCAGGTAAACCGCTGGATTTGAAGGATATACACCATCATGTTACTATCAGGAAACCTAAACTTGTTCAACAGCTGGGTACGCAACAAGTTCAGCATATGCTTCAGCTGGTTCTTGATTCCAATGACTAATTCTTTTACGTTACGACACTCATGGAGATTTTCACTATGCTAAATGGACACAGTATGAAACCCTTCAGCCTACTTGTTTTGCTCATGGCTCTATCTTGTCAGGTCATTGGGCTGGCTGAAGTGGTTGACATCCCCGATCCCAACCTAAAAGCAGCTCTGGTAAAAGCACTGGGTAAAAATGAGGGAGATGTCATTACCAAAGAGGATTTGGCTGGGTTGAAGGAGTTGAAGGCTGAAAGCAGGAAAATATCTGATCTAACAGGGCTAGAACATTGTACCAACTTAGTGGTACTCCGTCTCAGTAATAACCAGATAAGTGATATATCAGCTTTAGCTAATCTCACTAACCTCTCGCAGTTGTCTCTCGACACAAACCCGATGAGGGATTTGATCCCTCTTAAAGACTTAATCAATTTAACAGAACTTAGCCTAAAGTATAATGGGATTAAAGACATTTCACCACTGAAGAATCTTACGTCTCTGGCAAGTCTATTTCTAATTGGAAATCGGATACAGGATCTGACCCCTCTTCAAAAGCTAACTAACTTGGGGCATATTTACTTAGAACATAACCGTGTCGTAGATGTCTCTCCGTTAAGCAACCTTCTTTCTTTACAGGATCTGCGTTTGCTTAGAAGCTATTTCAAAACTAAATACAATTTAAACTTGCGTATCTAAAGGAATTAGGTATAGTTTTAGTTGGATCTAAAAAGGAACTTTTTATGGCTAAACAGAAACCATTTATCACCGACCAACAATGGATAAGACTTGAACCTTTGCTGCCAAAACCTAAGCCTTCACCCAAAGGTGGACGAAAGCCAAGAGACAACAGGCAAGTGTTTGACGGCATTATCTGGGTCTTGCGAAGTGGTGCCAGATGGAACGACTTACCGGATCGATATCCATCAGCTAGTACTTGCTGGCGAAGATTACAGCAATGGGAAGAGCAAGGTGTTTGGCTCAAAATATGGCGTAAATTCCTGTCCGAACTGGACCAACAGGGCCAGTTAGATTGGGAAGAAACCTTTGCCGATGGCAGTTTTGCCTCGGCAAAAAAAGGGGCTCATGCGTTGGAAAGACCAAAGGCGGGAAGGGTACAAAGTGGATGGTGGTGGTCGATGGCCAGGGAGTCCCTATCGGCGCTGATCTTGATTCGGCCTCGCCGAGTGAAATAAAACTGCTGGAACCCACTATTGAGAAGATTGCGGTGCCGAGAAAAGGTCGTGGTCGGCCACGGCAAAATCCTGTCCGCATCATAGCGGATAAGGGGTACGACAGTGATCCGCTTCGCGAAAGGCTGTTGAAACGCGGCATTGAATTGATCTGTCCCTACCGTAAAAACAATAAGACCAAGAAATATGAGGATGGTGGCAAATTGCGGCGTTACAGGCGTCGATGGAAGGTTGAGCGTACTTTTGCCTGGCTGCAAAACTTCCGAAGATTGGTTGTTGGTTGGGAAAGAGAAATTCAGATCTACCAAGCTTTCTTTCACCTTGCTTGCATCCTCATTACATTGAGGCAGTTTTGAAATGGCTTCTATGAAGATCTGGGAAGTCATCATTCATGGATTTTCCTTTTGCCAATTCTCAGTTGCACCAGATGGAGCCAGGATGTCGGAAATAAGATGAAGTGCCTTCCTCGATAACCCCCTCATCAAAGGCATCTTGTATCCATTATGACGTATGGGTTTAGTTCCCTTTTATGCTGCGCAACACGTGTGATGGAGGGGTTCTTCAGACGACGCCTCTTCGGTAGAAGAGGCGTCGTCGTCCCGATCTTATTGTGAGTGTCGGCGACGGTTGAGGATCTCCCTTTGCAGGGAGACATCAAGTGTGGCAAAGCGGGCGGAAAAGCCACCGACTCGAACAATCAGGTTCGGATACTGTTCGGGATTTTTCATCGCCGCCTCGAGTTCCTTGACGCTCGTGGTGTTTCCTTGAAAGATCATCCCACCCTTTGCCAGGAAAGTGGTGAGAATAGCTTTCATACGCTCGTGGTTAATCCACTGATCGTCCATATCCCACATGGTTGTCGCACCGCCGATTACACACTCAAAGGGTAGGGAGGTACTCGAGTTGATGGCGGTGGTGATCCCCTCCTTCATCGCACGACCAATAGGCGTCATACCGTGACCGATGGTTTCACCTGCTACGGATCCGTCTCCGCGTGCCCCCAACTCCGCACTTGTCCCGGGCGTCCAGACAAAATTGAAAATCATCGGCTTCAACCATCCACCGAAGCGGGTTCGCTGGTCTGTCGCCAGGGTGCAGATGCTACGAAGTACACGTTGCGTCATCCCATCCGCTTCCGGGTCTTCTACGCCGAACATCGGCAATCTGTGCAGTCTGGCTTGCAGAACCTCGTATCCCTCAAAGTTAGCACGCAAGGCATCGAGCATCTCGTCGGCAGAGACAAATTTTTGCTCAAAGACCGCTCGTTTGATACCGTTGAGTGAGTCGGCAGCACTTGTTATTCCAAGCGGTGCAAAGCCGTAATCGTGGTATCTCGACCCTCCCGCCTGCTGCTCCAATCCTCGCTCAAGGCAATCGTTCATCAAGCTCGACAAGAGATAACAGGGGCGATACTCAGCATAACATTCGCTGGCGATGTCGAGCGCCTTCACCATCGCCTCGTATTGACGCGCTAGTTCCCCTTCAAAAGCGTCATAGAGTTCCTCGAAATCCGTGTAATCCGTTAAATTACGGTCGACGGGAATGCGTTTTTCACCGTTTAGTAAATCCATACCGCCGTTGAGTACCAACTCTAGCACCTTTGCGATATTGTGCGTGCGAGCGAAGTTCAGGTCGCAGTTCATCCCTTGTGGACTGATCTCCATGCAACCCCCCGCCATATACATGGCGGCATCCTCACGCTCCACGCCGCCATTCATAATCGCTGGCAGACAAACATCGTCGTTGTAAATCTGCGCCCGGTTTTCCCCTTCCAGAAGATATTTGACCATCAGGTCGATAAAGTCTGCAGGACAGTCTTTGCAAACGCGGGGATAGACGACCGGATGGGTCTGATTAAGGTCGATGATGGATTCGACCATGATATGAGAGAGTGGATTGACAGCGCAGGAACCGTCGGGATGTATCCCGCCCGGCACGACGGCTTCGACCCAACCGTCGCCATTTTGGAGCCGTTCATGGAATCGTATCCAGAGTTCATCGATCAGTTCCTTGGCAAAGTCCAGCGTGATGTCCCCCTGCTCCAGGTCTTTTTCAAGATAGGGCCAGAGGAAGTAGTCAACTCGCCCGGGCCCATTTCCACCGAACGGATTCTCGAACATCACCGCCAGGTGTTGGAAATGAAAGAACTGGACAGCTTCACGGAAATTTCTGGGTGGCTTCCGAGGTACTTGGGTGCAAACTTCGATCAGCTCCTCGATTTGCGCTTTATTCGTGCCGGATGCCAGCTTTGCCTCTGCTTCAAGGGCTTCAAGGGCTTCAAGGGCTTCGATGTGCCGGTCATTCCAATTCAAGACACCTTCCCAGAGGATAATCGCACCTTCGTAGAGTTGCTTCGACTCCTCGTTGGTCGCTTGCAAGAGCCGCCTCTGCAGATCTTCAATATGCCCTTCGATACCCTTTTGCAGAAGCCAGTCCCACCGCCAACCGATGTGGCCCGGGGCTCCACCGCCACCCACAAAGGGATCGATCATTTCCGCCTGGCGCATCCTCGTCTGATTCCCAACGTCATAGCCCTCCCACTCTTTGGCATGTGCCTCTTCCGCTTGTCCCCAATTGCGGGGTGTTTGATAAAGAGTTCCAACGAGACATTGGTCGTCGAAGAGATAGACTGGCTCGTTCTCAAGCGCGAACGCCATTGAGCGGGCATATCGTTCCCAAAAAGGCGCATCCGCGTACAATTCGGAGAAGGCGTTGGTCTGGTTGATTCTCCGGGGGCTAAAAGTTTCTCCTGCACCGCGTTCTCGACTGGCGTCTCTGAACTGAACGATACGTTCCGACAGTCCGAAAGCGTAATTGCCTTGCTTATTAGCGCTGCGGCCTTTTCCCTCGATTATCGGGATTGTACGGAGCTCAATTTGTGTCGGTGCTACCGATATAGTACTTGCCATTTTATTTCCTCCAACTGAGTCAAATGAATTACGTTGGGATGGGTCGGACAGATTTGTGACACTTTCTTCGTGCACACGCCATGAAATAGAGAAACGGTACCTATAAATACCGTTTTTTCTCCGATATCTTTCTGGCGATGAAGCCTCTTGCGCAATAACAGTTTGGAAATGGTTTCCACCCGGGATCGACCGATTCCGAGGGATCAGATTGAGAATTGAGAACTAGGAATCCACTAACCGGTCAGCATGAGGGTACGCGAGGCGTAGAGTATGCGGCTCGCCCCCCCTCATAAGCCGAGTTAGAACGAATGTTCTGTGCGCTCGATAACGTGTTGCTGAAGATCTGGATCAAGCGTTACAAAAACCGTGGAGAACCCCCAAACGCGCACCAGAAGTGTGCGATATTTCGGATCCATTGGGTTTTCGCGAGCCGCCAGCAGGGTCTCCCGGTCGACCATATTCACCTGAAGTGTCGTTGAGCAGGGCAGTTTCAGAAACGTTTCGACGAAGGAGGCAAATTTATGGAACCCCTCCTCACCTTTTAAAGCGGACGGATGGAACGCAATATCCAACACCGATCCATGCCCTGCTTTGCCGAGTTCTACCTTACTGACCGATTTTAGCACCGCAGTGGGGCCCTGTTTGTCTCGACCCAATCCGGGTGAAAAACTGCTGGCGACGTTATCCTCTTGTTTACGCCCATCGGGAGTAGCGGGGAGAAACCGGCGTCGATGAATACCAAATGTCATGAATCCAGGCGCAGTTTTACCACCCGGCCCAGCCTCGTTTTGCGCCTTCTCATAAACTGTATCGCAGAAGTCTTCCGTGATCGTTTTCAAGATGCCATCGACGTAATCATCGTCGTTGCCATACTTCGGCGATCGGTTTAGAATTTTTTGGCGCAGAGGTTCGTATCCTTCAAAGTTATTCTTGAGCGCGGTATTTAGCTCCTCCCAGGTTATACTCTGATCATCGAAGATGAACTTCTTGATAGCTGCTAATCCATCGGCCACGTTGCCCATCTGCGATGGGATGCGCCCCCAGATGCTATACCGGACGCCGGTTGTGGAGGCCTCCTCCAGACAATCATCCAGGCTAGCGGCAAAGTAGGGGAAGGTCACTTCCGCTTTTCCGCCATGGTCGTTCGGGATCTGATCTTCCAGGCGTTCCTGAAAATCAGTCATAACAGCAGCGAAAGTTTCGTAAGGCTCTTCTTCGCCCTTCTGCACTGTCTCATTAAGCATCGGTAACGTGTCAAAATTTCTGAAACTGATCGTGCTTTTGCCACCGAGAATCACCTCAGAACAACCGTCGTTGCAGTAGTCGCGTGCATCCTTGATTGGGATACCCAATCGCAACAGGCCGGGAATCGCAACATTGTCATTGAAGTAGGCCGGATTGCTCAGTCCCTTGCAGGTGAGGCGGCACGACGCCCGCAACAACTCAGGAGGTGAATCGTCAAAGAACCGCACATTCAGTTTCGGTTCCGGCAGCATCAACTTGCCACCGGCTTCCAGGCACATATAGGTGACATCGTTACAAGCATCTTCTCCCTCTGGCGTCTGACCGGCGAGGGCGATGTTACGCAGGGAATCGTTGTTGCCTGCATAGTAGTTCAACTTGACGAAATAGTTCTCCAGTAACTCCTGCGCTTGATCGTGTGTCAACTTACCGGATTCTACATCTCTCTTATAGAGTGGATACATCCACTGATCAAACCGGCCGATGCTTCCACGTGCACCATACATGAACGTAAACCACATCATCTGCAGACCTGCGTGAAACGAATCCGGCGGACCGCTGGCAATTTGATAGCAGACTTCTGCCATCTGCATCAATTCCACCCGGCGTTGCGGGTCGGTTGTTTCATCGGCCAAGGCTTCGGCATGCCGGGCATGTTTCTCGGCAAAGGCACATGCGGCATCGTAGGAAATCACCGTCGCTTCGAGAAAGTCTCGCTTGGATGGATCGGACTCGCCAATCAACTTCTCCTTTGCCCTATTGCGGATGCCGATATAACCCATGCGGATAAGGTTTGCGTTACCGGGCGTATAGTGTCCATCGTAGTGCCCAAGGTCCAGGCTACTCTCCTCCGCTGGTCCATCATGTCGCAAAGCGCGGACTGTCGTTACGCCTGCAATTAGATCCAGAGGTTGAATAACGGGAGACATTTCGTCCAACATCGTGGCGAAATCTTTCGCTTTTCCGACCAGAGTTGGATCGCCGGAACCAACCAATACTTTGCTCACGAGATGTTTTTCATGTTCTCCATTCCAATACATTTGGCGGAGTTTATAGCTTCGGCTCTTTGGGTGTAAGTCCAAATTTGGCATGTTAAGTTTCTCCGTTTCGGTACCGAGATTCATAAGTTGGAGGTTAAATTGTAGAGCCCCCCATACGACTGAGTGCTCCAAAATAATGACAGGAGATGGCAGTGAGGGGAAAGGTTTGAGATAAAACGTTACCTAAACGAGAAATCGGATGACCAGACAAAAACATCTTATTTAAAGGGTATAATAGCACAATTACAAACAAATGCAAGGAAAAATCTGAGTTATTCTTTGTGGAAGACGGTCGAGTCTCCAATCAACAATTGGTACAAGTAATAACCTGTTACCTTTCGGTCGATGCCTTTCGTCTTTTTGTTGGATTGGGCAAGGTCGAAATGGTAGAGTGGATTGAAATTCTGTGGCCCAGTGCTACTGCGTAACTGCTAGAAAAAATATAAAGGCCAATCAACTGATTCAGTTGGTAGAAGAATGTCCCAATTCTGATGAATCCTAATTGAGTTAAGTGACTAAACGATTTACCTGACCAATGACATCTTCGACCGACTGGAACAGAGATTCTATGGTGAGAGGTTTGCTAATACACTTTAAGGCTCCGTGAAGAGTTAACCACTCAAGCTACATTTGTCTAAAAACATCATCAATCTACTATAATGTAATATGGCCAAACGATTAGGTGTTAGTATTACCACTCTAGTTGCAATCATCTAAAGCACTATCTTAATCCGATGTCACTGCTAATATTCGATCGTAATCGAAGTGTTGGGACGAAAAGGCACCCATCCTTAGGACGATTGCTCTGCCTGCTTTTTGGCCTGCTGCTGCTTTTAATTGTTGCCCCTCAGCAAAATCCATGGACACTAAACAGTGTGTCCAGCCAATTTTTGGGTTCCGAGACAGTAATTCAGATTCAGGTAACGTTACTCCACAAGAAGATTGAATTTTCCTTATATACGCTAACCTGGGGAACCTGCCTGCTCTTAACCGGTTTGATCATTTCGTCGGCCCAGGCCAGATTGGCATTGATGGCCTTTGTTCAGAATCGGTGGATATTTCTGGTGGGGATGATTCTTTTTTTGGCCCTCCTGTGGATAAATACCTATCTGGTATTTCTGGGATTGGTCATCGGACTGTTAATAGTAAGCCTCCTTTTGTGGTCAAATATATCACCCCGTTACCTTGTAGATACCCAAGTATTTCTGCTCCGATTGCTGACTATTTTCATCTTCCTGTTCTCACTGAAACCAGCACCGAGAGGGTGGCACATTGTTTTGTCTCTCATCTTCAGTACGCTGGGATCCCTGTTTACTCTGATCGGTATTCAGCCTTTCTTGCACCTGTTGTCGAAGCCCTTTAGTATTCTCGAAGGCATATTTACCTCCAGGAAATCAGCCTATCTCCTTCTTACTTTCTCTTTCGTACTAATTGCCACAAATCTCGGAGCCTATTTCGTTTTTGATCACATGCCACACGTGACAGATAGCGTGGTTCAGGTTTTTCAGGGCCAAATTTTTGCCCTGGGACGTTTGGTAGCACCGACCCCACCACTAAAGGATTTTTTTGACTTTAACCCGCTGATGATTTTGCAGAATGACAAATGGTATTCCGTCTATCCGCCAGGCCACTCACTGTTGATGATGTTAGGTGCGTTCATCCATGCCCCCTGGCTCATGAACCCGCTATTGGGTACACTGACCGTCGTCTTAATCTATTTTCTGGGGGCGGAAATCTACGATGAAAGGACAGGAAGGTTGGCGGCCTTACTGGGAGCGTTGTCGCCCCTCCTGTTTATCATGTCCTCCGGATTCATGAATCATGGAAGTGCCCTGTTCCATACTACCCTTTTCCTGTTGTTCTTTGCCAAAACGGTTAACAGCCGGAGATGGTATGCCCCAATTCTGGCCGGAACCGGACTCGGTATGCTGATCAACGTTCGTCCTTACACCGCCTTGGCCGTGGCCATACCTGTTTGTATATATGCTCTGGGCGCATGGGGAAACGATTTTCGGAGACACCTACTGCGTCTATCGGTACTGACCCTGGTTACACTCTGTTTCATTGGCATTCTGTTTAGCTACAACTATCTGACCAACGGTTCCCCAACGCTGTTTGGCTATGTTGTTCAGTTTGGCAAAGCACACAATCCGGGGTTTGGTTCCGGTCCTGACGGTAAACCAGCTCATACTCCACAGAGAGGATTAATGATCAGTTTGAAGGACCTAAACTTCCTTGAAGCTATTTCAAAACTAAATACAATTTAAACTTGCGTATCTAAAGGAATTAGGTATAGTTTTAGTTGGATCTAAAAAGGAACTTTTTATGGCTAAACAGAAACCATTTATCACCGACCAACAATGGATAAGACTTGAACCTTTGCTGCCAAAACCTAAGCCTTCACCCAAAGGTGGACGAAAGCCAAGAGACAACAGGCAAGTGTTTGACGGCATTATCTGGGTCTTGCGAAGTGGTGCCAGATGGAACGACTTACCGGATCGATATCCATCAGCTAGTACTTGCTGGCGAAGATTACAGCAATGGGAAGAGCAAGGTGTTTGGCTCAAAATATGGCGTAAATTCCTGTCCGAACTGGACCAACAGGGCCAGTTAGATTGGGAAGAAACCTTTGCCGATGGCAGTTTTGCCTCGGCAAAAAAAGGGGCTCATGCGTTGGAAAGACCAAAGGCGGGAAGGGTACAAAGTGGATGGTGGTGGTCGATGGCCAGGGAGTCCCTATCGGCGCTGATCTTGATTCGGCCTCGCCGAGTGAAATAAAACTGCTGGAACCCACTATTGAGAAGATTGCGGTGCCGAGAAAAGGTCGTGGTCGGCCACGGCAAAATCCTGTCCGCATCATAGCGGATAAGGGGTACGACAGTGATCCGCTTCGCGAAAGGCTGTTGAAACGCGGCATTGAATTGATCTGTCCCTACCGTAAAAACAATAAGACCAAGAAATATGAGGATGGTGGCAAATTGCGGCGTTACAGGCGTCGATGGAAGGTTGAGCGTACTTTTGCCTGGCTGCAAAACTTCCGAAGATTGGTTGTTGGTTGGGAAAGAGAAATTCAGATCTACCAAGCTTTCTTTCACCTTGCTTGCATCCTCATTACATTGAGGCAGTTTTGAAATGGCTTCTAGATACTGTTCCTTGTTGTAAATTTCTATCGTTGTTAACAGTTAGCCTGTGGGTAGTGGAAGAGGAGAAGGCAAAGAATCATGCCTCAGTAGCTGCTAACGTGGACACAATGGCCAACCGGCTTTATCAGGCGGGTGGGGCTGATCAATAATCTGGATGAGAAAAAGGAGTTCGGACAATGGAAGGCAGATTAACAGAAATCACCAGTATTGTAGACCGTTCAGGTTCAATGGACTCTGTCTTGGATGAGGATAAGAACTTGGCGACTGTTGAACACGACTTTACGGAATTAACGAAAGGCCTCGATTTAGATTTCAGAACCGAAATCCTCCGGGACCGGGTGCGGCGGTTCGAAGACGATGCAGACCCTTTTGTAAGAGGCCGGATCGCCACCCAGGTCTACCGGGATTTGTCCGATCTGCCGGTCGTTCTGAAGCGAGCGGAGATTATGGCACGTGTCCTGGAAACAATCCAGCCGGTTGTGTTGCCCGAAGAAAAAATCCTGGGTGCAGTCTATCGGCGCAGGCGGGTGCACGAAGGCATCAGTGACCCGGACGCCTGGCGGGTTCGTGTTGCTTTCCCCGAGCAACACGGCTATGATGAACGCTGGCCGCTGCCTGAGGCCGTACGCCAGGAATTAAAATGGTGGGCCAACCGAAAAACTGACCGGCAAGGCGCCAACCCACTGCGCCAGAAAAATGCCTGGCTGGCTAAATATGCGATTGCAAATCCCCACGGCAGCGTGAACGGACATACACTGCCGGACCATGGGATTCTGCTGGAAGCAGGCATAGGTGAACTGCGCCGGCAAATTGCCGAACGGTTGGAAGGAGTCGTCACCGACCCACAGCATAACCAGTTAAAGGCGATGGATCGATGCCTTGAAGGGCTATCAATCTATTGTTTGCGTTGTGCAAAAACAGCCAGAGAACAGGCAGACCAGATGGACGATCCAGCCCTGAAAACCCGCTTGGAAGAGGCTGCGACGAACTGTGAAACGCTTGCGTCCGATCCTCCGACTGATTTTTACGGGGCGTTACAACTGATATTTTTCAGTAATTTTGTCGATCTGACGGACAACCCGGGCGATGCCTATTCCTATGGCCGAATCGATCGACTCCTTTATCCTTTTTACAGGTCGGATCTCGATTCGGGACGTCTGACACCCGAGGATGCCTTCGAGCTAGTCTGCTATTTCCTCATCAAAATCTGGGGCGCACAGCCTTCCGTGAACCTGACGGTGGGCGGTGTGGATGAACATGGAGAGGATGCGACCAACGATTTATCCACCCTTTTTCTGGAGGCGATGGAAACCACAGAAATGACGGTAGATCTCTCGGTTCGGCTACATCGAAACACACCGGAAGCCTTCTTGCGCACAGTGACCCGGGTTGTTCGCAAAGGGTTTGGGCGGCCCAGCCTGTACAACGACGATGTGACAGTCGAAGCTCTCATTCGAACGGACATTGAAGCGGCAGATGCGAGGGACTATGCGCCGCTCGGATGCGTAGAGGTGATGATCCCCGGGCGGTCGGCATACCGGACAATGAGCATGGGACTGAGTCTGCCGAAAGTGCTGGAGTTAGTGCTAAACGGAGGGCGGTGTCTGGTGACGGGAGACCGGGTCTGGGAAGATGTGCCAGAACAGTTTGAGAACTTTGAAACACTCCTGCTAGAATATCGAAAGCGGGTGCGGGCGATCCTCGAACTGGGCGTAGAGATCATCCGGGTGGATGAAAAAATAGAACCCGGGATACGCCCGCGCCCCTGGCTGACGGTGCTATCTCGAGGAGGTATCGAAGATGCGGTGGATTTAACGGCTGGACAGCCCAAGTATGATCCGGTTGGCGTAACCCTCGACGGTGTCGCCGACATCGTCAATTCTCTGTATGTCGTCAGAAAACTGGTATTCAGCGACGAACGCGTGACCCTGGATGAGTTACGAGATGCGCTCCGGGCAAACTGGGAAGGTTACGAAGGATTGCGGCAGTATGTTATCAACCGACTGCCCAGGTTCGGACAAGATGATCCGGAACTCAATGCCATTGCCAGAGCCGAGACAGATCATTACGCCACCTGTTTTGAAGGTAAAAAAACCTTCTACGGCGGTCAGTTCTGGCCGATGATTTTTGGCGTATCCACCAGCCTGATCTACGGCCGTGCGCCTAAAACCGGGGCTACCCCATCGGGCAGGTGCCGGGGAGAGACGCTGGCGATGTCGTTCCAGCCCAGTCCGGCTGGCCCTCAGGGGTGCGCCACGGCGATGCTACGATCGATTACGGCCATCGATTTCCTGAAATTTCCTGGAGGCGTGAGCAATGTGCAGGAGATCGATCCTTCGCTGGTGCAGGGCGAAGACGGGATGCAGCGGCTGGTGAACCTGATCCGTGGATTTTTCGACCTGGGCGGCATGGAGGTGTCGCTGAATTTCCTGGACGGAAAAACCCTCCGTGAGGCGCAGCAGAACCCGGACCGGCATCGCCACCTGATGGTCCGCCTGTTCGGGCTGAGTGCTCAGTTTGTAAATCTGTCTCCTAAAGTGCAGGAAAGCGTGATCGAACGGGTGGAGTCGGCCAGTCGACGGCCTCTATCCGGGGGATAAACGATGGAGCCGACAGGACCAAATGAACGTGCGGCCTGGATATTTGACGTGCAGCGTTTTTCGGTGCACGACGGCCCCGGCATTCGCACTACGGTCTTTCTTCAGGGTTGTCCGCTGCGTTGCGCCTGGTGTCAAAACCCGGAGTCATTTACACCAGGCCGGCAACTGATGCTCTTTCCCGAAGTCTGTATGGAATGCAGGGCCTGTAGCAGTGTCTGTCCCCTTGGTGGAGCCGGACCACCGACAGAAGGAGATGGGCGGGCCGGGGCGTGCACAGTGTGCGGTGCTTGTGTCGAAGTCTGTCCAATGGCCGCCCGCCAGATGGTGGGACAAAAGATGAGCGGACAGGAAATCTTCGAACTGGTGATGCGAGACCGTCCGTTTTATGGTCAGGACGGAGGGGTAACGTTCTGCGGCGGGGAACCTCTCTTGCAATGGAGGTTTATCGCGCCAATAGCGGATCTGATGCGCCGGCAGGGTCTACACGTAACGGTGGATACCTGCGCGGCCGTTCCTCAACAGACCGTTGAGGCTGTGCCAGGCCGGTTGGACCTGGTGCTGGCTGATTTAAAACTGATCGACTCGGAAAAACATCTCCACTGGACGGGACAGGATAATACGGGTATCCTGGCTGCCATCCGGTACTGGGATAGGGAAATGCCCGGACGACTTTGGATCAGTGTGCCGATTATTCCGGGGGTTCATGACAAGGAGGAGATTGAAAAAATCGGAGGATTTCTGGCTACTTTAAAGAATGAGCCGGTTGTGCGCATCCTCCCCTTCGAACGCTTTGGTGAGTCTAAGTACGGGGCCTTGGGGATGTCCAAACCGGCCATTGTGGGCGACGTAGAGCCCCTTGTAGAAGGGGCAAGGACTGTTTTCTTACAGCAAGGATTAAATCTTATGGTGTATTAATCGGAAATTTGGCCCTAGAAACCGACATAAAAGGCGAACCAAGATGAAAATAACGCAGGGATTTCTGGGAGAACAGTTATCGGTTAGGGATAGAAATCTTCCTGTCGATGGAAATTATTGTATAACCGAAAGAGTCATAAAACCGGCTAAGTTAGTCAAAAAATTGTTCGCCAAGAGATTCCAATTGGTCAACAGTGATGGCCTGATGCCCAATTTTTTTCTGATACAGATAGCAAAGACTCAGTTTTGAATAATCAATCTATAGCCCGTATACTCAACTCCAGCCCAGAAGTCGATAAATCTGTGTGACGCAGTGTGACTCTCTTTGAGCGGAACTTATCTTGCCAAGCAACATATTTATTCTTATGGATAATGTTAGCCCTATCAACACTGTGATCGCTATTAATTCTGTAATCACTATTAATTATTGCCAAAATTGCCTTAGATACGGGGAGCGATAAATGAGCGAAACAAACTCAGGAATTATTGTCGAACAGGTAGGTGGAATTGTCCAAATCTACACCACCGACATGGAAGAACTGCTGCAAATAGCTGACAGCCGAGTCACCCGTCAACTGACAGCTGAGGAAAAAGAGACGTA
>Ga0187827_10005806_pt1 | contig 14447 bp, 12 predicted proteins | sample ETNtaG_39_FD_167969 | JGI IMG/M metagenome (GOLD analysis project Ga0187827, IMG submission 167969) | Marine microbial and viral communities from oxygen minimum zone, Eastern Pacific Ocean - ETNP2014_SV_150_PacBio MetaG (Illumina Assembly) | ecosystem: Environmental > Aquatic > Marine > Hypoxic...
TTTTGATTATCGGATAAATACTTAACGTTAAATTATCTTTCCAACTTGTGTCGCGGGATATTGAAAAGAAAAGTTCTTCAGGATATACCAACAAAGGTTCGATTAAATTATTGTCGGGCCTTCCTGTGGTCGAGATAGGTTGAGTTATAAGATTATCGTAAAAGAAAATATGGACGATTGGAGATTTTATTGAAGTTTGTCCGATAATGTTTTTTAGTTGAAGATACCATATGCCTGCTGCACTGCCATTTATGGCCAAGGATTGTGTGGGTATTCCCGTGATTTCCGAAACTGTTTTTGGATCTATTCGGGTATCCAAAATAGAGTTACCAAGAAAAATTAACGATGGATTTTGTTGTTCTAAATTTTCAATGGATTTATGGTCAAATTGTTCGGGTTCGTAACCCAAAACTAAACTCGGCACCGCTGGCAATGCGATATAGGCAATTAAAATTACAGGTAAGGTAAGAATTGACAGATAACGGAATTTCATTTCATTTTTTTGTTTATTTCAAACATTGGATTATCCATAATATATAAGCATGACTAATTACAAACAAACTGCAATTATGATTGTATATGTTGGTTTAATTGCGGTATTTGCCGTGGGATGCAAAGAAAACATCTCGCAACATGACGAAGAATCTCTTACTCAAATTAGTACTACAGACAGGATTATAAAAGTTGATGATTTATTAAATTCTTCATTTAAGAAATCTAAGCAATACGCAACTGATGGTTTACCAGGCGCAGAAGCAGTGATTTACGGTTTTCTAAAGAAGGATTCAGATGCTTTTGACTATGAGGTTCGTTTTTATAGTAATCACCGAGAAGCTGTCGATTTGGGTATTGAGCTTGCTGAAGAAGGATCTGGTTTAACTGCAGTTTTAAACAAAAAAGAAGCAGTTTATAAAGAGGGTATAAAAGAGAGGCGAATGGTCATTGGTGGAGCTGGTGGTGCTGGAGGGAGAAGTGGAATAGGTCCTAGGTATGGGGGATATATTGTCTACGAGAATTTAATTTTGTTATGTCCAGGAGCTAATCTTGGGCAAGCCATTGACCGTTGTAAATATTTAGTAATCGCTTTGAAACCGAATGACTAGCTTTTTTTTGTTAAAAGACTCAAACGTGTATACTTTGTGATTATAAGGACTAAGTTCATATATAATTTATTTTATAAATATACGCCGGAGTGGTTAGAAATGAAAAATATACTATTGATTTTTGTGTTATTGATAGTGATGGTGCCTGTGTACGCGTGTGGCGGTAGCGACGATGAGGTTGTGGCTGACATGGATGGAGCGGGTGGAGGATCGGTTGGTAAAATCACCCAATCTGATCGAATGTTTACTATCGATGATCTATTAGCAGTGGGATTTAAAAAGTCAAAGACTTACGATGTTGAAGGGTTAGAAGGAGCCACGGAGGCCCATTATGGTTTTTTTGGACCGGACCCTTATAGTAGGCTTGAATATGAAATTAGGTTTTATCCCGATCACGCGACGGCTATTGGACCAGGTGTTTCGTTTGCTGATGAGGCAACAGGAGAAGATGCTGTGATACTTAAGAATGTTCAGCGTTGGAAAAAAGGATTAACTCAAAGAAGGCAATGTGCGGGTAACGGTGGACATCATTCAGGCAAATGCGATAATGCCAAGTATGGGGATTATATAATTAACGGCAATATGGTTTTGTTGTGCCAAGGTAAAGATAGTTCAACTGCTATTCAGGCTTGTAATGATCTAATGGATAAGATCCAATAGAAAGAAAACATTGAAAAAAGTTTTATTCACCTTTCTGTCGGTGTTCGTTTTTGTTGCAGTGCTTGGATGTGGCAACGGTGGTGGTAATGAAGATAAGGCGTCAGATACTAAAATAATTGAACCCGATAGGGTGTTAACTGTAGAAGATGTACGGAATGTTGGTGCTAAAGCCAACAAGGAATATGACGTTGCGGATTTACCTGGGGCCTTATCGGCTTGGAGGGCGATATTCGATAAAAAAGACTTCGAACTAAGATTTTACGAAGATCAGTCATCGGCTATAAACTTGGGAACTGAGTGGGTAGAAAGTACCACGGGTGAAGACGCAGCAATAAAAGGTGATGGCGTCATGTGGGAGGAAGGAAAAAAGGACAGAAGAAGGTGCAGTAGGGGGGCTGAAACTCCTCATTCAGGGTGCAGTTACTCTGCTCGATATTTCGATTACATGATAGTCGGTAACATGATTCTTCTGTGTGAAGGCTATACTTCCGATGAGTCGATCGGAAACTGCAAACAATTGCTGGACGCTATTGGTGTTCCCCGTAGCCATTAGTACTGATGGGGTGACTAGACTAGGGCAATGTATCTACTAAGTCTATACACGTTTTTAATTCCCTTTCACATAGCATCACAATATTTCCTACTATCGCATATGCTGGATAGCGATTAACTACGGGGATTAAATAGTCAGTTTGACCTGGTTTTTTACCCAAAACAATTTCTGCTGGCTCTTTGCCCAAACTGATGGCGGTTTCGTGTGATTCATATATACGTACTTCTATGTCTTTTTTGTTAAAGAATCCGTACCAAACTTCGGTAGCTCCGGGCACTGTGGAGGTATCAAATTGTTTGGATTTTTTAAATCCTGATTTAACTAAGTCGTCCATAGAAAATATTCCGTTGGGTTTCAACATTATCCGTATTCCGTCTTCATCGGGTATCCCATAAGCTTGTCCGTCTGAAGGTGTTTGAGATTCGTTACACCCCATCATAAAGAAAATCAAAAACAGGAGGGGTACTGTTTTTTTCATTCAATTTCTCCCATAGAGCGTAACAGATCTTCACATGTCGAGATGTCAAGCTCACATAACATAACCGTATTACCGGCGATTACGTATGCTCCGTAGCCTTTTATTGAAAAGGTTCCAGCTCCTTTAAGACCTCCACCTTTTTGTTTTGGTCTTGTTATCGAAGATTCAGCATGTTTTAAACCTTCGGACAAGACATCTGAATGATTTTCATAAAAACGGATTTCTATGTCTTTCATGTTAAAAAACCCATAATAAATAAACTTCGATAAAGGGACGGTATCGGTAGGGTATTCCTTACTTTTTTTAAACCCGACAGAAGTAAAACTTTCCAATGTGTATGTTTTACCTGAGTTGTAGATAGGAAACTCTGTTAATTCTTCAGATTCCGTCGCAGAATTTTCAATTGCGTTTGTTGATTCGGGTAAATTATTATCGTTATTACAGGATACTAAAAACAGTAATCCTAAAATGAACGTGGCCGACCAGAAAAATCTTTGTGTCATTTTTTGTTCCAATAACCAAGAAACCCCACCAGTAATGTTACCGGCGGGGTTTCTAATTTAAGCTTGTAACTTAATCCTATTTAACTAGGCTTCAAACCGTGGAGGACAAGACCCCATGTAAGGTGCCATGATGCCTCGTTAACGTAACCACTTGTCTGACCACCGAGAGGCCAGTTGGTCCAGTTCGCTTCACTCATTATAATTCGGTGATAGAACTCGAGTACTGGTACATCGGGAAGCTCGTCAAGCCATATTTCCATAGCCTTATGGAAGAGCTCTGTGTTTTTCTCAGGTGAAAGTATTGGGTGCGTCTTTGCCACTTCGTCAGTTAGTTCATCAAACTCAGCGTTCTCCCAGTGATAGAAGTTCACTTGGTGACCACCAGGAATGTTAACTGATGACGACTGGTAAAGTTTCATTGTGAAGTAAGGATCACGTACAGATCCACCATGTCCGAACATTAGACATTCGAAGTTTCCTTCAGCCATTCTAGATGAAGCATCAGGAGGTTGGATATAACTTGCGTTAATACCACCCTTCGTAAGTTGTTCGGCTACGACAGGACCAAGGTCAACCCAGGGGCTGAAACCAATGATCTCACAATTGATTGTGTTTCCACCAGAATCCTCATATATCCCATCTGAGTTTTTTGCAAACCCAGCTCCCTCTAGAAGAGTAGCAGCTTTTTCAGGGTTATACTCCGTAGTGTCGTGCTTTGCCAAAATATCGGCCACGCCTTCGAAGTAAGGTTGTAAAGGTGGATACCCAGGCATAGTCAACGGATTGAACGCGGCATGACCGTCGTAAGCAATCTGTCTCAATTCCTCTCGGTCTAGGAGATAGCTGAACGCCCATCGAACATTCTTGTCGTCGTATGGACCAAATTTACCACTGTCATTGAATGCAAGTGATACTGGCCACCAGTCAACATATCCGAATGGTGATTCTGTTCCAGTATGGGTAACGAGATCTGAGTTTTGTCCCAGAGTCTCAACGATTACTGAAGGAGTGGTCATTGCAGAGTAGTCAACTTCACCTTTTATAAGTGACGCTGCTCTCGCTGTTTGGTCAGGTGTTGGCAGGTAAATAACCCGCTTGACATCCGGTAATCGACCAAACTGTCCAAGTCCTCCACCGTCAGCACCCTTAGGTGCATCTGTAAGTCCATCGCCCCACCAAGAATCAGCACGATCAATAATCTTCTGTTCTGCTGTTCCTTTTGTTACTCGCCATGGGCCAGTTGTCAAAGGCCAGCCTTTCGCAGGATCGTAGTCCTTGAAAGTTGTCCAGTCTTGTTTGCTGTAGTGGTGTTCTGGGACCATGTAGACACCGATATCAAACTTGTAGGCAAGTAGAAAAAAGAACCTTGGGTCTGGCCTGGTAAGAGTTACCTTAACCGTGTGGCTATCGACCTTAGCTGCATTATCTAGCACCTTAGCGACATCTGTACCCCAACGAACTTCTTCTTCAAGTTCTTTAAGAGTATTTAGTGTGTAGACTACATCGTCGGCGTTGAATTCTTCGCCGTCAGACCAATTAATTCCTTCTCGGAGTTTCATGGTCAGTACTGTGTAATCATCGTTCCATGACCAGCTTGCTGCTAGCCAAGGGATCATCTGATTGCCGAACGCACTGAAGAACGCAAGCGGCTCAAAAATAATGTTCGGGCCTGACTGGTGGTTAGCACCAATCGCGTATGGGTTCCATAGTTCGTGATCAACAAATCGTCCTTCTGCTCCACCAAGATACCCTATAAAAGTGTCTTCTCTTGCGACTTCTTTTACTTCCACCTTAGCAGGTTCTGGTTCTGGTGTTGCAGTTGGCTCCGGCGCTTTCGTTGCGGCAGGAGCTGCCTTTGCAGGCGCTTCTTTAGCTGGAGCGGGAGCCGCCTCTTCCTCTGAACTACAAGCAGCCACCGCAACTAGCGATACCGAAAGCAGTCCGAACAAAAGGATTTTCCAATTCCTTATTGACATTTAAATTGTCCTCCGTGATTTCTCACATGCATATCATCGTGTTCGTAGCGCGCGCCACGAACCAACCTATAAATTGTCGTTGATTTATATGGTAGAGTCAATGTTTTACACGGTCGTAAGTAGGATTAATGAACAAAAATATATTAATTTGCTATTTAGTGGGTTTTATAATTAGTTTTTTGAAGAGTTCAAACCATTTAATCCTTTTGGTTGTATTGTGTTTTAGCTTTTCTAATTAATCGTTATTTATCATTGTTAAAAACTTTTTATTAACCTGTAGACTTACAAGGTGAATGTTGCGTGGAGTATATTACAATTCATAAGGTCATGTAAACTAATGGTGGTGCTAGGGTTAATATGAAACGTAGGACTTTGGGTTTGGCACAGGAAAAGACATCAAAAATAGAAGATAAGACCAGTTCTGTATCAGAAATAATATCGGCTGTATTTCGACATTATATTGTTCGCAGATTAGTGTTTTTTCTTTTTGTGATTTGGCTTGCTGCTACAGTTATTTTCATTATTCCAAGGCTGTCGGGACAAGATCCTGTAAAAGAAAAGCTTTTGTTGGAGGCGCAACGTGGTGGCGCTCTTCAGACTGGGCTTGATGAGATGGCAAAGACTTACCAGAAACGATTTGGATTAGATCGCCCCATGTATATTCAATATGGTAACTTTTTGCTTGATTTGGTGCGTTTTGACTTAGGGACTTCCATAGCCTATTACCCAAGGTCTGTAGCATCCATTGTGTACGATTCTATTCTGTGGACGATTGGTTTAGTGGGAACAGTAACGATATTGGCTTTTTCACTTGGCACTTTAGCTGGGGCCTTTCTTGGTTGGCCCAGAAGACCTGGGTGGGTACAGTATTTATTTATGCCCCTATTGACGCTTTCAGCAATACCTCAGTACTTGCTTGGCCTCATTCTTATATTTATATTCGCATTTCATCTTGAATGGCTGCCTCTTTTTGGAGCTTACAAACCGGGTACGGTCCCAAATCTAAGTTTGGATTTCGTTTTCATGGTTCTTCGGCACGCTATTCTCCCTGCTTGCGCTATATTACTTGCTGCGGTTGGTTTTTGGGCCATTGGGATGCGTGGAATGATGATTAATACCCAAGGTGAAGATTTTATGATACAGGCGGACGCGAAGGGATTGAAAGGTGCCAGAATATTTTTGCGTTATGCGATAAGAAATGCGCTATTACCTCAAGTAACAGGAGTTGCTATTTCACTTGGAACGATTATAACTGGAGCTATATTGGTTGAGCGAGTGTTTCTTTACCCGGGATTAGGGGACATTCTTTTTCAGGCCATTAGATTATCCGACTTCTTTCTGATAAGAGGGATAGTAATGACGATTGTGTTTTCGATCGCAATTGCTACGTTGATTTTGGACCTAATATACCCACTTATAGATCCCCGTATTAGAACGAAGACCTAATTTATGAGTCAAGCATCCAGCCAAAAACCTCCAAGTAAAAGATTCTCACTTTTTTACGAGGAGCGTCTTGAGCCTATATTTGGATATGGCAAGAGAAACCCGTCGCTATTAGTTGGCATTGGATTGATATTTACACTGATGGCGTTTGTTATTGCGGGTTACCTTTTTTACGATCATGAGAATTATAGGGTTACTTCGGTCAGTACGCGGAAAGGTCCGTCTTTTGTGGAAAAAATGCAACAAGGAACCACGGCCGCACTTTGGACCGATGCTACTGCAAATATTTTCGGCGACGCCCAACTTCTTCCTGCCGGTGAAACTTATGTTATAGAGGCACAATTCCCACTGCAACGCGGAGGTTCTAAAGCGGTTGAAAATCCCTTCGCAGAGGCTGCAACTTTGGGTAAGGCAAAAATAACAGCTGGTTCGGAAGCTGAGGTGGAATCATGGGTAGATCTTGTTGCAAAAGAAGATTACCGTGGTGCAGGTAAAAAGGATGGATCAGGTGGCGATTTTACTAGTAACTTGACTGTCACTTTGGTTGATAAAGGTGACAGCCATAGAGCTGAAATTTCAGTGTTTAATAATGGACCCGAAGACGTTTACTTAACCAAGCTTCAAGCACGCGGAGTACCTCTTACTTTGTCCCAGGCACTGCCATTTGGCTCTGACACCCAGGGGCGAGACCTTTTTTCAGTTGCAATAAGGGGGATACCATTAACCTTGAGAATAGGTATTATTGCTGGAGCCGTATCTGTTGGACTCGGTACTATTATGGCTTTCGTAGCTGCCTATTATAGAGGTTGGCCAGATACGATAATAAGAACCGTTGTGGACACGGGAATGGCAATTCCCTCGCTACTTATATTAATACTTGTAAGAATCAACATAGGACGTGAATTATCTGTTGATGAACTAGGATTGGGAATCGCAGTGGTGGGATGGGTATTTCCTGCACGTGTAATCAGAGCCCAGGTTTTGGTAATGAGGGAACAGGCCTATGTTGAAATAGCACGATTATCGGGGACTAGTGCACCTTCAATAATATTCAAGGAAATGGTTCCAAATCTTATTCCGTATATAACAGCCCAGTTTGTTGCCTCCGTTGCAGGTGCCATTTTAGCTTCAATTGGCCTCGAGGCAATCGGGCTAGGTAAATTGAGTGATCCAACTCTAGGCATGACCATTTACTGGAACATCCAATTTTCGTCAATTGTTCTAGGTATGTGGTGGTGGTGGTTACCTCCGTTGATAACGATTATTATGGTTTTTATGGGGTTATTCATGATTTCAGCTGGGTTAGACGAATGGTCTAATCCTAGGCTAAGGAAAAGGGTATGACAACACCTGACGCTGCCATAAGAACGTATAGGAAAGGAGCTTCAATAAGCGATAAAGATGCTCTAATACTAGAGGATTTTAAGGTTTATTACGGGACTCCGAGAGGAACAGTTAAAGCAGTTGATGGTGTAAATCTCACTTTGAAACAGGGTGAAAGATTTGCCTTAGTTGGAGAATCAGGATCTGGAAAAAGCACTCTGGCGATGGGGTTGATGAGATTGATACGTCCTCCCGGATACATCGCTGGAGGGACTGTTACATTGAAGGATAAGGACCTAACTGATATCAGTGACGAGGAAATGCGATTAACTAGGTTGTCCGAGATGGCGTTAGTACCCCAAGGGGCCATGAACTCTTTGAACCCTGTGATGCGGGTAGAAGATCAAATTTCCGATGGTATTATCGACCATTTAGGCCCTAAAGAAAGCCTTTCAAAAGATGATATGACGAAAAAAATACTAGAACTTTTGAACAATGTAGGGTTACGACCCAACGTAGCAAGGCTTTTCCCTCATGAACTGTCCGGAGGGATGAAGCAAAGAGTTGCGATGGCAATCGGTATTTCATTAAAACCGTCTATGATTATTGCTGATGAACCAACATCAGCTTTGGATGTTGTCGTTCAACGGCAGATTATGCAGACGTTAGGGCGTTTACAGGAAGGATTAGATGCAACCATACTTTTAGTTGGTCACGACATGGGATTGGTTGCTCAGTTTGCGGATACAATTGGTGTAATGTATGCAGGGCGTTTAGTGGAAGTAGGGCCGGTTGATTCGGTCTTCAGTAATCCGAAGCATCCCTATACTCGTTTACTTATTGACAGCTTACCCTCCCTAGACGAAAAAAAAGATTTTGTTGGTATACCTGGTTTGCCTCCTCAGCTAATTAACTTACCAAGTGGGTGTGCTTTTGAAGAAAGGTGTCCCTCAAGATTTGAAAGATGCCCAAAGGAAATACCGGAGGCACTGAATCTCGGAGACAGACGCCGTGTGGCGTGCCATCTTTTCGAAAATGAGGCTAAATAATGTCTGCTTTTATAGAATTAGATAATGTATCAAAAACGTTTGGTGGTGGAGTATTTAACCGTTCCAGTATGGTGGTAGCGGTAGATAACGTTTCTCTCTCGATTCATGAAGATCAACCCTCTATCACAACTGTAGCAGGAGAAAGTGGCAGTGGAAAAACAACTTTAGCAAGATTGTTATTAGGAAGCCATGATCCGACTGAAGGCAAAATGCTTTATCGTGGCAAAGATTTCACAAAACTTACAAGTAAGGAACGTTTGCGTTTTAGGAGAGAAGTACAACCTATTTTTCAAGATCCTTTCGAATCTTACAACCCATTTTACAAAGTAGATCATGTATTGGAAGCACCAATAAACAATTTCAAACTCGCTTCCTCAAAGTCTGCCTCAAAAAAACTAATTGAAGAATCTCTAGAGATGGTTGGTTTGGTTCCTGAGGAAACATTAGGCAGGTTTCCTCACCAACTATCTGGTGGTCAAAGGCAACGGATAATGGTTGCGAGAGCCCTACTACTAAAGCCTCGGGTAATATTGGCAGATGAGCCTGTATCAATGGTTGACGCGTCACTAAGAGCGACGATATTACAATCAATAAGAAAGCTAAACAGAGATCTGGGGATATCTGTTATATATATAACCCACGACCTTACTACGGCATACCAAATCAGCGATAACATTATGGTGATGTATCGCGGAACAGTAGTAGAAGCTGGGACGGTGGATGCAATTATATCCAACCCTTCCCACCCATATACTCAACTTCTTATTGAATCTATACCTCAACCTGATCCTAAAAAGCGATGGGGAGAAGAACCCCCTCAGTCAGATTGGGAACTTACCGATGATGTTCTAGTTGGCTGTAAGTTTGCCGATCGTTGCTCCAAAGTAATGGATGAATGTAAATCGATCAGACCCGATCAATTTAAGATCGGCAAAAATCAAATGGCAACTTGTTTTCTACATAAAGATGCAGGAAAACTGTCTGACGATGATTTAACGTCCACGTTTTCTTATGCGGAAACTACAAACGAGAAGGCTTGACAAAGACTAGGCGTTTCCAGCTAGTTTTTGTCAATTTGTGAATGAGATGGGCTGTTTATTTTGGTTCCAATACTTCTAAAACAGAATCAACCTGAACTTTTTCTTTTATCTGTATTTTTCCTGACGGCCAATAGACGATTAGACGATCTATAACTGAGTTTTTCCCTAATCCAAAATGTTGATCAATAGAATTCATAGATAAGAACGATGAGGAAGCAGTTACTTCGCTTACCTGCCTTGATGGGTTACCATTACTATCGGTTGTCTCGAGTATTAACCTAGCACCCAATCCGTCGGCATTTGAACCTGTTCCGTCGATCGCTTGTCTTCCTTTTAGTCTGACAGTTAACCACGAATTTTCACTATTATCGTTTAGCCAAACGAATAATTTACCCTTATCAAGGGCTAGCTCTCCGCCTTTTTTAAACACTTCTGAACCGGCATTAGTTGCAATTAAATCCAAATATCCGTCACCGTTCAAATCCCCTTTCGCCACCCCTTTACCGTTTTCATGAAATTCTACTGCAATCCTTTGTTTTGTGGCATTATAACCGGGACTTTCCGGGTCTAAGTTAGAATAATCAACGTTCAAAATATCAAGAAGATGGGCCTCAACTGTCACATCTTCAAATCGTTTACTACCTATGTTTCTTAACATTCTTCCGGCAGATGGAAACATTTGTCCGCCAGGCCCTTCTCCTTTTGAGATCATAGACCCTAACCAGTACAAGTCTTGGTCACCATCATTTTCCATATCAAAGAAAGTAGTCCCAAAACCAAAATCATATGCCGCTAATCCCGTTGGAATTTGCCATACGTCTTGTATATTCCGGGGATCTAAAGAATCAGGAGGTATGAATTTACTGGGTATTACTTCGGTAGCGGTTGCCATATCTACAAATCGGGGAATGATTCCTACACCTGGAACTTCCAATGTTCCTCTATTTTCCATTAAGTAATTTAAACAAGAACCCCAAACGAATTGATGGGCATAGGCACAATCACCACCAGGATATGTTGGTCTACCACGGGTCAACGGATGAAATCCTATGTTTGTTATAAAAACATCTATATCTCCATCAGAATCGTAGTCCCCTGCGGCAAAACCCATCCCCGCTCCAGACGTATCGATTCCCATTTCTCTTGCAACGTTGGTAAAGAGAAATTCTTCTTCAGACGAATCATTTCTAAAGACTTTTGTTCTGTCACCATCATCAACCAACCATAAATCCTGATCTCCGTCATCATCATGATCAAAAAAAAGCATTGCCCAAGTTTGGCCGGCCGGGTCTCCAACGATATTTCTATTCGCGTCAAGATACATTGCGTCGAAACCTTCTGTTTCAACACCTGTAACGGGGTCTTTAAATTTGATAGGTCGCCCAAATGGGTCAAACATTGTTACTTCCTCGCCTCTAAGACCTGCGGAATCTGTGACATCGTCGAATGTGTTGTTGCCATTGTTTTTATATAAAACATTGTAATGTCCATGATGGCGAGGATTGTCAAAACGAACAAAATCTATATCGGCCCTATTTCCTACGTAGATATCATTCCAGCCGTCGTTGTTTAGATCAGCACATCCCACAGAAGCCGCGGAGCGTACATTGACGAACTCTCCGAAGGCAGCCATTGTGATATCTTCAAATGTCCCATCTTGTTTGTTTAAAAAAAGTCGATCACTTACGGCGTCATAAAGTCCTGGCACAGATGGAACTGACCTATAATCCAATTGATCTCCAATTCGACCATAACCACCAACGTAAAGATCTTGATATCCATCATTATTTATATCGCATGCCACCACGCCGGATGAATTCTGTTCGGGAGCTTCAATACCTGATTCTTGAGCCACGTTTGTAAACGTGTCTCCGTCATTTCGCATTAACCGATTATTCGCTCCCATTGATAATGGAAACAAAGCGTTGACTTCCGCGTTAGTCAAGTAAAAATCCTGATCTCCATCCCTATCGAAATCAAAAATTGCCACGCCCGGTAAACGGTTCGATATTATTGCTGATTCACCTAATTTTTCGGAATAATCGATAAAGGGATTAACTGTCTTTCCAGCGGGTTCCGAATTTGATGCGTTAATAAATCCAAATGAGGGTCGGTCGACCAATTGATTTTTGGAAGCGCTTTCATTTCGATTAAATGCGTTGCAGGAACTTGGTATCACAGATACAAGCATTATCGTTAGAATTATCACATTTTTAGCGTTCATTTAAAGAGATTATTTCATTTATTTATAACAAAAGTTTTCAGGTATTCGATTAGAGAATTTTTATCTTCATCAGAAAGGGATGCGAACATATCCCTTGAACTTTGAGATTCCCCACCATGAGCTAATATCGCCTCAGATATCAAACTGGCCCGTCCGTGGTGTAAATATGAAGGTTCGGAATAGAATCCCCACAGTTTTTTTGTTAGCCACTGATCAGTCGGCACATCAGCTTGTTCCCGTTCTTCATTGTTCAGTTGTTGACCCATTGCGTGTCTCTTTAAATCAGTAAAAACGGGTACTAAAAGCCTGCCATCTTCATCACGGGTGAAATTTTTTATAAAAGGCAATAGATCGAAGCTGTAGGGGGCTTCTATGTTACTTTCGGAGCAATAACAAGGTCCATTTTCCTTGCATCGGGTGCCGACCGTTTTATCGGATGTATTTTCGGATGATCGTTTTTTGTGTTTAAGTGTTCCTGAACAAGACAGATTAGGATAACGATTGTATGGGCCTGGTTCGGAAAATATTGTATTTTCCAGCGGCAATTTTGGTACATGACATGAGGTGCAACCTATTGAGGAAAATAAGTTCTCTCCTTTTTTTGCCATGGACTTTAAGTGAGTGTCTTTAGGCCATACTTGGTGAGGTGCCGGCAAAGTGGCTTGAAATATTGTTAATGCAGTAACATCCCCCATGGTTAGTTCATTTATTACCCCGTCCCCATCTGCGTCGGTATTTTCACCAAATATTTCTGTGGGTTGTATACCATGATGATGATTCATTGCAGCATTAGTGAAAACTCGCAATGATTCGACTACGCCCTTTTGATGGAAAGGTTTTACCACAAGATCATGGTCAATTCCCTCGACGCCGGAATAATCCACTTTTCCAAACGGGGTTACACGAATTTTTCCAAAGGAAATATTTTTCGTTAGTAAATTTTCTTCAATTAATATACCTTCTTTTATAGCCTTTTCTACTGCTTGCTTTTTTTGAAGTTGTAGATCATCCGTCATTTCGCGAGCCAGTAACTCTATAAAGCCTGACCCGAACATACCTAGGGTGTTACGTTCATTTCCTATTCCTTCAAGACCTTTTACAACATGTTCTTGTTTTGAAAAGTCGACGAATTGTTCAAATTGGGCTAAAACAAAGACATTTGCGACACTGTCACCTCCACCGCCTGCAGAAGGCCTATTATGGCATCCGGCACACGAATCCGAATCGGGACCAGAAATCCGATTGAGGTTATCGGGAAAAATTCTTGGCTCACGTTTTGCCCCCCCTCCCGTCGATGCCGGTCGACCTTTTCCATCAAGGGTGTTCAAAACAGCGATAAATACATGTTCGCCATGTTGTATTAGCTCGTCCAGTGTATAGTTGTTGGCTTGTATATCTTCTATTTTTATGTGATTTTCAATTGAAGGGTTTTCCCCAAACAAATTTGAACTTGAGGGAAGTTTTGGATTATCTGATGAACATCCAACAACCATTAGAAACAATGACCCACTAAATACAATGATACACTTTTTATATGATGAAAATTTCACGTTAATTTGGCAAAATAAATTTTTACTTCTATTCTAATTACATAGATTAAATTAGGCACATGTAAGTAAATTACCAGAAATCATCATATCCACCAATAAAAAAAGGTCAAAAATATGAAAGCGTATGAAATATCGTCATCTCGGTAATTCATGGCTGTAAGTTTCTGAAGTAGGTTTAGGCGAAAATAATTTTAGCGAACTTGGAAAACTTAATGAAAAAGATTCTCCTGAAATAGTCCACACTACTCTAAATCATGAAGTTGATCTAACAGACACCATACTAAATAAGCTTACTAACAACAAATGATTTAATTTATGTTATTTTCAAAAGAGATTTTACCTTGTATTGATGTTTTAATTAGAAAGGCAATTCAAATGGGTAATAGGGCGGTTAGCTCAGTTGGCTAGAGCGCCTGTCTTACAAACAGGAAGTCACAGGTTCAAGTCCTGTACCGCCCACCAATCTCAATTCCTTCTCAAGCATTAAGTCCATTAAATCAGCAGAATGCCAGATATTTACTGCAATGTTACTGCAACCAGCATTT
>Ga0187827_10005810_pt1 | contig 14435 bp, 15 predicted proteins | sample ETNtaG_39_FD_167969 | JGI IMG/M metagenome (GOLD analysis project Ga0187827, IMG submission 167969) | Marine microbial and viral communities from oxygen minimum zone, Eastern Pacific Ocean - ETNP2014_SV_150_PacBio MetaG (Illumina Assembly) | ecosystem: Environmental > Aquatic > Marine > Hypoxic...
CCTCTTTACTCTTGCTCAGCCTCTCGATTCAACCCTCAACCTTTCTGGATGACAGAACCCAATGACCTTTCGGCAGTTTGTGGCGAGACTGGGCGTGTTTTTCGTCGTTATTTGGGCTGCGGCGACATTGATCTTCATACTTCCTCATCTGGCGCCGGGTCGTAATCCTGTTCGGGAGCGTTTGATCCAACAGGCGGCAGGTGGTGGTGGGCGCGCGCTGGGCATTGATGCGACGGTAGCCGCGTTCGAAAGAGACTTCGGACTTGATAAACCCCTCTGGGGTCAGTACATCGTATTTCTCGGTAATACTGCGCGGCTGGACTTTGGAACTTCTCTCGCGCTCTACCCCACGAAAGTCTCAACATTAATCTGGCAGGCATTGCCCTGGACCCTCGGCCTGGTGGGTGTCTCCACCCTCCTCGCGTTCATTATCGGAAGTCTTGCAGGCGCGTTACTTGCCTGGCCGGGAGTGCCTCGCTTTATCCAATTCTTATTCCCACCCCTTATGGTGATGTCCGCGGTACCGTACTTCTTGCTGGGAATAGGACTTCTGTTCATCTTCGCGTTTAACTGGAGCTGGTTCCCGATCGGTGGGGGGTCGCCATTGTCATCATATCCAGAATGGACTTTAGATTACATCTGGCAAATTACGTACCACGCCGTGCTGCCTGCGGCGTCCATCATCCTGTCGGGGATCGGGTTCTGGGCTCTGGGTATGCGAGGGATGATGGTTTCAATCGCCAATGAAGATTACATAGCACTCGGAGAAATGCGCGGGCTCAAACCACGACGGATATTCTTGCAGTATGGGTTGCGTAACGCCCTGCTGCCACAGATCACTGCCCTTGGGCTCGCTCTGGGTTACATCGTTTCGGGCATCATTCTCGTCGAGTGGATCTTTCGGTACCCGGGAATTGGGTCGCTGTTGTTCAGGGCTATTTCTGCTTTCGATTACTTCCTTATTTACGGCGTCGTATTCATCCTGATAGTAGGTATCGCGCTGAGCACGCTACTGCTTGACTTTATATATCCACTGCTTGATCCACGTATACGCTACGGCAGTGGTTGAGGGAGCAACGACGATTGAACGCTTTTAGGTTTTGGCTGAACGATAACGTCCGGTTGAGCACTGGCCTTCTTCTGTTACTTGGGCTGATAGCTTTCTGGGTGATTGGGGACATGCTCACTGATCAGGCCGACGCCAACCCCATTTCTGGAGCCCCGTCTGCGGCCCCAGGTTGGAAATATCTGCTTGGGACCGATGCTCAGGGCAGACAGATGCTGCCCCTGATGATAGCCGGTATACCCATTACACTGCGTATCGGACTCATTGCCGGTGGTCTCGGCGTACTAACGGGCACCATACTGGGATTCACAGCCGGATATTTTCGTGGCTGGGCCGACACAGTGATTCGCAGTGCGTCTGATGTGGTTTTAACAATTCCCGCGCTCGCAGTGCTGGTGGTGGTGGCCTCGACCCTGAGTTCTGGTGGCCTGTCGGCCAACAGCATGGCACTGATAGTGGCGTTACTGTCGTGGATGTGGCCGACGCGGACCATCCGCGCGCAGGTGCTAAGCATGCGAGAGCGATCCTTTGTGGATATGGCGCGACTGTCTGGCATGGGTAACTACGAGATCATCGTACGTGAACTCCTTCCGAATCTCTTCCCGTATCTGGTCGCGAGTTTCGTCGCTGCGGTAGCGGCTGCGATCCTTGCAGCTATCGGCTTGGAGGCGCTTGGACTCGGGCCGCAAAACGATCCGACGCTGGGGATGACCATCTACTGGTCTATCTACTACGGCGCGGTCTTGAGCGGCTGGTGGTGGTGGTACGCCCCCCCGATCGTGGTCCTCGTATGGATTTTTGTAGCTCTTTACATGACTTCGTCCGGCTTAGATGCCTGGGCCAACCCAAAGTTGCGACGTACATAATGCCAGAAACAGCACTCTCAGTTCGCGATCTGGTCGTCCACTTCAGCACCCGTGCCGGGGTGGTACGCGCGGTCGATGGCATCGATTTCGACCTGTATGTTGGTGAGAAGCTGGGGTTGGTTGGCGAATCGGGCTCGGGCAAGACCACGCTGGCACTCGCGATCATGCGTATGATCAAGCCGCCCGGACGCGTCAATAGTGGCAAGATCATGCTGAATGACGTGGACTTGCTCAAACTCTCGCACACCGAGATGAGAGAAATGAGATCCAGTGAGATTGCGATGGTTCCACAGGGCGCCATGAACGCGCTAAATCCTGTGCGGAGGATCGGCGCCCAGATCATGGATGGACTGATAGATCACGGTCAGGGAGGGAGCAAGGAAAGTCTGCAGTCCACTGTGCGGGAACTACTGGAGCAGGTGGATCTGTATGCGGAGATAGCTGATCGGTACCCTCATCAGCTCAGTGGGGGCATGCAGCAGCGGGTAACGATCGCGATGGCGATATCACTCAACCCCAAGGTAATAATCGCAGACGAGCCGACAAGCGCGCTGGACGTCGTAGTCCAGCACCACGTAATAGACACCTTCGAACGCGTACAGATCGCTACCGGGACTTCTGTAATCCTGGTCGGTCACGATATGGGATTGATGGCACAGTTCAACGACAGAATTGCGGTAATGTACGCTGGCCGTATTGTCGAGATCGCTTCCGTGGCAGATATTTTTGCCAGCCCTCAGCACCCGTACACGAAACTTCTGGTATCTAGTTTGCCGCACACTCGCAACAAAGAAGTCATGAAGGGAATACCCGGACTTCCGCCTTCGCTGGTCGAGACAATCTCTGGTTGTCCTTTCAATCCGAGATGCCCTTACGTGATGGATAAGTGCCTGACACAAAAACCAGAACTAAAAGCGGGTGAACACAATTCCAAGTTCGCATGCCATCTTTCCGCGGGGTCACTGGCATGAGTTTGTTACTGGAAGCACGGAACATTTCAAAGGTCTTCACATCTGGCGGATTCGGTCAGCAACAGCGAACGGTGGCAGTGGACAGGGTCACCCTCAACCTGTCCAGCGACACCGGGAGTATCGTAGCCCTCGCTGGTGAGAGTGGGAGTGGAAAGACGACTCTAGGCAGAATCTTGCTGGGCCTTGAAACGCCTACCCAAGGCGAAGTCCTGTATCGGGGCAACAACCTGACAAAGCTTGGAAAACAGGACCGCAAAACATTCAGGCGAGAAGTGCAGGCGATTTTTCAAGATCCGTTCGCGGTCTACAACCCGTTTTACAAGATCGACCATGTCTTCAATATAGCAATAGGAAAGTACAATCTAGCCTCGTCTAAAGACGAGGCCAGGCATCTGGTTGAACAGGCCATTAGGGCAGTTGGGCTGCGCCCAGAAGAGACCCTTGGCAGGTATCCACATCAACTGAGTGGCGGGCAGCGCCAGCGCATCATCGTAGCGAGAGTATTTCTGCTCAAGCCAAAGATCGTTATCGCCGACGAACCAGTTTCAATGGTGGATGCCTCGCTGAGGGCGACGATCCTTGAGGCGCTTCGGGAACTGCACAGGGCCCAAAACATGTCCATTCTCTACATCACCCATGATCTCAATACGGCATATCAGGTGGCCGACAACATTATGATTATGTATCGGGGGAACATAGTCGAAGCTGGTGATGTCGAGCAGGTCATCAACCAGCCTGAGCATCTGTACACGAAACTATTGGTCAACTCCATCCCGATACCTGACCCTACGAAGAAATGGATTAATCTGTCATCGATGGCCACACCACCCTTCCATGGCACTTCGATCGGTCAGGGGATGTGCAAATTCGTGGACAGGTGTTCGGCAGCGGTCGAAGCGTGCAAAACATCGGATCTGCCGTTTTACCGTACGAGCGATACAAGGATGACGCGGTGTCTGCTCTACGAGGAGTCAAGCCCGGTACCGATCGACACAGTATTGGATTACTGATCTGCTCCCAAAAAAGCCCCGCTGGGATCCCAGATATTAACCCCGATGCCACCGCAAAACTGCACTAGAAATGACCTCTTAGCCGTCGGTGAGTTGTCGTGCCGCCAACGTATTTTCATGCGTTGTCGTGAAAGTCCACGAGATGGCCACTCCCGACCGTCCGGGTCCGTGGTTTACACTGAGCACCGGGATGCTACGCAACAAGGTTGGCCCGCGGGCCATGTCAGACAGGAAGTACTACCCGGGACCTTAGAATACCGACTGCGAATGGTCTCGCCAAACCACCGCCAGCACCTCAACCACGTTGTGCATACCTGTGACACAACCAGTGCCTGACAACCTCGAAGCGTTCACGGAATGGACACTGCAGCCTCTACGGTCTTGTGTTCGCGTCCGGTTTCTCGATTCAATACTCAGCCGTTCCGGGTGGCAGGACACACATGACAACTAAGCAATTGGCGGCACGGCTGGTTGTATTCTGCATCGTAATTTGGGCTGCGGCAACGCTGATCTTCATACTCCCTCACCTCTCACCGGCCAGTAATGCGATGTCGGCGCTTGGGAGACAACTCGGACAGGACCAACCCCTCTGGCGTCAGTACATCGCATTTCTTGGTAATACCGCGCAATTGGATTTTGGGTTTTCGCGCGCACTCTATCCCGTGAAAGTCACGACTTTAATCTGGCAGGCCCTGCCCTGGACCTTCGGCCTAGTGGGCGTATCCACTTTCCTTGCGTTCCTCTTCGGAAGTCTCGCCGGCGCACTTCTGGGCTGGCCGGGCGTGCCCCGCTTTATCCACTTCCTGTTCCCACCGCTAATGGTGCTATCTGCGGTGCCATATTTCTTGCTCGGAATCGCGCTCCTGTTCATCTTCGCGTTCAAGTGGAGTTGGTTCCCCATCGGCGGTGCCTCTCCACTGACATCGTTTCCAGAGTGGACTTTCGGGTACGTCTGGCAAATTACGTACCACGCTGTATTGCCGGCAACGTCCATCATCCTGTCGGGGATGGGGTTCTGGGCCCTGACTATGCGGGCGATGATGGTCACCGTCGCCAGTGAAGATTACGTAGTCCTCGCAGAGATGCGGGGTCTCAAACCTAAGCGGATATTTTTTCAGTACGGCTTGCGCAACGCCCTGCTGCCACAGGTAACCGCCCTTGGGCTCTCACTGGGTTACATCATTTCGGGTGTAATGCTCGTCGAGTGGATCTTTCGGTACCCGGGAATTGGGTTTCTGTTGTTCGGAGCTATTATCGCGTACGATTATTTCCTTATTTACGGCGTGGTATTCATTTTGATTCTGGGTATTGCTCTGAGCACGTTTTTTCTTGACTTCATTTATCCCCTGCTTGACCCGCGGACAAGAGTCGGCACAACCTGAGACCCTATCGCTGGTTGCCGGACGGGCTGAAAAGCACACATTTACCCGCTGCCGTGAAAATCCAGCGTTGGTGATCGGAGCAATCTCCGGAGGGGGCTGCACAGTCGACGGATGTGGATGGGTCGACATTTATGTTTTCGACGGCGACCCAAAAAATTGACGTGCCCCCCTCAAACGTGTCCAGTTGAAAGGTTAGATACTGGACGTATTGAAGGGAGGCAGAAATGCCGAGAAAAGGACATAGTCCGGAGCAGGTCTTGAACAAGCTCCGGCAAGTAGAGGTTGCCGTAGCCGGCGGCAAGAGCGTCGGTCAGGCAGTACGCGAGATCGGTGTCACCGACCACACTTACTACAGGTGGCGTCGCGAGTACGGCGGACTCAACCTCGACCAGGCAAAACGCCTCAAGAAGCTTGAGAAAGAAAACGCAAGGTTGAAGCGAACCATTGCCGACCTAGCTTTGGACAAGCAGATCTTGAAAGAAGCGGCCGAGGGAAACTTCTGAGCCCTTCTCGTCGCCGCAAGTGCGTAGAACACGTCCAGCGAGTACTCCCTTCGATATCCGAGCGCAGATCCTGCAGAGTGCTCAACCAACACAGACCGACACAGCGTAGAACGTTGAAGTCTCTTGACGATGAAGAATCGTTGACTCGGGACATCATCAAGCTCGCAGTACGGTTCGGACGGTACGGTTACCGCGTTGCTAAGGGATCAGGGCTGGCATGTGAACCATAAACGCGTGGAGCGCATCTGGCGACAAGAAGGGCTGAAGGTACCTAAGAAGCAGCCTAAGAGAGGAAGGCTCTGGCTAAATGACGGTTCAATCATCAGGCTGAAGCCGGAGAGAAAAGGTCATGTGTGGGCTTACGACTTCGTGGCTTGCAGGACCGAGGACGGACGCTCAGTCAGGATGCTTACTGTGATCGACGAGTTCACCAGGGAGTGCGTGGCGATCAAAGTAGCGAGGCGGATCAGATCAGATGACGTGATCCATGCGCTGACTGAACTGTTTGTTGTCAATGGAGCTCCAGAACATATTCGTTCAGACAACGGCCCGGAGTTCACAGCGAAGATGGTTCGTGGGTGGTTGGCGAAAGTCGGAGTGAAGACATTGTTTATCGAGCCAGGTAGCCCGTGGGAGAACGGTTATAACGAGAGCTTCAACGGGAAGCTCCGAGACGAGTTGTTAAATCGTTATCTCGATATAAGCACTGTGCGACCCAATTCCAGAGGTGTTTACAAAACGGGGTAATTAGATCGTGTACTCGAAAGTGACGAGGATCGTAGGCGATTGGCAGCGCGATCGTTTGCTCCTCCAAGTTACTTCGCGAGCGCGACAGCTTCGCGTTCAACCCTCTTGGTATGAGCCTCCAATGTAACCTTGACTTCTCATTATGTAATACGTAATGTGTAATAAAGGTTACATAAGGAGGAGCCATGAAAACAGAAAGTGCTGTACCCGCAATTGTTCTGGTTTGTAGTTTTGTGCAAATTATTCTGGGTATCAGTTTTTTTATAGATTATGAGTTATTAATGCAATTTGGATTGACTGGACTTACAGCCACCGTACTTATGCTTGTGTTCCTTTCTTTTCTTAATCGCAGAAGTAAAAGCAAAGGGCAAGTATGGGATGAACGTTTTAGAACACGGTATTACTCGTTCATCGTATTGGCTTTTGCCATAACTAATATAGGAATTGCCCTTTTAGTCAATTCGGTTTTTTACGACGTTGGCTCTGTGAGCGCGGACTTCTTGATTACGGATATTGTGGGATTTTTATTTGTTGGGTGGGGGATACCTTTGCTTTTGTTTGGATTGAGTGAACTTGGTGAGGGGCGTAAAGCCTGACATGGGGAAGAACCATAAAGAACTAAACAATCAATTAGAAGAACGTCGTAGCGCGTCAGGACTGACTCAAGCAGCACTTGCTGAGAAAGTTGGAGTTTCTAGAAAAAGTATCAATTCAATTGAAAATGGGATCTATATTCCGACGACAGTGTTAGCACTAAAAATTGCCAAAGCATTGAATTGCACAATTCATGATCTGTTTCAGCTGCCTAATTAACGCCTGTAAACAGCGGTATTATCAATTTAATAACCATGACCACAAAAAGTCACACATCGAGAAGATTAGTTTCTGTGGAAGCATTACTTTCGATCGAGAATCTGACGAAGCAATATCAGGGTGTCGTGGCATTAAACGACGTCAGCTTCGAGGTTTCTAACGGTATTACTGGAATTCTTGGTGAGAATGGCGCGGGAAAAAGTACGGTAATAAAAATCGTTTTGGGCCTGCTTGAACCTACGTCCGGATCAGCAAAAATTCTTGGTGAAACAGCTTCTCAAAATATCAACGTTCGCTCTCGGCTCGGCTACATGCCTGAGCACGACTGCTTACCGTCGAACGTGACGGCGGCTGAGTTCTTAACTCATATGGCAGAGTTGAGCGGTTTGCCGCCTGCTCACGCTCGCTCGCGTGCCGCCGACACTCTTAGACACGCCGGGCTATTTGAAGAACGCTACAGGGCGATGGGTGGCTATTCCACAGGTATGAAACAGCGAGTGAAGCTGGCTCAGGCTCTAGTTCACGACCCAGCGATTGTGCTGCTAGATGAACCGACTGCAGGATTGGATCCAGCAGGCAGGAAAGAGATGCTTGAACTTGTTGGCAAGACACATCGTGAGTTTGGCATAAGCATTTTGTTTTCATCTCACTTGATGGCCGACGTTGAGCGCACATGTGATCGCATTATTGTACTTCGGGATGGACGAGTAATTCAGTCCGGTGAGGTGAAGAGCTTCACTGAAGAGACTGAGACCGTTTACATCGAAGTTGATACGAATAAAGAAGAGTTTGTCGCTGCATTACAGCAGCGCAAAGTTGGAGTGACCGAAGACAACCACGGAATATTCGTTGAAGGTGCTGACGATTCGATCTATGACCTTGTTCGCGATGCCCTTGTTGAGGCAAAAGCGCCGTTGCGTCGGATGGGACCACGCCGACGTGCGTTGACTGAGTTGTTCGAGCGTGAAGGTGATGATTTTTCTGATATGTCGAGCGGGGTGGGATCATGACGACTCCACAGAACGTTATTTCCAACAACAGCGGGCAATCTCGCGAAGGCATGGTCTTTGACATTGGCTACCAGAACTATGAAGGTCCTCGAGAAGGTCGTAATCGTTCTAGGTTCGCTGTGTACAAAGATGGACTAAAAATTTCGTTAGGAATTGGCCGTGGAGTCCGGGCGAAGATTTTGCCTTGGTTATTTATCGCATCGTTGATGCTCATCGGCGCTGGTATGGCTTTCGCGGCAATCACAATCGATCGATTGGCCGGTGATGTAACAGCTGAATCAGTTGGACTACCTACTCACTCAGACTTCTACGGGATCGCTTCGATCATTATGTTTATTTTCGCGGCGATTAGTGCGCCGGAACTGTTGTGTCCTGACAGGCGAGACGGTGTGATTAATTTGTATTTAGTTAGACCTCTGACTGGATCGGATTACATCGTCGCTCGTTGGTTGGCTTTCATTACGATCATGCTGATGGTTGCGTGGCTTCCCCAAGCGATTTTGATGACTGGACTTACGCTTGGAGCAACAGATTCTTTCGACTATTTGAAGGATAATTGGTTGGATATTCCTAAGTTCTTGGGATCTGGTGCAGCACTCGCTACCTACTCAGGAACAATTGCTATGTTGGTTTCAGGTTTCACTACTCGACGCGCTTATGCATCGGTATTCATGGTGGGATTGTTTACGGTTTCAACGCCGTTTACTTTCGGTCTATCTCAGGAATTGGGTGGGACCGCAGGTAAATGGCTTTCGATGTTCAGCCTGAGCAACATTCCAATGCATGTGAACGATGCAATTTTCAATACAACGAGCGGTGTGACTGCGGATGCACCGGCAGCTGAATTCGACACTTGGTTACTTGTTAGTTGGTTCTTCCTTTGGACATTGTTACCTGCCTCAATACTGTGGGCTCGATACCGGAGGCTGACACCATGAACAACGATTCAGGTGCACCGACGAACGGTACTTCGGGTAGTCGGGATGCGGTAATTAAGGTTGAGAATATATCTCGCTGGTTCGGGAACATGGTTTCTGTCAGTGATGTGTCATTTGAAATCAAACCTGGCATTACTGGGTTACTTGGACCGAATGGCGCGGGTAAGACGACGCTACTGAGAATGATTACGGGGCTTGCCGATGTTTCCGCTGGTAAAGTGACCGTTTTTGGCGAGTCGATTCGGAATAATCCTAGTCTCTATTCTCGCATCGGCGTGATGTCTGAACATGAGACTGTTTATCAGTTCATGAAAGGCCGCGATTTCGTGAAGATGATGGGGCAACTCCGGGGAGTGAAAGACATAGAAAACGCGGTCGATAAGGCGATCGGATTGGTTGACCTATCAGACGCCGCTTATCGTCCTATGGGAACGTATTCACGTGGGATGCGTCAGCGTATGCGACTGGCTGCGACGCTCGTTCACGAACCTGAGATTTTACTGCTAGACGAACCGCTGAACGGGGCTGATCCTCGACAGCGGGTTCATTTCCAAAACCTGCTGATGAGCTACGCATCATCGGGTAAGACAGTTGTGCTCTCTTCGCATATTTTGGAAGAGGTAGAACAGCTGGCTGACACGATTCTATTGATCGTTAACGGAAAGTTGGCGGCATCAGGAGATTTCCACGCTATTCGTGCCGCATTGGATGATCGTCCATACCATGTGCGAGTGATTTCTGATTCGCCTCGAGATCTAGCATCAGCACTGGTGAAATTGGAGTCGGTGGACGCTGTGAACGTCGATTCTGAAGGTGCGATTGTCGTGCTGAGCAGGAACGTTCGCGATTTGCAGGTCGAATTGCCTATATTGGCAAAAGCTTCGGACGTCCGTGTACGTCGCGTTGAACCTTTGGACGATTCGCTTGAAAGCGTTTTCGGATACTTGGTGGATCGTTAAACATGTGGTTCATTTACAAACTAACTCTTCGCCAGCTTTCTGGTCGATGGCGATTGTTGATAACAGTTCTTCTAACTTCGCTGCCTGTTGTGATGGGCGTGGTTCGCACACTGGTTGAAACTGATTCGTCGGATGCAGAATTTCAGACGGGTGTAGCTGGACTGTTGGTTGCTCTTATTTTGCCGCTGGTTGTTCTTGCGATTGGTAGCGCTGCTTTTACGAACGAAATCGAAGATCGTACGTTGGCGAATTTAACACTTACACCGATCCCTCGATGGAAGATTATTGTTCCGAAATTGCTCGGAGCGATTAGCGTTTCGACTCCTATGATCACGATGAGTGGCGTTATCTCTGGTTACTTCATCTATGAGGGTGATGTGCAGGCGATTGCTTCGCTGGTGATTGGCGCAATTGTTGGCGTGGTTCTCTACTCGGTGGTATTCACTTGGTTGGGTTTGATGACAACTAAGGCGATAGGTTTTGGGCTGCTGTATGTCTTTCTTTGGGAAGTGATGCTTTCGGAGATTGTGCCGGGTGTCCGGTTCTTGAGTTTGAGCTATTATTCTGGATCGGTAATGCGGGCTGTAGACGAACGTCGCCTTGTGGGTGAAGACATGCTGAGCTCGGGTGTCGCGATTGGCGCTTCAGTTGGGGTGTTTGTGATCTTCTTGCTGCTGTCGATTAGACGCTTACATCGGATGGACGTGCCTTAGAGGCTGGCTTTATTTGGGGCTATTGCAACAACTTTGCTGTAACTACGCGGAAAGCCCCCACATTTCTGCGAGGGCTTCTCTAGTTCAATTTCAGTTTGGTGGGCGGTGGAGGACTCGAACCTCCGCCCCCCTGCTTGTAAGGAATAATCACACTGTCCTGAGCGTCTCAACTGTCACATTTGACCGAGTTGGATTACAGTTGGAAGGCGATATTACGCGTTCACGTGCGGCCAGGTGTTTCTGAGCGTCCTTAGGGGTAGTTAAGGGGTAACGGTGAAGGCTCCAGTCCTCGAGGTCTATTTCATCTTTGTTTTCAGGCATCTTACGGATCATTTCATCCAGCTCAGGTCAACTCCGTCGGTATTTGCACCGTGTTCGATCAGCACGCGGACAACGTCGAGAGAATTGTTCCAGGCTGCGTAGTGCAGGGGTGTAAAACCATTGTCGTTCTTCGCTTCTATATTGGCTCCATTGGCTCCGTGTTCGATCAACAAGCGGGCAAAGTCGGCAGAGTTTTCATGTGCTGCTCGATGCAGGGGTGTCACGCCATTCTTGTCCTTCGCATCGATGTCTGCACCGCTATCGATCAGTAGGCGGGATACGTCTAGAGAGTTCGTGGCTACCTTGAGTGGGGTAGAGCCAAAGAAAAAGCTCTTCGCATGGATGTCGGCACCGTGTTCAATCAGCAGTCTAGCAACGTCTAGAGAGTTGCTCATGGCTGCTGAGTGCAGGTATGTAAAGCCAAAGTTGTCCCGCGCTTTGATGTTGGCATCACTCTCAATTAACAGGCGGGCAACGTCAAGAGAGTTGTTTACAACTGCTATGTACATGGGTGTCCAGCCGGACTCGTTCCGCACTTCGATGTCGGCACCACGTTCAATTAGCTGGGTGGCAATGTCTAGAGAGTTGTTTTCGGCTGCTCCGTGCAGGGGTGTCCAGCCGGATTCGCGTGACCTAGTATCTTGCTGACTGCTGTGATCGGTACATGCTCAGAACATATGGCTAAGACAGCGTAGGGGTCTCAGCACCCCCACCCCCACATCCCTCTATAACAAGGGGGTAGGAAGGTCTATCGGCGACCGAGTGTGACACCGACCTTAGTTTCCACAACCGAACCAGCTACATTCACTTGATGATTCCTTGGTCGAAACGTCCCGGCAAGAAAGTTTCCGTTCCCCGCTTCTCATTGGAGTCGTGGGCGCAGCACATGGCAGACCCAAAGCAGTAGGCAAGCATGCTTCGGGAACACGCACGTTCCATCAGGGAGCAGTTGAAGCTGTTGGATAAACGGAAGGGGTGAAGTCCGAACACCTATTTATTCGTGCTATTGCAACAGTATTGCAACAATTAACAGAAAAGCCCCCACATTTCTGCAAGGGCTTCTCCAGGTTGATTTACGTTTGGTTTGAGATTGGTGACGGGCCGGGGACTCGAACCCCGAACCTAGTGATTAAGAGAACTATGCTCAGTTTGATCTGTTGTTACTGGGTGGTTGTCACTGAAAGTCCGTTGTTGAACTGTGAATTAGTGATTTCGTCGGATAGTGACAGGTTTTCAGTTCAGTTCTAATTTCATAAACCGGCACCAGAATTGGCACCATTCAAACAATCCACCAACACTCATGTTGGATCTGGGTTGAGACTGACCTGCCCCCGAATGGTTGACTTTCGTGTCGACAATAATGTCCGGTGACACGGCCATGATTGGTTAGTAATGGCTACCCCCTCCACCCGGCCACACAGCCAGTGTGCACTGGCTGTGTGTATTCATGGAACCCTCATGTCGAACAGGACCGCGTTATGGTCAACTTAGACCAGACGGCGATTCTCGTTTCGCTGAGGGCTTGAGAGGGTTGTGCTTTAGCACAGGACAATAACCGACAAACAGGGACAAACAGGGAGGCTTTCCAATGGAACTTGGATTCTTCACCATGCCACTTCATCCGCCTGGATCCGACTACACAAAATCTCTGGACGATGATCTGAATCAGATAGTGGAACTCGATCGGTTGGGTTACAAAGAAGCCTGGATCGGCGAGCACTTCACGAGCGAGTGGGAAAACATCCCTAACCCGGATTTGTTTATTGCCCAAGCATTGCCAGTGACGGAAAACATTGTCCTTGGTACCGGCGTCACATGTATGCCGAACCATGATCCCTTCATGCTCGCTCATCGGATAGCCCAGCTGGACCACATGGCCCATGGGAGGTTTATCTGGGGAGTGGGTGCTGGTGCCTATGTGGGCGACTGTGTAGTGTGGGGTTACGATCCGTCGACCAAAGAGAATCGTAGGATGATCCGGGACGCGATCGACCTCGTCCTCAGGATATGGGAAGATCCCGAACCGGGCCTGTACGAAGAATGGAACTGGCGATTCACGATTCCAGAACCGATACCGAATGCCGGGCTGCGCACTCATATCAAGCCCTACCAGAAACCCCATCCGCCAATCGCAGTGGGAGGTGTTTCACCGCATTCGAATACGCTCACCTTTGCCGGTGAAAAGGGCTGGATTCCCATGAGTATTAATATCGTGCCGACTGGTGTTTTGAAGACCCACTGGGAAGCAGTTGAAGAAGGTGCCAAAGGAGCTGGGCGCATCCCGGATCGCTCCGCCTGGCGAATTTGCAAAGACATTTATGTTGCCGAAACCACTAAGCAGGCTCGCAAGGAAGTGCTGGAAGGTACACTGAGCCGCGATTTCGAACAGTACTTCATCCCGCTCCTGACGGACAGGAACCTTCAGGGGATCTTCAAAGTCGACCCTGACATGCCCGACTCTGATATTGATGCTGAGTACCTGATGGACAACGTTTGGATTGTGGGCAGTCCGGATGAGGTAGCCGATCAACTCCGTCGATTACACCACGATGTGGGTGGTTTTGGTATGTTGACTGCGATTGGCCATGAGTGGGAACCTCGGGGGCAGTGGCTCAATTCGATGACTCTACTCGCTGAGGAGGTCATGCCCAAACTGTCCGACCTCGATTGAGCAACTAGAAAGGATTCCAATCTAGCCCTATCTGCGCACCTGCTCCCGGACACCTGAAAGCGGGTGTGAGCAAACAAGGTTATCGCTGTCGCAATCCTTCATTAATTTCCGAGGCAACTTGTGACCAGCCGGCCTCGCAAACGTATCCAGGCGTTTCGTCACTCTTCATGCCGGGCGCCAATACATCTGCCGCAAGTAACATATTCGACCTGAACAGCCAGACAGCCCGAGGCGAGCAGTCAGCTGAGTGGGATGGAATAGCGCGGCGGGAGCGGGAGAGAAGAATGGGTTTCTGCACTTTGACGCGCCTCACATAAGAGAATGTCAGGGTCAGAGGCCGTTCCTTGGCTTACATGTACGCAGCATTAACCACAACCTGCCCCCGCCGCCAGTCTTTCCAAAGGCTAGTCAAAAGTTTCTAGCGGCGTTTCTATGCACTCTTATCCACTTTGGAGTACAGCAATT
>Ga0187827_10005818_pt1 | contig 14415 bp, 14 predicted proteins | sample ETNtaG_39_FD_167969 | JGI IMG/M metagenome (GOLD analysis project Ga0187827, IMG submission 167969) | Marine microbial and viral communities from oxygen minimum zone, Eastern Pacific Ocean - ETNP2014_SV_150_PacBio MetaG (Illumina Assembly) | ecosystem: Environmental > Aquatic > Marine > Hypoxic...
TCGTAATGAAAGATTACTTTCTGCGCGCCCGCCTGCTGGAGATCGGGCAAGTAGTCTTCTGGACGTAGTACCATGAGATGGACTTCCCAGTTGAGCTTGGTGGAGAGGCCGGCCAGCTGGTCACCGGTGATGCTTTTGGACGGCACGAACTGGCCGTCCATAATGTCAAATTGGACGTAGTCCGTGAAAGTCTCTGCCTGGCGCACCATCGTCTCCAGCGATTCGGGATCATTGGTGAGAATGGCCGGGACTACCTGAATGGCTCTACTCATTCTCTTTGGCGGTTCCTTTGGCTGTCTCGTAATTCTAATGGCGGGCAGCTAATGGTGTCAAGGGCGATACCGGTAGTCAGACCATCGAAAAAGATAGAGGCTGCTTTCCAGAAGTGACCTCTATCGGTTAATCTGATTTTACCTCCTCGCCCCCGACTCACTTCTGGTAATTACTACCACATTGGGTCTCTCCTCGTGGAGAATGACCTCCAATTCACTTGCTCAAGTCGCGTTCAAGTTCCGTCCGTCCTGCTGATAAGCAGGGCATCAACTGTCCACCTGCTACACTTCGAATATCTCATGGAGCCTCACTGTACACCTCCGCTAAGTTAGATTCGGGTTCTCAGGCTTCTTAGTGTTATTAGAGTATATTTGGCTTCGGTTGTTAAGTAAATTCGGCTTAATTTGGGGCCAAAAAAGGGCTTCCGGACCATATATTCGGGTCAGGCTTTACTGGCGTAACGCTTGACGAAGCTGGCCATTCGCTGTAGGGATTCTTCAATGTCAGGCATGGCGGCGGCATAACAGCAGCGCGCAAAGCCCTCACCCTGCTGTCCGAAGAGGTTGCCCGGTACCACCACCACTTTTTCCTCTACGAGGAGCTTTTCCGTGAACTCCTCTGAGGTCATTCCGGTGGCTTGGATCGAAGGAAAGGCATAAAAGGCGCCTTTCGGCTCGTGGCACTGGAGACCTATCTGGTTTAATCCTTGGACTATCATCTTGCGGCGTTGGTCATATTCGGCCACCATCCGCTGGATATCACCCTCCCCGTCCTTGAGAGCTTTGACGGCCGCCTTCTGGGCTATGCTGGATGGGGCTGAGCATGGTGTGCTGGTGTATCTTGCTCATGACCGCAATGAGGTCGGCCGGACCGGCGGCAAAACCCAGACGCCAGCCGGTCATGGCGTAGGCTTTGGAAAACCCGTCAAGAACGATGGTACGTTCCTTCATCCCGGGTAAACTAGAGAAACAGGTGTGCTCTGTGCCGTATGTCAGGTGGCTGTAAATTTCGTCCGAGATTACCAGTAGGTCGTGTTCCAAGGCCACCCGAGCAATTCCATCCAGAGCCTCCCGGCTTATTTCCGTGCCCGTGGGGTTGGCTGGATAGCCGAGGAGAATTACCCTGGTGCTCGGCGTGATTCGGGTCTTAACTTGGGCCGCTTCCAGCTTGAAATCGTTTTCAACCCCAGTGGGGACGGTTACCGGTACCCCGCCCGCTAGGCTGATACAGGAAGGATAGCAGATGTAGCAAGGGTCGGGCATGATGACCTCATCACCGAGGTTAAGGATACTCCGGAAGGCCAGATCCATCGCTTGGCTTGACCCGACGGTGATGATAATCTCGGTATCCGGGTTATACTTGACACTGTAGCGCTTTTCCAAGTCCTGCGCGACGGTGCGGCGGAGTTCCGGGAAACCGGTGCTCGGTGTGTAACCGGTAAAACCACTCTTCATAGCGGTCAGAGCCGCTTCGCAGATGTGCCAAGGCGTGGTAAAATCAGGCTCCCCGACACCTAGGGAAATGACCTCTTCCATCGAGATGGAATGGAGCAGGTTTAGAAACTTACCAAAACCCACATCGGATACCAAGTCTGCTCGCTGTGAGCTTCGTTTTTTGGGTTGACTAGAATGATTATCCGGCATCGCGGTAACTTTCCCCGGGACGTATGGTCTGAAAGGCAATTACGGGCTTGAACCGTGAACAGAAATCTTACCGTGTTATTCCCTGATCTCGGACCTCGCTGTCTTTTGGGGAATGATAGCACCTTTCGGGAGCTTTGACAAACAACGGTATCCTCTTCTCATTTAGTTTGGTGACAACTTGTATGTTAACACTTTTAATATGGGAATGAGAGACATCCAGTATTTTGCCCGGTCGGGCTTTCAGTGATAGGTCGGCCACGGTGGTCATTTTGAGTATGGGAATTTCTGCTGGTTGGCGGTTATTTTTTGTTACGGGTAAACTTGATTTATCGTATTCGTAGCGTGTTAGCACTTCTCCTAGTTTTCAGGCTGGAGACTTATATCGGATAATAGTAACTGCTCCACTTTTATTTATTGTATTAGGAAACGGTACTTATCGTAAGACCAATAAGGTCGAAGGTTGTGAGGTAGGAGGCTCAATATTATGCCTTAAAAGGGTATAGTTGGCTGGATGACAGAGTAGAGGTGGGCGCGGTAGCGCGTTATTTGATATTAACGCTGATGACGTCTTGCCGGGCAACTAGGGGGCCATCCAAGGTTTGCCGGGCATGCGTAAGAATAATAGTCGTGGTGCCTTTTTTTAGTGTCTTGAAACGGAAGACCTGGAGTAGACTGACCTTCCTGTCTTTTGTCTGCGTGGTGTCAATGGCGGTATCCACCACTTGAAGCAGGCTCTCGTTGTGTTCTTCTCGCCACATATAGCCGGAATTCATATCAAATCCTCTGGTGACATCGAACTCCTGACCGACTCCGGTATTGATGGTCTCCGCTGGAGTGATTTTCGGTTCACCATTGCAGCCAGCGATTAAGCCGGCCACCAGCGCGAATGCCATAAACAGAGTAAAGAGTTTTTTCATCAGCCAGTCTCTTTGGTTCCCGCTTCGTATTATTAAGAATGATAGCATTTCCGGAACGTATTTAACAGCATTGGTTTTTTAGTAGAGTACCGCCGTGAATGATTAACTGGTATGATAATTAGGAAATAACTATTTTCCGAGGCTCCCGTAGTAACGGCCGGCGCTGGAGTTTATCTCGGCATTACGGTATCGATAACTTTAGAGCGAGAAGCTTCTTCTGGCTGGTTACGACTTCAGGTAAGTCTTAGCCTGCGGACCGGGTAAATTCAACTGATGACTTCTCGGCATCTTTTCAGCTTGGTCTGAAACTCTGTCTTGCCCCAGACTTTCCGGTTGACCAGCATCTGTGAAATCTGTTTAACGATTACCTGCCATCCCGTGGTAAAAAATTATTCATTCATAGCTACATGATGAAGGGTAGCGATGACATTACCCAGCTTGAGCAAAGGATTACCTGATGGAGTTGGCTCCTGTTCAAACACGTCTATCCCGGCCCCTGTTTTTTAACTCCTGGCTGGTTAGCTTTTTAGGCAAACAAATTATAGCATATCTGGCAACACCTGCGATTCAGTTTCATAAGGGATATTGACAATCACCTAAATAGGATTATAATTTAGCTATTCGATATGGAATAGCTAAATTATAACTGCAGATACGGAGAATAGAAGTAGACGGATGAAGATTAAAACCAGTAGTAAATCGTCAGGCGCGAGACTGACAGAATGGCTTGCCATTGTGCCATTTCTTTTCGCTATAGTTCTTGGTTCTAGCCTTATTGAATTCCACGAGACTCTTTTCTCCTCTAAAATTACCAGCTTAAACTTCTGGGCGTTCTTGGTGGTCTATTTGGCGACCTTGAGCAGTTGGTTCGGCTGGTACGAAGCTGCCTATCGGTATCCCTATACCTGTAATCCCCTAAAATGGATAGAAGTGCCTGAATCAAGGAAAAGGTGTTACCTGACCCGTGTCTTGGCCACATTTTGCACACCGAGGGTTCATTACCGGTAGGGATTGGCTATTAACCGGGCGTTAAATTAGTTGACATAAAGTAATAGGAGGTTGAAATATGGGAGAACGTGTCAAAGGTAAAGCGGCCATCGTTACAGGCGCCGGTGCCAGCGGACCGGGTATGGGAAACGGGAAGGCTGCTGCCATTCTTTATGCCCGGGAAGGAGCGCGGGTCATGCTGGTTGATTGTAATCTGGCGGCGGCTGAGGAGACTCGGCGTGTCATTGACCAAGAGGGCGGAGAATGTACCGTGTTTCAGAGAGACGTGACCAGAGCCGTTGACTGTCAGTGCATGGCGGCCAAATGTATTGAGGTCTTTGGCCGGATTGATATCCTCCATAACAATGTCGGTATCCCGGGTATCGGTGATGTCCTGAGTACCAGCGAGGAAAGGTGGGACGAAATAATGAATATTAACCTGAAAAGCATGTTTTTGACCTGTAAATACGTCCTTCCCCAAATGGAGAAACAGAGGAGTGGGGCCATCGTCAATATCTCTTCTATCACCGCCATCAAAAGATTGCAGTTTCCGTCGGTGGCTTATTCCGTATCTAAGGCTGGGGTGATTGCGCTTACCCGGGAAATAGCCATTCAACATGCTGCCAGAGGAGTCCGGGCGAACGCGGTGGTACCTGGGTATATCCGTACTCCGGTAATGGAGACCGCAGTGACCGATGCCCACGCTGAGGATGTTGAAAAAATATTCAAAGAGCGGGCAGATAAGATTCCCGTTCGGAAGCTGGGTGATGCTTGGGATACCGCCTATGCCGCTCTGTTTCTGGCCTCAGATGAGGCGAAGTACGTCACCGGGGCGGTACTGGTGGCCGACGGTGGCCTGACCGAGGCCACGAAAATCTGATGATGGGTAGAAGTCTAATCGTCTTCTCAGTCTATCTTAAAACGCTAGGTGCGCTGTTAGTTGGGGTAGGTAGGACGGGCCCGGTTTGATTTCTCCCTTCTCCAGCTTCTTCATCAGGTCGGTGATAGCCCGGTTCATCGGGGTGGCGATGCCTAGTTTTTCACCTTTTTTTACCACGTGCCCGTTAAGGTAGTCCACTTCGGTGCGCCGGCCCTTTATCACGTCCTGTAAAAGCGACGGGCGGCTCGGTGCTCCCACCTTCTGTGCCTGATCTGGAGTCGCTTCTATCTGCCGCGCGTGTGCTTCCAACTTATCTTTTAATGTTTCGAGGCTATTCCGGGTGGTTGTCTCCGCTAATTCCTGGGCGGGAATGCCCCATACCGGTTCTATCGTTACCCCCAGCGCTAGACCTACCCGGACTACTTCACAACCGGTGGCTGCGCTGATTAAGTCGGTGGTGTCTTTTTGGGCCTCGGTTAACGATGATAAAGCGGGGCCGATAAGGCCGGCGATGGTATTCCTCATGCAGTTTACCACTAGCTTGGCCCAGCGCTCGCCAAATATGTTGGTCGTCAATTCGCTGGGTCCGGTAACTTTCAGGTTATCGGCGATTTCCGAGAGCCGGGGAGTAATCAATCCCGATAGCTCGCCAATCGTGAAGGAACGGGAGGTCGTCGGGTCGGTACGAATGACATGCCCCGGTTCATATACAGCGCTGCCTATGTGGGGCACACAGCCCACGGTGCGGCTGAAGCCCACTATACTGGCTACTAGCTCGTCATTTAAGGCGTTTTGCGCCGGTAAGATGAAGCCCATGGGTTTTAGGAACGGCTCAATTAAATAGGTCGACCATTGCGTATCGTATGACTTGACCGAAAGGTAGACGATATCGAATTGTTCCGATAGGTTGCTGACATCGCTCAGGTGAAGGGCTTTGGCTGGTACGGTGGACTCACCGTTCTGGTCCGTTAACTTCAAACCATCACTACGAATTTTCTCTATGTGGGCCGCCCATTGGTCTATCAAGGTAATATCATGGCCCGCTTTTATCAGGTAGGCCCCGATGGCCGCCCCTATCGCTCCGGCTCCCACTACGGCTATTCGCTTGTTCATACTATTACCTCCTGAAACATAATTGGCTCAATAGAGCCCCGTGTTCTGAATAGTAAGTATAGAGCAATTGCTCTAAATAATTTATAATTATCACCCTGGCCTGTCAATGCGAACTAAAGAAACTTGGTGCCAATTAAGTCTCCCGTCATGTTCCAAATTCAAATATATTCCGGGTGAAGCGATGGTATTTCAGGCGGTTGCGCGGTAGTCGAAATGCGTATAGCGCTTGGTTTTGGGCTTTATTCTCTCGGCCAGTATTTATCTTGACATCAGGTAGGAAATGCTTGATTATGTTCAAGGACAATTCAATGAGTTTTTTAAGTCGACTGCTAATTAAAAGAAAGGGGAGTGCTATGTTCGCGTTGACCTTGGTACTAATTTGTATTCTTTGTGCCTCAGTAGGACAGATTATCTTGAAAAGCGGCATGAGTCAGGTTGGAGAAATAAACAGTGTACGACATCTTTTTAATTTTAACACGCTGTTTCATGTCTTCACTAACCCTCGTGTCTTACTGGGTATACTTTGCTATGCGGCTATTGCCGTCCTGTGGTTGGGTGCCCTGTCTACGTTGAATGTCAGCTTCGCCTACCCCTTGATGAGCTTGGCTTATGTCATTACCGCCTTAATCGCCTTCGTTTTCCTCAGAGAACATATTGCCCCACTCCACTGGCTGGGTATTATCCTGGTGGTGGGAGGATGTTTCCTGATTACCCGGACGGGCTGATAACCGGTAAAGTAAATCACGTAGTCTTGGTAGCCCTGGCCCAGATATTCATGCGCATCTCGAAGAAGCCGCTTTCTATGTTCTCTTCACGGAAGTTGTTCAGTTCGAATATTTCCAGTATCTTATTGGGGTCATACAGGTATTTGTGTTCTGCTATTTCTCGGACTGACCAGGCGAAACCAGGCCATGCTTTTTAGAAGTATGTTAACCCATTTGGCCGGGGTAGTTAATATACAGACCCCATCCGGTCTGAGGATTCTATAGACTTCTCCTAACAGGTTAGCCGCTGTGTCATATTCTAGATGCTCAATCAAAGCCAGCATGGTAACCACATCGAAAAAACCGTCTTCGAAAGGTAGCTTGGTGTTGCTACCCAAATTGAACTCCTGGATATAAATCTTTTCCTTCGCAAATCTGTTGCTGGCACTTACTACCTGGTCTAGACCATATTTTTCGGTAAAGGAGGTGCTGTATAAGAACTTCGGAAAGGTTCCGCAACCGATATCAAAGATACGACCCTTCCTAAGTGAAAAAGGAATTAATCTATTGGCTATGGCATATCTTTTCTTGCTTAAGTAGTTTTCGAGCATTCCGTAGACTCTAGTTATCTGAACCTTGGTCATATCTAGTCTCTCGATTCTCTCTTTATTAGGTTGTATTTCAAAATGCACCAGATAGCTCTGACACCATCTTTCCAGCCAATCTTTTTTCCTTCCTCATAACGCCTGCCGGAGTATGAGATACCCACTTCGTAGATTCGGCACTTCATCTGGGCTATTTTAGCCGTGATTTCGGGCTCAACGCCAAAATGATTTTCCTCGATAGTTATGGACTGTATTATGTCTCGACGAAACACTTTGTAGCAGCATTCTAAATCGGTGAGATTGATATTGGTGAATATATTGGACAGGCTAGTTAGAAACCTGTTGGCCAAGGCGTGCCAGTAATACAGTACTCTGCGTGTCTGCCCCCCCCTGAATCGGGAACCATAAACCACGTCGGCCTTACCTTCCAGTATCGGTTGGATCAGTTTTTCGTATTCTGCCGGGTCATACTCCAGGTCAGCGTCCTGGACGATTACGATGTCGCCGTGAACCTCGGCAAACCCGCTTCTCAGGGCGGCGCCTTTACCATGGTTACGCTCATGATAGATAATCCGGTCAACCTGGTGGGCTACTTGCGTCCTCAGAATCTCTCTGGTGCCATCGGTGGAACAGTCGTCAACTACGATTATTTCCTTGTCCAGCGGGGAAGCCTTGACCTTTTCCATAATTTGTAGAATGGTATTCTTTTCGTTATAACACGGCATAACGATAGAAAGTTTCACGGTTTACTCCCCCTTGTTGATATTCAGTATCCGTTCAAAATATCTGGCGGTCTTTTCCAACCCATGGTTAAGGGATACTTCCGGTTGCCAGTTTAATAATCGCTTGGCCTTGATGATATCAGGGCAGCGTCTTTTAGGGTCATCCTCCGGTAGAGGCTGGAATACGATGCCCGATCTGCTTCCCGTCAGCTGCCTGACCAGGTTGGCCACCTCGATAATTTGAAGCTCGTCTGGATTGCCCAGGTTCACCACAGTTCCCGCTAGTCCTTCCAGCGTGGTCAGGTGGTATAAACCTTCTACTAAGTCCGAAATGTAACATAAGCTTCTGGTTTGTGTCCCGTCACCGTATACCGTGATAGGTTCGTCTTTCAGGGCTTGCGTTAAAAACGTGGGAACGACCCGTCCGTCATTTACCTGCATTCGTTCTCCGTAGGTATTGAAAATTCGGGCGATTCTGGCATCCAGGCCGAATTCTCGGTAGTAGGTCAGGCAAATGGTTTCCGAAAACCGTTTCGCCTCATCATAGACTGCCCGAGGACTTAAGGTATTAACATTTCCCCGGTAAGTTTCACCCTGCGGGTGTACCGTCGGGTCACCGTATATTTCCGAGGTAGAGGCCATGAGATAACGGCTCTTTTTTCCCCGGGCCAGTTCCAGGGTTAGCCGGGTGCCGGTAGAGCCCGCTTTCATCGTTTCCATGGGATGAGCCAGATAGTCTTTTGGTGAGGCCGGAGAGGCGAAGTGCATTACCAGGTCGATATCATCGGCTGCGGTAAATGGCTGGGTGATGTCCTGCTCGATGAACTTGAAACGTGTTTCATTGCGGAGATGTTCTAAATTATCAGGACTCCCGGTCAGATAGTTGTCAAGGCCGGTTACCCGATGTCCTTCACTGATAAACTTGTCGCTTAAGTGGCTGCCGATAAAGCCGGCAGCCCCGGTAATCAGCACGTTCATCTGCCTACCCCGTAATATTTAAATCCTTCTCCTCTCATCGTGTCCGGCGGATAGATATTCCTTCCGTCAATAATCACCTGGGTCTTCATCAGGCTCTTCATATGTTTGATATCGGCGTTCTTAAACTGGTCCCATTCGGTCAGGACCAGTAGGGCGTCGGCTCCGGCTAGTGTCTGGTACATATCACTCTGATAGGTAATGCTCTCGTTTTCCGGGAAAGCTCGCCGGAACGATGCCGTGGCCGCCGGGTCATAAGCCTTGATTTTAGCTCCTTCTTTCCGCAGCTCGGGAATAATTTTCAGGCTCGGCGCTTCCCTGATATCATCGGTATCGGGCTTGAAGGATAACCCCCACACGGCGATAGTTTTGCCTGATAAAGCACCGGCTGCCTTTTTGACCTTATCGACGAATCTGATAGCTCTATCTTGGTTTACTGCCTCCGTCTCCCGTAACAGCTTGAAATCGATACCCAGTCCTTGAGCCACGGAGGCAAAAGTCTTCACGTCCTTGCTCAGGCAGCTTCCGCCGTATCCGATACCGGTCTCCAGGAAATCGCGCCCGATACGGTGGTCATAGCCCATACCCGAGGCTACTTCCTTGATATCAACGCCGACCTTTTCGCAAATGTCGGCGACGACGTTAATGTAGGATATTTTGAGTGCCAAGAAGGAATTGGAAGCATGCTTGATTAGTTCGGCGGCGATGGGTGTGGTCACTACTTTCGGGCAATTAAAACCGGCGTATAATTCACCTAGTAGCTTCCTTGCTCTGGTTGAGGTCACGCCGATTACGATTCGGTCGGGATTAATGAAATCATATACCGCTGACCCTTCGCGGAGAAATTCCGGGTTACTGGCTACCTCAAAGGGTACCCCTTTTTTTTTATGGCGACGGATAACGGTGGTTATCTGTTTCTGAGTGATTATGGGAACGGTGCTTTTTATTACCAGTAATCTATATTCCGTAAGGTCGGCGGCAATTTTACGGGCGACTTCTTCTACTTGCGAAAGGTCAAGGCGCCCGTTATCACGCTCCGGGGTGCCGACACAAATAAAGATGAGATGAGAATGTTTCACGCCATGACCGATACTGGTGGAAAAAGTCAGTCTTTGGTTGGCTAGATTGCTGGTCAGAAGATCCGGTAGGCCCGGTTCGTAAATAGGGGGGATTCCCGCTTTAAGTTTCTCGAGTTTACCGGCTTCTTTTTCTACGCAGCAGACTTGGTTTCCCATTTCAGCCAAGCAAGTTGCGGTGACTAACCCGACGTAACCAATCCCGATGACCGTTATTTTCATATTTATTACCCTTTTGGTGCCCGTTGATATCCTGCCTGCCGTAACCTGGCTATTTTCAGCAGTACGAGAGTCAAGAATGATAGATAGCCGATTACGCCGGGATGCACCACGTAGACTAGAGTGGAGAACGCACCTCCTACCACTGCGGAAAGGCTTTCAATGTGGGTATTAAAAGAGAAGAAGGCGATAGAAATCGTCAGGAGTGTTTTTTCGGAGGTGGTTAATTTCAAACAGAAAACGAATAGCAAGAAGGGTAATATCAGGCTGCTGGCGTAGTAAACCCAGGAGTGATTTGTCAGGCTGACCATCAGGACACTGAAGAGGGAAAACAGTAATATCGTCCATTCTTTATTCCGGAAGACCTCTGCCTTGGTCCGGAACAGCGGATACAGGTAACCCAATATGGTAAACACAAAGGCTAACCGGATAAACAGCCAGCTGATATTGACGGTACTTTGTGTGGTTCCCGTTATATTAAGTAGCTCCATGGAATTATAAATAACGCTGGAAATGGCGGCGTTTGAGCCTGCTGCCTTGCCGTCCTGATAGAAAGCCACGTATTCCATAAAATAAAGATGCGCCGGGATTCCCAGGAGTAGAATGGAGAAGACACCAATCAGGGCTAGTATCAATAGGAAAACTAGGACGAATTTAAACCTTCTCTGGAAAGCGGCCAGGAGCAGCAGGGCGGCGGGGAAAATTTTGAACACGGTCGCTACCGCTAACGACAGGCCGGCATATACGTTCTTGTTCCTGACGCAGAAAAAGAAGAAAAACATAGTGATAAAGGAAAATACCAGAGTATTTACGTTGCCGCTGTTAAGCGAGGCGGTAACCGGACAAAAGAAGATGATAGAAAATAGGACCAGCCACTTTCCGGCAGTAGATAGCCTAACTTGATAATGGTCCAGGATTTTGATTGCCAGGAAGGTTGCGATGACGGCCAATAGCAGGCTCCACAGGCTTATGGTTATGAAGGCTGGGTAGAAGCTGAGGTGACTGAAGAGTTGGTGATAGTAGACCACCAGAGGGAAGTAAATATATCCCGCCTCCGCTACACTGGCGCCCTGAGAAAACCGGGTGGCGGCATTGTAAAGGATTTTAAAATCACGGCCTGGTATGGCAATCTCTGCCGGGAGTAGTCCTTGAAATACCCCTGACCATATCAGGTAAAACAGCAGAAGGAAAGAAACGCCCCCTGTAAGTACCATACCACCAAGGAATAACTGGTACCATTTGTCATCTAACAGTAATTTACTCAGCAATATCCTTATTTCTTCGAACAAAGACTGCCCGGCATCAGTAAATTATACCACTTTTTACATTGAAGTCCTTGTCGGCTCTCCGATTTTGTATTATATTAGCCTCTTTGTGGCTAGTAGCCAGATTATGCCAGGTACTTTGAGGTCCAATATGGTATTATCCGGTAGGTTCAGTAGGAATTCAGGTAGGTCGTTTTTCGGGATGGTTAAGATTTCCATCTCTTCGGCAATATCTCTTTTCACGTCTCCCGTGTACTTGACTTCCGGGGCGAAGTAAAAGCCGACGGTTGAAGAGGATAGCCCCGGACAGGTCGGTACGGATAAAAAGAGGACCAGTTCGTTTGCTTCGTACCCGGTTTCTTCCCGGAGCTCTCTCCGGGCGGTTTCTTCAGGGCTCTCTTGGTGGTTATCGGTCAATCCTCCAGGAAATTGAATAACATATGATTCAATTGGCGCCCGCCAGTGCCGCTCCAGGATAAATTCTCCCTTTCTGGTTAAAGCAACAATGCCGACAGCTCCATTACCGTAGACATTTGTTCGTTCTACGGTTTCCCAGATGACCTCTTCGTTGGTCGGCGTGACCGAAGTCTTTCTGACCAATCTCAGGTATTTGCCTTCAAAGGCAGTTTCTCTCTTAGTGACTTTCATTTAATATCCTTTCCTACAAGATAGGCGTGTCAAGAGTTCCGTCTTCCTGCTGAGGGAACGGTACCATCTTAGTTAATCTGATGAGGTACGGAAGCGCTTAAAAAATGGCGGGTTATTTTAGATTCGCATCACAAACCTTGGTCTTATGATGCTACTTCTCTATACGTTTGGCCTCTGATGGTATTTCTAATAAGAATAACATTTTATAAAAGCTTGCGGCAACAGGTTTTAGTTAATGACCTGCGCTCTACCTCCCAAGAACTGGGCTAGTAATACTGCTAACCTGAAGACTAGAAAGAAAGCGGCTCTTCTTTGTCGGTGGTACGTTACGCTAGATTGTTTAACTAGTAATAAATAATCAGAGTTATGGGTATACGGAATGTAGCTAGGGTAATATAGAGAAACAATAACAGCTATGTAATGGAGTAATTTTCATCATTTCGTGCCATGGCAGGTCCCGATAAAGTGAGGCCTTTAACTTTCCTTGAATCGATTGGTGATGGGTAGTCTCCGGTCACGGCCGAAGGCTCTGGGTGTTATCTTAATCCCGGGCGGAGCCTGGCGGCGTTTATATTCGCTACCGTTAACTAGTCGGGCTGTTTTTTTCACCGTTGCCTGGTCAAATCCCAGGGCGCTAATTTGCTCGATGCTTTTATTTTCCTCGACGTAAGCGGTTAGAATTGGGTCGAGCTGTTCATAGGGAGGTAGGGTATCAGTGTCTTTTTGCTCCGGCCTTAGTTCAGCGGAGGGTGCTTTATCAATAATGGTGGACGGGATTAAAGCATAACCGGCTAGGCGGTTACGATACCGGGTTAGTTTGTAGACCAAGGTTTTGGGTACATCTTTGATTACCGCGAAACCGCCCGCCATGTCCCCGTACAGAGTAGCATAGCCAGTAGCCATCTCACTCTTATTACCGGTGGTGAGTACCAACCAGCCGAACTTATTTGATAACGCCATCAGGATGTTACCTCTGATGCGCGCCTGAATATTTTCCTCAGTAGCATTGGGTTCGGTCTCTTTAAATGCCTTCGTCAGTATCGCCCGGTAAGTCTGGAAAACCTGAGTAATCGGGATCGTCATCAGCTTGATTCCCAGATTTTGGTCAGTAATTTGGCATCTGATAGACTACCGGGAGACGAATAGTCTGAGGGCATGGCCACGCCTACTACATTTGACTTACCTAAGGCAGTAACCGCGATAGCCGCTACCAGGCTGGAATCAATGCCACCGGAAAGCCCGATGACTACCTTTTTAAAGTTGTTCTTGAGGATATAGTCGCGGGTGCCCAACACCAGGGCATCGTAGATTTCTCCGGGAAGAGTACGTACCTGAAGTTGCTTCGGTGGTAACGGTGGTTTCGGCATTGTTGTTGGCGCTTTGGATATTACTATTTTAGTCGCCTGACTTTGCGCTTCTTTTGGCACCGTTTCCCTTCGCCATCTCATATCGTGAAGACGAGTTCGGGAGACAGATTCGACGTCAAGGTCAGCGACGACCAAGTCCTCGGTAAACTGCTCACCCCTGGCGATTAGCTCTCCTTTCTCATTCAGCACCATACTGTTGCCATCAAAGACCAGCTCATCTTGCCCACCGACCAGGTTATTATAAGCGATAATAGCTACGTTGTCTGAGGCACAGGCGCCGAGCATTTTTTGTCTGGTAGCTCCCTTGCCGGCGTGATATGGTGAAGCACTGATGTTGACGATGACCTCAGCTCCGGAGTAAGCTTGTGTCATCGCTGGTCCGGTTTCGTACCAGATATCCTCGCAAATGTTAATACCGACACCAACGCCGGCGATGACATAAACCGGAATTGTACTGCCGGCTTGGAAATAACGATTTTCATCAAAAACACCGTAGTTAGGTAGGTATATCTTGTGGTAGATGCTGACCAGCTTGCCATCATGGATGATGGCGGCCGCATTGTAAGTATTCTCATCGGCATTAACGAAACCAACCACAATAGTTAGTCCAGACGAATGGGTAATGACCTTATCCAGTGCCCTCATATTTTCAGCGATGAATTGAGGTTTGAACAACAGGTCTTCCGGGGGATAACCGCAAAGGGCAAGCTCAGGAAAGGTAAGCAAGTCAACGCCGAGCACCTTAGCTTCGGTGATGGCTTCTAGAATTTTCTTGGTATTGCCTTTGAAGTCACCAACCGTGGTGTTTAGCTGAACCATACCAATACGAAGCTGGTGCATTCTAATTCCTCTGGTTGTGTTAGACTACTTTAGCTTATAGAATGGGCAAATATCTGTTCAGTTCGTATTCGGTTACCTGAGTGCGGTACTGGTCCCACTCAATCTTCTTGTTTTCGACGAAAGCGGAGAAAACATGGTCACCCAGGGCTTCCCGCACCAGCTTACTTTTTTCAGTAAGATG
>Ga0187827_10005822_pt1 | contig 14411 bp, 11 predicted proteins | sample ETNtaG_39_FD_167969 | JGI IMG/M metagenome (GOLD analysis project Ga0187827, IMG submission 167969) | Marine microbial and viral communities from oxygen minimum zone, Eastern Pacific Ocean - ETNP2014_SV_150_PacBio MetaG (Illumina Assembly) | ecosystem: Environmental > Aquatic > Marine > Hypoxic...
CTGTTGCCTCTCCTGAACTTGCCAGACATCGGCGCAGGGCTTGGACACGTCAGAATCGCCCGACCAGGCGACCGGCAGCGCATCGTGGATGCTTTTCAGCGGATTCATCGGGATCTGATTTTCGGCCACGCCATCGGTGACCGCCTTGCCTCCACCGCGCTGGAAGAGATCTTCCTTGTCCTCTCAAACTCCACCGGACGCCAGAGGCTTGATCCGCGAATCGCGGATGCGCTGGAAGTTATACGCACGAATCTGTCAGCCTCGCACACCGTCGGTTCTTTGGCCCACAGGTCAGGGCTTTCGCCGTCAAGATTTGCCCATCTTTTCAAAGATCAGGTCGGCGCCTCGGTCATCCAGACGGTCCTGCAGCTGCGCATCCTGCAGGCTTGTCGGCTCCTGACCATGACCCAACTGCGCGTGTCCGAAATCGCCTACGCACTCGGCTTCAGATCTGAGTTTTACTTTTCTCGCCAGTTCCGTTTACTGGTTGGTCAGAGCCCCAAGCACTTCCGGGAATCGATAACAGATTCAAGTTGATATCTTTGAAGGGGCGCCTTTCAACCTTCCTCAGCCGCGGCTTTCGCGAGGGCCTCACGTCTGGCCTGCCGGTGCCATATCTTCCCCTTTCCGGCCTCCAGGCCCTCAATCCATAGGCGGCACCACTCCCCGTGATCGGTCAGCACCCGGTCCGGTGCGCTCTCTGAATAAGTGGGGAAATCGGGATAGGAGGGACGGCCGGACGGAAGGCCTGTCGTCTGGTACCTGAGATCCATGGACCATCGAGTCGTTTCACTGTGATTGTTCAGACCTCGGTGCGGGATCAGGTTGTGGAGAAAGATCACCCCTCCCCTGGGGCATTCTGCGCAGACCGGAGCAATCTCCGGCATGAGGTCGGGGCGTATTCTTGTCCCGCCATCAGGAGTATGCTCCAGGTAACCAATCTTGTGCACGCCCGGGATGATTTCCATACAGCCGTTCTCTCTGGTCGCGTCAACCAGGGGGATCCATGTGGTGATGATGTCCGACTCATCGGCTTCTTCCCATGTCACGCCAAGGTCCTGGTGCCATGGAACATCCGCGGCCGTCTGGGCAGGCATCTTGGCCCTGAGATGTTGAATGGGGTTACAGGAGATCTCCGGGCCGATCAGGCAGGAGACGGCCCCCATCAGATTCGGATTGCGGAGGAACTCGAACATGGCTTCGCCGCGCATCTGCATGATGTCGATCCCTCCGGTTATCTGCGGACACTGCTCATGCAATTTCCATGCTCGACGGTCAAAAGGCTCAGCTTCGAAGAGATCCGTGATTTTGCCCTCTCCGTGAAGCTCCCTGGCCCGGCGACCGATGAACTCTTCCAGCTCCAACTGTACGGGCATCAGATCATCTTCAGTGAGGATGCCTTCAGCGATCAGAAATCCATTCTCTTCAAAATGCTTGACCTGCTCATCGGACAGGAGCATACCTTGCCTCCTTCTGCTATGGGGATAACCGGTTTATCATACTCCGGTGGAATCGCTCAATTCAGATGAAAAGTAAAACGGGAGGACAGAGTTTTTCACGTGAGCTTTCCCGGCCGGTGTCAGAAGCAGGTGTACGGCACCAACTTCAAATTGGCAGAGCCAGCAGCAGTGCCCCCACGGCTACATGACTTCCAGATTCCTTGGTAAAAAAGTCAGTCTCGTCATTTTTTTTTTCAGATGGGTACCAAGCCCGGGGCAACACGAGACTGACAGAGACGAAGCTTCCGCTTCGTAGCCATAGGCTGTTGCCAGCCTGTGCGGCCATAGTCTGCCAGCCTGCGAGCCAGGCTAATCAATATGAGCCTACAGGCTGGTGCCAGCTTGTAGCAGCGGCGGCGGGACGCCGCAGCTACGCAGCAGACTTCGACTTCTTCGAACGAATCTGCCAGCAACCTTCCGTCACGGGCCTGAGGCGTTAGAAAAACACCATCCATTCTGTTATCTCCTCCGCCCGTCTTTCAAGATCCACACAACCAGGGAACACAAGATGTCAGACCTCGGAATCGGAATCGTCGGCTATGGCAAAGTAGGAGCAGGAGCACACCGGAACTGGGCAGCCAACACAGATGGCGCAAAACTCGTCGCTGTATGTGACGGTACCGACGTCCGGCAAGCGGCCGCAGCAGAAGAGAATCCCGGCATCAGCATCTACGAAAATCTTGGGGACATGCTGGCCGACGATTCTGTTGTACTCGTCATCGTCACGACACCACCAAGCTCCCATTGCGAGCTCGCCGTACAGGCGTTGGAGGCCGGCAAACACGTCTTCGTCGACAAGCCATTCGCCATGACAAAGGCGGAGGCGGAACAGATGCTCGATGCGGCCGAACAGGCCGGAAAAGTAATCCACTGCCATCAGTCACGCCGCTATGACGGGGAATACCGCGCCATCGTAAAGGCCGTGTCCGATGGCAAGATTGGTGAGGTTCAGCACGTTCGCCGCATTTGGTCCCAATATGGCGAAGGCTGGGCATCGTGGGGAATCGAAGGCTTCAATCCTACCTGGCGGATTCAGCGCGCGTACGGCGGGGGCATGGTCTACGATTATGCGCCGCACTGCGGCGATCAGATTCTGCGCCTCGTTGATAAGCCGCTTCATTCGGTATTCGCCGATGCGCGGGGGATCAAGTTCAGCGACGAAGTGGACGACCACTTCTCATGCATGATGCGTTTCGGCGGAGGCGCCACGGCCTACCTCGAATGCAGTAACATGACCACGCTCTCTGCCCCGCACTGGTACGTCATCGGAACCGAGGGCTCGCTGAGCTCCGCGGGAGTAAACAAGCCTGTAGAACTGAAACGCGGCGAATCGGACGAGATCGAAACCCTCGAGCCGATCAGGGAAATCGACGAACTCTACACAAACGTCATCGCCTCCTGCCGCGGCGAGGCGACGCCCCTGGTGACAGCGGATCAGTTAAGGGCCTCGATGGGCCTTATCGACGCCATCTTTCAGTCCTCTCAGATCGGCGAAATGGTGATGGTGAGATGAGGGATGCGAGCCCATTTCACAAACGAATCTTATCGGGCCTGTTCTCTTCGATCTGCATGAGCGTCTGATGCACGGCGGAACGCGTTATCTTGTCACCGCTGTCGAGGAGAGGCTCAAGTGGGATTATCTGTTGAAGTGGATCGCTCACTTCGACATGGAGGAACTCTGGGAAGCAGTGAAGGTCAAGGCAAACTTCACCCCTCCTGAATGACATTCTCTCCGGACGGGTTCAGCGAGATGATCTTGTGCTTCTGGGTCGGGCGGTCCTGGTCATCAATAAACACATTTCCGGTGACGTTGTTGTCCTTGTGTTCCTCCAGGTAGATGCCGGCATATTTGCCCTGCTTCTCCTGTGAATTGTTTCTGAGGATGTTTCCCTGGATCACGTTGCCGACCGCCCGGGCCGCCTCGATGCCGTGCTGGCCGTTTTCGGCGCATACGTTGGCCTTGAGAATGTTGTAGCGATCGGGGTCCGTGAGGTTGGCCATGCCATGGCCGCGATTTCGGAAGAAAAGGTTTCCCTCGACCACGGCCTGCACGACTCGGAGGCAGAAAAAGAACCCGTCGGTCGTGTTGTTTCGGCTGACGTTGTTCGACCAGATGCTGTTCTTGAGGCCCGTGCCGGGATGCAGCCCGGGACCGCGACAATTATCGACAGTGCAATGACTGACAATGGCGCTCTCGCCGCTCTGAACGCCGATACCATCCGCCTGCCAGTTGCGGACCGTGACATTCAGGATGCGGACGTCGTATGAAGTACGACAGTGAATACCTGCGTTGGTGAAGTTGCCCTTTGGAGCACGATGCCGCTTGGTGCCGCCGTCAATGGTGAGGTCTTTGATCGTCACCCCATCGACGCGAGGAATCCAGAGACCCGGGAAGTAATTCGAAGCGATGGCATTTTTCGCCGGCAGATAGACTTTCTCCGGATCGCACTCGAGGAGCTCGAGATTCACTCTGTCGTTTTTGATTTCCCGGATGATTCCATGACGGGCCCAGTAACCACGCTGCTCGTCATCAGAAATCATGATCTCATCGCCGATCCTCAGTCCCTTCGTATCTTCGAGGAAAGCGTGAGTCTTGTTCTTTGAGACACGCTTCGTCACCTTGAGGATCTTTTCTCTCGGGCGGCCGATGACTGTGGCCGCGCCCTCACCACACAAGGTGACGTTCGAGCGCAAAACAACACTGCGTCGGATCAGGTATCTGCCAGCAGGAACAAAGACCGTGCCGCCGGCCTCGGGCAAAGCATCGATCGCTTCTTGTATGCCGGACGTCGTGGACGACCTGGATGCAAAATTTCTGGCGTTGAGGATGGAGTTGTTTGTGGTCATGTAATGGATTTCCGAGTCTTGTCGTTTGGTGTTTCTCTTGATAGTTTGCTGATCAGACTTAGCCTGTCTTCTATGTTCGCCAGGCGAGGCATTAATTCGCGTGCTTCATATCCTCAGAAAGTGAAAGCGGCAACAAGTTGCCGCACTCCAAAGGAGCGCAGGTGAACGGCATGATTCTGCCGGTCTGGTTCTTCTATCCCGCTGAATCCGGTCGATTACAGACAAGCCTCCAGCATGAATCAGCTCTTCCTCCATTCCATTCGTCATTCATTCGCCGTCAACCATTGACCATCAACCATGCTTAACGTCGTTTTCATCATCACCGATAATCAGGGCGCCTGGACCCTCGGATGCTACGGCAACGAAGATATCCGCACGCCACATATTGATGCTCTCGCCTCGGACGGTATGCGATTCAGCAAGGCTTATTGCGTGAACTCGGTCTGTTCGCCAAGTCGTGCCACTTTCCTGACCGGGCTCGTACCTTCCCAGCACGGAGTGCACAGCTATCTCGGTGGCGAGCGGCCTTGCTCCCAAATGGGGGAGGACGCCTATTGCACGATCCGCGAATTCAAAAACCTGCCGCGCATTCTTTCCGACAACGGGTACACCTGTGGGCTGAGCGGAAAGTGGCATCTGGGCGACAGCATGCGGCCGCAGGAGGGCTTTTCTTACTGGTTCACCAAGCCCAAAGGCCACACGGCCGAGTTCTACAACTCAGAGGCAATTTGGGAAGGCGAGGTCTACGAAGAACAGCGCTACTACACCGACGCTATTACTTCGCATGCGACCGATTTCCTTGAACGTCATCACGAAGAACCATTCTTTTTATACGTCGGCTATAACGGCCCTTACGGCCTGGGCGGGCACATGGTCGAAACACATTGGAATCGGCACACGGAATACTATTCGGACAAGGATCTCGCCTGCTTCCCACGAGAGCCGATCCATCCCTGGCTGCACAACAACCGCGAGATGATGAACAATCCGGTCAGTATCCGTGGCTACGCTGCGGCTGTCAGCGGCGTGGATGATGGTGTGGGCGAGATCCTCGCCAAGCTCGATGAGCTTGGGCACGCCGAGGACACCCTCGTCATCTTCACCGCGGACCAGGGCCTTTGCGGGGGCCATCACGGTATGTGGGGCATGGGCGACCATTCACGGCCAATCCACACGTATGAAGAGGCCGTCCATATTCCACTGATCTTTCGGCATCCGGCCGGGATTCCCACAGGTTCGGTATTTGACCAGATGACATGCAATTACGATTTCTTCCCCTCTGTCATGGATTACCTCGAGCTCGGTGAAGAGATTGCGGCCGAATCGGCTTTGCCCGGCACAAGCTATGGACCAGCACTGCGCGGTGCATCCGTGAGCCTCGATGAAGTCGTTATCCACGAGTATGAAAGTGTCCGCATGATCCGGACACGTGAATGGAAATACACGTGGCGGAATTCAGACGACCCGGACGAACTCTACGACATGGTCAACGACTCCGGCGAAAAGGTGAACCTGGCAGACGATGAGAGCCGGTCTGAGATCGTGCAGGAAATGCGAGGGAGGCTGACAGAGTTTTTTGACCAATATGCTGACCCGCAGTATGACCTGTGGAAGGGCGGGAGCTCTAAAGCCGGGCTTTTAATCAGATGAAGGTAACAGTCCACTACTACGATGAAGAGTGAAAGCATGAGAATTCCTGGCAAGAGAGTAAAGCGCTCCAGGCTGGTGCAGACCGAAAGCTATGTTGTTTCCGTGGTGGTCGAAGCCGTGATTCCACCTGATGATCCATCCGAGCCCTGCTACGAATCAGAAACCGTAAACTTTTTAAAGGAGGTGGAGGAGAGGGCTAAGCAGATGGATCTTGACTGGCTGCTTCAACGCGGAAGAGTTTATGAGTTGGTGGCCACTGAGTAGATGCACGCGGCGTTGGGTATCAGACTCCTTTGAGAGACTGCAGACACTGTCATGAGGAAATAAACATGCGTATCGTCACTGCCGCCTTTGCTCACGAGACCAGCACTTTCACGCCCGTTAAGACGCCTCTCGAAGATTTTTACGATCGCTTCGGGCCCATCCGAGGAAATGAAATACTCGAGACGTTTCGCGGCACGAACAAAGTCACCGGTGGATTCATTGATGGCGCGGAGGCCCACGGTTTCGAGCTGATTCCCACTTTGTTTGCGGAGGCTCATCCGAGCGGGCCGGCCTCACGTGCAGATTTTGATTCGTTGTTGAATCAGATTCTCGAGCTGATGGAACAAGCCAGGCCATTTGATGGCGTGCTGCTGGAGTTGCACGGCTCCATGGTGGCTGAGGGCATCGATGACGGTGAAGGAGCCATCCTCGAGGGAGTCCGAAAACTTGTCGGTCCGGATATCCCCATCGTCGGGCAACTCGATATTCACTCAAGCCTTTCTCCACAGATGGTCGAGATGGCGGACGTCCTGATCGGCCGCGAAACCTATCCCGAAGTGGACATGGCCGAGCGCGGGCGCGAGTGCGCGGACGTCATCTATCGCATCCTCACCGAGGGCCTGAAGCCGACGATGGCTCTGCATTGCATTCCCATGATCTGGGGAATCAACCAGGTGACCGCGCATCCACCGATGCTTGAAGCCATTCAACGATTGCACGCGATTGAAGAAGACCCGGACGTTATCTGCGGTTCCATCGCCACAGGCTACCCCCTTGCGGATACGCCGCACATGGGCTCGTCGGTCTACATCGTGACCAATGACAATCAGGAAAAGGCGCAGGCTTTGGCCGATGGGCTCGGGGAATGGATTTATGAGCGCAGAGAAATCTGGCAAGGTCCGATGCCTTCCACCAGGGACGCCATCGAGGAAGCCACCGCCATCGGCAAGTATCCCGCCATCCTCGCCGACCGAAATGACAACACCGGAGGCGGCTCACCCGGCGACAGCACGGGTCAACTTCAGGCATTCATCGATTCCGGCCTCGAAGACGCCTGCATCCTCTACATCGTTGATCCGGAAGCCGTCGCGCAATGCCACGAGGCCGGCACTGGCGCAACGATCGACCTGGAAGTCGGAGGCAAATCAAGTCCGTTGCAGGGCGAACCGGTCAAGATGACGGCCGAAATCGTTGCTGTTTCAGATGGGGCATTCCGCTACCACGGTCCGATGCTCGCGGGCCTGGAGGGCAGTATGGGCCCTTCAGCTTGCATCAGGCAGGACGGCATCCATGTGTTGCTTGTCTCGGTTCGAGAACAGCCTTTCTGTACCGCCTTTGCCGAAACGCTTGGGCTCAACGTGAAAGGGATGAAGTGGATCGGCGTGAAATCGTCCGCCCATTTCCGCGCCGGCTTTGAATCCTGGGCCGGTCACATCATCGTCGTTTCAGAGCCTGGCGTTCACAGCGACGATAATGTCCCCTTCAAGAATCTGGGGCGCAGTGTCTATCCATTGGATGAAGATTAGTCGCTAAAGGGCCGTCACGAAATATGTGTGTAGAAATCTGTCTGCCGCATCTGATACTGGATGCTGGATACTGGAATCTCGCTATTCCGTTTCGCTCATGACCCCGGTTTCAGTTCCAAAGTATGCTGAAAACTGACAGCGACGAGCATCGAGCATCGAGCATCCAGTATCCAGTATCAGTGTTGAAGCCCCTCATAGCCTTGGTTGGTGCACCGGTGCACCAGTGCACCAGAACACTGGTGTTTCGATCCGTCTGTTCATGTAGAATCCCCAGACGATTTCGGGGGGAGGGGGAATGTCTCCCTTCAGGGCCACTCGGATCCAACCATCAACACAGCCAGAACCATGGTAATGGATGTCAACCTGCAGATAGACAGCAGAGACGGCAAGCTCATCGTTTCCGTGTTGTCAGAGGGCTTGGGGATGCAAGAGGTCAGAGAATTTGGCGAAAAACTCGATAGGGCCATCGTGCCGGGCAACGCCACGGTGATTCTCGATTTCAGTTCCGTGAAGAAACTCAGCAGTGTGGTTGTGGGAAAAATCTTCAGGATACGCCGGCGTGTCCTCGATGCGGGTGGAACATTTCTCCTTGTTGCGTCTGCGCCCGCTGTCTTGCAGGTACTCAGAATTTGCGAAATAGATCGCCTGGTGGACATCCACCACACCCTTGATGAAGCCCTCTCCGCCTGATCCAAATCCCGATGAAACCGACATCCTATTCTGTTCCCGAAGCATTTGACCGATTCGCCGGGCTACGTCCCTGGCTCGATGACCCGACAGATCGAGCAGAGCACATGGCTTTCACTCTCCTCACAGAGATGATGGCGCACAAAGATACGCCCTTCGGTCGCCTGGCACGCAATGGAATGCTCCTTAATGAGGAGACTGAAAGCTTCTTATATGACGGTGAATTTGGGTTTATCAGCGAACGCTACAAGGCTGGCTCGCGTCCAATTCTCGAAAGCTATATCGGCCGGTTTGTTACCGATGGCATGAGCGATGGCGAAAAGGCGATCGCACTCAGTCAATCACTCGACGATCTCCCCAAGCTTCACCCAAAGCCGCCTGCATTTCTTTACGGTGAATCCGATGAAGAGACCATTCTCAAGGGAGGCGGGCACTGCTCGTGCAGGGCGAAAGTCCTTGTTGGTATGTGCCAGGTGCTTGGGATACAGGCACGCCCCGCTTTGATGTGGGCATGGAAGGACCGTGAAAAATCGGACGACCTGCTTGGAGGCCATACGGTCGCCGAGGTCTTTATTGATGGGCAGTGGGGATTCTTTGATCCCCAGCATCACCTTTACGCTCGCACCCACGATGGCTCTTTCCTGAGCATGCTTCGGATACGGAAAGATCCAGAGGTCTTCTACGATATGCCCGAAGATGAAATCGCCCGCATGCAGCCCAAGGGCTATCCAGGCGCCATGGAAGGCCGCGCTCTCCTTGAATACTACTGGTATAAAAACTTCCACCCCAATTGCCCTACCTGCATCACCACCCACAACGTGAATGACCCCGCGCTGGGGCCGTGGAACTGGGCAACCAAGGAATTCCGGCAGCAACAGGATCATGACCACAAATTGCAGCGCGACTTCCTTTCCGATCTGGCTGAAAAAGGCGAACTGACCGAAGAGGTCTATTGGATGGACGTGGACGAATTCCGTGAATTCAGCGGCATCACGGATTGGCAGCTACGCACGTGGAAGGAGAGATTGGCGTAAGGCAGCCTGACGGACGAGCTCTGGGGTCGCCAGCTTCCGTTGGCTCTCGGGGCCCCGACGCGACGACCCAGGGAGCACTCCAACATTACTCCCCAACACAGTAAACCGCCTTGAACGTCCTCAAAAAGATCTCCCCGTTCGAAAAGGCTGGTGTGGAGTTACTGGGTTCGTTCAGATGATTCACCTTAAGAATCTCCAGCTTCTCCGGGTTGGGTGCAAAGATAATCGTGCTGCCTTTCTGATTCGTCACGTACAGACGACCTTCGGCGTGCAGAACACTGCCCCAGATTCTGCCGCCGGGGAGACGGGCCTTCCAGATATCCTTCCCGGTCTCGAGGTCTATGCATTGAGCGATACCCGGCTCGTTCGCCATGAATAGACGCTTGCCAATGATCACTCCGGACCCGATGCGCTGCGGGTTCTTTGAGGTACTCCGCCAGAGCCGATGCGATTCGGTGACGTCTCCGTCGCCCTCAAGCTTGAATCCGATGGCGGGGCCGGTGTAGCCGCTCATGGCCACGCCCCTGCCAGTTCCAAAAACCGGGTCGCAGTAAACGAGGTCGCCGAGGCCGGAGCACTTCCACAAGATTTCGCCCGTGCCTGGTTCATATGCCTGAATGTGATGGGGCATGGCGACGAACACCAGTTCTTTCCCACCGTCCGTGACGATCTGCGGTGTCGACCACGAGCCAAGCCAGGGCGCACGTTTGTCGCTCGGATTCCGTTTCTTCAATCCACTTGCACCGCCTGGCTCATCCTTCTGCCAGATTGTCTTTCCGGTCTTTTTGTCGAGCGCGATGACAGACGTCTGCTCGCCAGGCCCGCAGTTCAGGAGAATTCTATCCTTATAAATAACAGGCGAGGCACCATACCCCCAGATATGGACAAACTTGCCCAGATCGCGCTTCCAAAGCTCCTTGCCTCCATGGTCGTAACAGTAAAGCCCGGCGGATGAGTGCCAGACAACGACACGTTCCGCGTCGGCCGCGGGTGAAGAGCCGCCATATGGGTTGGTGCGATGGGTGGGCTCGTTGGCTTCGAACTCAACAGTCTTGATCCAGTGGAGCTTTCCGTCCTTCCGGTCAAAGCAATAGAGGTGGCGTTGCTTGCCGCTGTCAGTGGCGACGGTTACGAAAACGCGCTCGCCAATAACCACGGGACTGCTGTTGCCCGGGCCTGGTAAAGGCGCACGCCACTTGATGTTTTTCCCTGGGCCCCACTCTGTCGGCAGCCCGGTCTCAGTCGAATGTCCGTTGCCAGCAGGCCCGCGGTATTGGGGCCAATCACCAGCAGAGATCTCGAGAATAAAAACGGCCAGGAGGCCAATCGGGAAGGACAGTTTCTTGTTCATTGGGCTCGACTCCAGTTACCTGAACGGTGCAGACAGATATTCCATACTACATCGCGCAAGCAACCAAAACCGATGCGTCTGCATCATGGACGGCACACTAACAGTATCGACAATGGTCAACATTGCGCCTGGGTGGCCCCGATCTTAGGATCGCCATGTCTGGCTGTAACGAGTTTTGGTTGTTATCAAGTGCGTCGGCAAGAGCTCTCGCTCAAGTCATTCTCATCCTTCCACACATTTTTCTCTTAACCACACACAGCATCCATGAAAGTCCTTGTCGTTGGCGGAACAGGTAACATCAGCACGAGCATCGTCAGTCTCTTGATCATGAAAGGGTACGAGGTCACTTGCTTCAATCGCGGGCAATCGGGTGATGTGCCTGAAGGTGTTCGTGTGATTCGCGGGGACCGCAAAGAGCGTGATGCCTTCGAGACGGCCATGCAGGACGGGGGATTCGACGCGGCCATCGACATGATCTGTTTCAACGCAGAAGACGCGGCCAGCAGCGTTCGAGCGTTCCGGGGGGTGAAACACTTCCTGCAGTGCTCGACCGTCTGTACGTATGGCGTCGATTACGATTGGCTGCCGGTGACAGAGGATCATCCCTTGCGTCCGACCTCTGACTACGGCCGTAACAAGATGGCCGCGGACAGCGTGTTCATGCAGGCATATCACGAGGGAGGTTTTCCGGTGACCATCGTAAAGCCTTCAACAACGTACGGGCCGAAGATGGGGGTGCTGCGCCAGATTGCGTGGGAGTTCAGTTGGCTGGATCGGATTCGCAAGGGAAAGCCGATTGCCCTTTGCGGCGATGGCAAAGCCATGCACCAGTTCCTGCACGTTGACGATGCAGCCAGAGGCTTCGTCGGCATGCTCGGGCTTAAAACCTGCGTCGGGCAGGCATATAACCTGGTCCGGCGCGGCTTTACCAGTTGGGAAGATCACCACCGGACTGTGATGGCCGTGCTCGGAAACGAGGTCGAAATGGTGGGCGTGCCCCTGGCCGATCTGTTGTCGTCAGGCGTTTCGGGCACCGGCATCTGTGAATCGATATTTGCGCACAATACCATCTACAGCGCGGACAAGATTTTTCGCGACGTCCCTGATTTTTTGCCCTCGGTTTCACTCGAGGAGGGCGTCAGACAGGTCATCGAAGTCATGGATGCGGAGGGAAGGATTCCAGACTCTGATGAACTGACCTGGGAAGATGAATTGATCGAAGCGCAACGGCGCGTTGGGCAACTGAAGCTCGGATGAGATATGAGTTCCCGTTCGGTCGCCATCGTGATGAGTGCGGCGTTAACCGGCAGCTCCTCACAACGAACAGTCCAGGCTCGGAATCCCGTTGGCTCAATCTTCCAGCTCCAGTTCCAGATCATCCTTATCCGGCGCATCCAAATCTTCGAGCTCGAACTCGCCTGCTTCTGAGACGTATGCCTCGAATTCCGCCATGCGGACCATGCCGTCCGTGCGGCCGACGAAGGGGCGCCCGGCCCAGAAATAGTGAATCTGGTCCACATCGGTTGAAGGGAAGGTGAAGATGTTCACGAGATTCGTGTTGTTGTGGACGTAACCGACGCGGCGCCATTTGCTGGTTTCGACTTCGTGAATGTAGACGCCGTAATGCTGGGCGGTCATCTCTTTCGCTGAGGCGCCGGAAGGGACGGGGCCACGGTTGTCTTCGTAGATGGCGATGGTGTTGAGGGGCTGCGGTTTCTTGAACTTGACCATCGCATTCGCGCTGTGGACCCCGCTGCCGCTATTGACCTCGCGGCTCTCCTGCCATTTGGTTTCCTGGTTGCCCAGCAGGCCATCTACCAGGCGCAGCGAAGCCCTCGGCGCGTCCCACGGTTGCCAGCGGACCGTGCTGTTGCCTCCGCGCCAGGGCTTGATGGAACACTTCACTTCGCCCCGGGCCTCCGGACCGCCGATGGTGTCGATGCTGCCCTGGTTGTGGCTGAAAAGCACATTCCGGCTTTGAAACTTCATCGAGGCAAGCACGACTTCGCCGATGAATATCGGAGCGGGGTTTTCAACAGGCTCCGCGTAAGAGGCTCTGGCCCTGCGTCCTTCACCGGTAACCTTGGGTGAGATTAAGCGAAAGCGAATCTGAACCGTGCCGCTCTTGTCCGCGCGAAACGAGAAACGGCGCCTGACCAATCTTTGTCCGACAGCCAGCCGAGCGACAAACGGCAGATGCTTGCTTTTGAATCTGGAGATGATCGAGACCTCCAGCCGAGCGGTCGCGTCCGGCTTCTCAGGGCTGAATCCGCCGTTCAGAAACTCAACCAGGTAAGTGCTGTCGGCCTTGATTGCGAGGTCATATGTTGCGGTACCGTTAAGCACGGACAATTCCCCTGAACGGGAAAGATCATCTGCCGCGGATACATGCTTCAACATGTGTTTTCGCAGCTTGGCCAAGGGCAGCAGGTTTTCGCCAAACTCGATCGCTTCCTTATTCAGAGTCTTCAAGTAAGAAGGCTCTGGCTTCGGATCGGGCGCGCGGGCTGTGGCAAGAATTGGCACGCCACCGATGTTGCTCATCTGCTCGACGTACTGCTCGGGTGTGGTGAGATTGAAACGATTGAGATCGAGCTTGTTGATCACCTTGCCACTTGCCGATTCCACCATAAAGAACTGCCCGGCCCTGGTGCCCACGCCGACTCGTGCGCCGTCGGGCGAGAACCGAACCGGGCCTCCGGTCGATGTACGCACTCTCCAGAGCTGTTCGCCCTTTAAATTGAACAGAGCGGTCGTCCCACGATCGGCAGTGATCGCGATAGACTTGCTGTCCGGTGAGAGCCGCAGATCGGTGACGCGCCCTGCGACGTCAAGGACGATGTCCGGCCTGTTGCCCGAAGCGCGCATGTAGGTTTTGCAGGATGGCCCGCCCATGTCGAACTGATTGTTCTCCACAACAATCAAATACTCAGACCCCGGAACAGGCACGAGGTAATCCGTGCCGCTGACAGCACGAAACTCGCCGACGCTGCGGCCCGTATTGGCATCCAGCAGATGAAATTTTCCGTCGTCATCCACAATGACCACGCGGTTGTCTGAGACGATCGCTTTGCCTTCGTTCAGGATGAGGCCGTTCTTCTCCCACAGGATCTTGCCGCTCGTGGTGTCGATGCAAAAGACGGAATTGTTACGCATATTTCCGATGCCGTAGACATCCTGCTCGATGCCGAATCCGGTGGCCAGCAACCGCTTCCCGTTCGGCGACAGCCCGCGGAGAAACAGTGAACGCCGGTAGAGCAGATGGTCCGTTGAGGTGCGCAGGACCGAGTCGTCGTGCATCCAGATCTGTTCACCTTCCTTGTCCAGCGCATGAATCTTTTGAAGGCCGCCGAGATAGATCCGGCCGGTCTTGTCATCACGCAGCAGCATTTCGCCGCCTGCCTTCACCTTGATGCGGCCGGGCAGACCGTGATGCGGCTTGGAAACTCGATGTATGAAGCCCTTCTTAATGTCAAAGAGATACTCGTTATTCCAAAGGTTGAAGTAAAGCTGCTGGTCGCTGACCGTCCGGATGGTGCCGTTGTACGCCACC
>Ga0187827_10005823_pt1 | contig 14407 bp, 8 predicted proteins | sample ETNtaG_39_FD_167969 | JGI IMG/M metagenome (GOLD analysis project Ga0187827, IMG submission 167969) | Marine microbial and viral communities from oxygen minimum zone, Eastern Pacific Ocean - ETNP2014_SV_150_PacBio MetaG (Illumina Assembly) | ecosystem: Environmental > Aquatic > Marine > Hypoxic...
CTTTGACTTCTTGATTCTCATCTGCTACTTCAGCTTCAATGTATCCAATATATCGAGCAATTTGCCCAACTACGGAATCACTCGGTCTGCCCTTTTTAAGTTCAATAACCAAATATTCGGATACATCCTTTTTTACAGCTAATATATCTATTCGTCCTGTATCAGTCTGGTATTGTTGTCCAACTAAATCATCACCATCCCTTAAAATATCATATTCGGCTCCTATTTCCGCTCTACTCCAATTTTCAATTATGAATTCTTCTAAATGCTTTTCTAATGCAAATGTAGTTGTTTCTTGCTCATAATTAATTGGTGCGTCACCTATAGACTCTTTCAGACTTTCTGACTGTAATGTCAATTTAATTGTGGCTCTACCATCTTCTAGTAGGACATTGTCAACATAGTCTATAATTCTTGCTGTGCCTAAAAACTTAAAGTTTGGATTACTGCTATCCCATCTTGCAAAAAATATTGGCTTTAGCTCACCTCCTATAAGTTTTTGGAAAGTTGGCTGCCTAGAATTTGTATTAGGTTTACCGAACCAAGTTATTGTTTCATCTTCTTCATTATACTCATTTGCAAAGTCATGACCAGTTCTGCCTGCTGTATCAATATTCATAAATACAATTAGATAATGATCCTCTCTCGTATAGCCGGTATCCCAATTCCCTCCACTAGGTTTTTCACCTGAGTTAGGATGAAATACTTTCCAAATATCATTCCTAGTATAAAAAGAACCTTGTTTAAAATAGTTTTCGTATTGTATATCGCTTATTGTCATTTATGCACCAAATCTACACATCATCCCACAAACAATAAACCCTGTTGCGGGGCTTGATTATTACGAATAATTCTATATAATTCTAATACCAATATAATGATAATTTCAATCTATGCATACAGATAGACAGGTCAAGTTTTTGATAAGCCGCTTTGACAATAACTATTCCAAAGTTAAAAATTATTTGAATGACTTATGCTCCAAAGAGAAGGTCAAGGATTTAGCCCATAAATACAATAGCAACGCAATGCAGATACAAAGAGATAGAAATAACTTTATTGAGAAAAATATTGTTAAGGGGCTATTAAAAAAACTTGAAAAAAAGCTTTGAACATTAAACTTAATATGTTAATATATTAACAGATGAAAGTGTTATCTTTATTCAGCGGTATTGGTGGATTAGACCTTGGCTTTGAAGAAGCTGGACACGAAACAGTTTTTGCAAATGATATAATGAAGATTGCGTGTGAGAGCTATGCATCTTACTTCAACAAAAAAAATAGAAAAGCCCAAGTCTTATCTATAAACGAGTACAATGAGCTATTTGATGAAGGCCAGCTTCCAGCTCTTCCAGTTGTAAAAGGAGATGTGTCTGAAATCAATAAATTCCCAAAAGCAGATATTGTGACTGGTGGCTTTCCTTGCCAAGGATTTAGCATGATTGGAACGCGCCTTGAGACGGACCCTAGAAATCAGCTTTATTTACAATTTTCTAGAGTGGTAGCCGCTGTTAATCCAAAATTTTTTGTAGCAGAGAACGTGAGAGGATTGCTGCAGCTTTATGGCGGCAAAGTTTTTGAGGCAATAAAAGAAGAATTCAGACATACCGGTGAGCATGGCTACGATGTGCAGAGCAAGCTCTTAAATGCAAAACACTATGGAGTTGCTCAAGATAGAGAGCGAGTTATAATTGTCGGTGTTCGCAGAGATTTGGACTTTGAATATAAATATCCAACTCCAAGGCATGGCGAGCCCGATTTCTTTGGCAATATGTACAATGGCTGCCAACCCATAAAGACTTTAAAAAAGGAGATAGGTCGCTTTCATGCACCAAAGGAAGAAGAGATTTATAGCGGCAAGTTTTCGCCACTTTATATGTCGCGCAATAGGAGGCGGGGATGGGATAATGTTAGCTTTACCATACAAGCAAATGCGATGCACGTGCCATTGCATCCAAGCTCATGTGAAATGGTGAAAAAAGAGACGGATAAATTTGATTTTAAGCCTAAAAACGGCAAGCATAGAAGGCTTACACCTAAGGAATGCTTAGCAATTCAAAGCTTTCCAAGAGATTTTATAAAAAAAATTAAAGGATCAATTCAACAGCAGTATAAACAAATTGGCAATGCTGTGCCGCCAAAATTAGCGTATGCTATTGCAAAAAATATTCCTAATTAATAAAAATTTTAATATTCTATTATATTTTTATCTCTAATCAAACTTACAACTTTATCAATATCAAAATTGCCTCCGATTTCTATCCCAAGATTGTGCAGTGCAATAACTAATTTTTCTCTCGCCCAATTTGAATCGTTCTTTAATGGCACATTGTATAATATTTCATAGTTGAGCAATTTGTCATCAGCGCACCATTTCACTGCGACCCCTAAATCTCTCTTATTTCCACCATGTTGTTTGTTATTAATGGGGTCAAAATTATGTGCTAGGAATGAGGCGCAAGGAGTATGCGTTTTCATAGCATCAGCGATTGGTATAATATTGGCCATGATATCATCTATATTATGTATATCACTAGTATCGCCCTCGAAATAATAGTTTGGTACACCAGAATTTTTTACTTCTTTATTGTCAATTAGTGCATTTCTATATTTATCATGTTGTCCCTTACTTATATAAATTTGCTCATAAATATCTTCTTTAATTATAGCATGCAATTTTCTTGTAGAATCTTTCTCTATTTCGTATCTCCACCCTAAAGTAAAGCTTCCTGGGTATATTCTCTTTTTTTTCTTAAAAGCATAAAAAAGTTTCGCAGTGCTAAAATTATCTTTTTTCTTATCTTTAATATCTTCTATTTGATTTTGAATAATAGTTGACCATTCTGGTCCATATATTTTTTCGGCTTTTTCTTTTTTCACTTTATTTTCTATAAAAGCCCAATTAGGTTGTTTATAAGAGATTTTAAACTCTTCTACTTTAAGATTAGCTTGGTTTTTGGCTTTTAAATAAATGTCAGTTTTAACTTCGCCTCCGCTTCCTTGCAGTCTGGGTTTACAGCAAATTATTATTTTAAAAAAATTGCCTCTAAAATTAAACTCATCATAATTATTAATTATTTCTCTAATTTTTTCCTCGCTTTTAATAAAATTTTTACCCACCACTCATCCTTTTATTAATTTTATAAATTACTTTTTCAAGGTTATTGTTTACTTTATGCTCCCAGATTCGCATCACACTCCAACCATTGCGATTTAGCTGCCGATTTACAGTTTTGGAGCGTTGCTGATTTCTGGCAATCTTATTTTTCCAATATTCTGTATTGGTCTTTGGCTCATTATAGCATTTTGGACAACCATGCCAATAGCAGCCATCAATAAAAATAGCCAATTTCTTTGATGGGAAAACTATGTCGGGCTTACCAAATAGGTTAAAATGGATCCTGTACCTTATCCCAATATTATATAATGCTTTTCTTAATAATAATTCTGGCTTGGTGTTTTTGCTCTTGTTACCAGACATCGATTTACGGACGTGTTCAGATGATGCTATAGGCGCTTTTGGAACGATTATTTTAGGCAATGTTAATAATATCCATTGTTAGCTGATTTGAATGATCTTGCAATATCTATTAAACTGAAATTTGTTAGAAATGTCATCTCCAATTTTAGATAAGCTAATGAAACAATATGTGTTATCAATAAGTAAATCATTGATAAATATTTTAGGAACATTAAGTATTTTAATAATTTCATCGCTGTAAGGTGATTTTATCTCAATTGAGTTATTTCCATATGCACTGTGTATAACTTTTAATTTTCCTCTAATATCAATAAAATTCCCTGTTAAAGGGTAATTGCTTGCCCAATAAGATTTACAATCTATTTTAACCGAACAAAAACTGCAGTTATGATCGCTTGGATTTGCATGGTCAGAGATTTCATTTATAGAGCGAATGTTTGCAATTATTTTATTTAGCTTTTTTAATTCCTCAAACAGCTCGGTACATTCTTCTTTTGATATTAGGTCAATAATGTGTTCGTTAAAACTGCTGTCTTTTATTGAGAGAGCTGAAGGTAAAATGTTGTATTCTTTGTAGTACATAGCAGAATAAATATAAAGCTGTACCTTATACTCTTCTTTAATATCATTATTCTCGTTAATAATATTGCCAAACTTATAATCAACCAGCTTTACAAAATCATCTGATTGGTAAATAAAGTCTATAATGCCAAATATGCCATCAACATTGATAGACTCTTCGCGAAATGTGCTAAATTTTTCTCTATTTTCGCTATCAACATGCTTGTTTTTCCTGTTTAATATTTCTTTGAAAATATTTGTTCTAATATTTGGAAATTCTTGAATGTATTTTTCTAAAGGAAGAAGAGTTGAAAAGTTTTCCTCTTGCGAGCGAATTTTTTCAATAAGGGAATTATACTCGCTATTCCAGTAATCCCTAATTTCAGATGCTGATGGTTTCTGCCTGAAGTGCCCATGTGCTTTTCTCAAAAACTCGTGGCAAAAAGAATAAAAGTAGCTATGAGGAGACCTGGGAAGCTTATTTTCAGAATGTTTTAAAAGATAAGCTTTGGCAGGGCAGTCCCTAATTGAGACAAAATCGCTTGGAGAAACATATTGCATTTATTTATGAGAGTTTAATTCATCCAGCACTTGTTGATATGACCTGCCAGGGCGCCTAGACAGGTTAAAAGTATCAAGCCAAATTGGAGATGGGTTAATATCCCTATCAGAATTAAGTATAATATTGTCTTTAACTTCTCCCAAAATCATGCCATCCCAAATATTATCTTCAATGTTCCACAGGGGATGCACTAAAAATATGATCCTGTCAGCTAATTGAGGCTTATTATTTTTTAAATGCAAGCCAGTAATGTTTCTATGATTAATATCGGTAATATCAGCATCTAGCTCTTTTAATATCGGATTGAAATATTCCTTTATTATTTTGCTTAGTTTCTGTATATCTGTGTCATATCCCAACAATTCAGGGTAGCCATTGCTGCCCTCTAGCCCTGCATCATATGACTCATCCAAATGGCATCGCAAGTATGATAGTCCCAGCCTCCAGTCAAGGAGCCCATGAAATGGCATATTGTTATAGACGCTCAAGCAATTAGAGCATGATGTTTTACATGAGTTCCTGTGTTTTTCACTGACTAAATTTTGAATAAACAAATTGTTAGTGTCAGCTGTAAGCAAGCTTTCTATAAAACCATGGTTATTAATCTCTTCGTGGAGCTTCCTGACAAATCCGGAGCCATTAGGCAATTTGTCTGCAAAAACCAGCTGATATTTGCTAATGCCGTCATCTGTAATATGCTTTCTTAAATCCAGGATTGAAATTTCAGTTGGATCTATATCTTCGCTTGAGCAAAAAGCCCTTTGTATTATATATCCAGCAGAATATGCTGCAGCTTTTATATAAGATATATTCCCGCTGTTTGGATTTGACAAATTGATATTAATTCTTTGATTTATATCCCCTGGCACTATAGAGAAAATTTCAGTTGTTTTTGAAGCTCCTAACGAGCATTGAAGCTTCGACCCTAGATCTCTCTCATCTTTGTTATCAAAGTAGTCATCCTCAACGAGCTGTCCATAATTTCCTTTTTTATATTTATAAAATGTAAAATTGTCTCCTCTATTGTTATTTATTTTCCAAACGGATTGCTGCTGTAAATATTCCGTATATGCATTAAGGCTCCCAGCTCTAGTAAGAGTTTCAGCGCCTGCGTCTTGCCAGACAATTGGCGTATATCCATAAAATGGGATATTATACCCTGTGCTATCTTCTAATCTATTGTTTGTGATAAACGATTTAGGGATCACAATTTTAAATGAATTGCCTAAATGCCCGCAATTTGGGCAATCAGAATCTTCCAGAGGGTCGGCAATGATTTCAAAATGCCTACAATTGGAGCAATAGTATGTATCAAATGCTGAATCAGCTCCGTTTTTCTTTGAATAAAAACTTTTTTTCACTTTGTGCTTTATCCAATCACCTGATATTCCTACACATTTGTGAATTGCCTTATCCTTGGTTTTTTCTGAACCGGGAGCAAACTCTGTTATTGAAAGCTCTAAATCTCTTGATATTGAGCTAATATTAGATTTGTAAAATGGAAAATGTATTAAGCCCCTAACTCTTGATGGCATGCCAAACAATGGGAGCACGCCATCTTCTGCAAGCCTATCTGCAAGTAAATTTGAAATATGCTCTTTGTTGTTGATAGCAAACAATATTCGTCCAAACAAGCTTTCTTGTTCGTCCGTGTTTAAGAGCCAATTTAATAAGTCATCAGCTAACTCTGGCTTTGCTCCGCTTTGGTCATCAACCATAAATCGAATGAGGTTTATATGCTCTTGGACACCGTTCTCTAAATACTCCTTTATTTTATTTTTTGACTCATCTGTAAATGCCTTTTGATCGCTGTTGTCGTCGCTTATGATACCGAACTGACCATGTGTGTCTGCGCCGCTAGTATTAAATTCATCGTATTCAGCAAATTTAAATGCATTGCGGAGCACTTCTTTTGCAAGCATTCTCTTCAATATTTCAATTTGCCTTCCTTTAGTAACAACAAATGGAATAGGGTTTGTGCCGGAAGTCATTTCTTTTATGTTCTCAAAATAATATGCATCGTGGCTTCTGCTCCTGCAAAATGTGACAGCTATGCTAAACGGCTGCTCTCTCCTTCCAGCTCGGCCCACTCGCTGCTGGTAGTTAAACCTATTTGGAGGCATATTGCCAAGGTAAACAGCCTCTAATCCACCAATGTCTACCCCCACTTCTAAAGTAGTTGTCACGCTTAATAAATCTACTTCATCAACTTTCTCAATTAGCTTCTGATCTCCTAATTGTATTAACCCTCCCTTAAAAGATATTTGCCTTTCTACTTGATGCTCATTGCTAGTTTGTCCTGTAAGCTCTTCACAATGAAACCTAAAAGGGTCGACATGATATGCTTTTATAATGGAGTACACATTGTTGTTTTCCCTTATTTTTGATACAGCGATCTCGTCAAATTCATCATTTCTGCACATCGTGCATATCCCAGCAGAGCTATGTAAATGAATTGTAGTACATTTTTTACATTTATTAGCGTTATCACCCTTTTGAACTAAAACTATTTTTAGCTTTTCAGCATTAAGAATTCCGTAAGCTATGCTTTCACCATCCTGACTTAATGGCGCGAATTTCGTTGCTGCTTTTGCTGTAACTTTATTCAATGTTTCTACATCAAGGCCAAATTTTTTAGCAACAGATTCTATATAGGCATATACTTTGGTGCTCTTTCCATATGTGAAGTCTCTTTCAACAGAATATGGATTAGTTTCCCAATAGAAATTGTTTGGGGCGATTTTTCCCGTCTGTGATATAATTCTAATTGAGCTAGATAAAAACTCATTGAATTGCTCCAATGGCATTTTTGAGATACCAGAATTTTCATGGAATAGCTTTAGAGCTTTCTCATTGATATTATAGGATAAGTATCCGAGTCCCATTGACTCTAATCCAAAATAATTTTTCTGAGTTATTATTCCAACTATATTTCCTAACAGTTTTTTTCTGAACTCTATTTTTTCACTTTTCTCCACATGATTATGCCAATTAAGCTTTTCAAAGTCGAAAATATTTCTTACTAGTTTTTTATTGCCGCTTTTATCAACTACAGACCGGTTGCTTGGGAGGGGGCCAAGAGGTAGTATGCCCAAGCTTACCAATTCTTTACAAATAGGGCCAATATTGTCTTCTGTCGGCAAGATTTCGCTTATTAACAACGAATTTCCAGATATTATGGATTTGATTGAGTCAACTATTAAATTGCTCAGTGGCTCTCCTAGGGCTATAAGTTTTATATCTTTGATTAAATCTTTATTCAAATCGGTTATTGAGCCACCTTTAGCTTTCTTGGATGGTTTGTATCCCTGTTTTACAAACTCGGTAATAATTAATTCTTTTTGCTCATTATTAAGGTTTCCCAATGCAGTCATTAAAGACAACTCAAATTTAATCTGCCGATTTTCAACTGTTTCATTAATGCTCTTTATCAACACATACCTAAGAAAATCGCTATAGTGGTTGCTTTCTATTGCATAGGCGAATTTAGCGGCTTCTTCGCGGCTGTCTGAAAATGCAACAAGCTTCCTTTTTTGTTCTGAACTATTGATTCCTAGATGCCTAAATAGGTTTTCTGCCAACACTTGGTTTGGCTTCCCTATACCCATGCCAAATCCCCTGACTGGGCTTTGCAAAAATTCATAATTAAGGTGTATCTCGCAGTTTGGGCAAACGTGTGGAAGCGCAGGAAAATCCCTATCTTGATCATTTGTCATTACTTCGAACAAATATGCTTTAATATCACTGCTTCCCGGCTCCCCGTCAGCTTCCTTGAGAATCCCAGTTTCAACATTTAGCAATCGCTTTGACCATTGAGCATGCTCGTGATCATTTGATAAGTCCTTTTGTTTCCAGCGTCCTAAATAGTTTATATCACCGAAAGATGATACAGGCCATGCGATGCAGTAGTCGCTATATTTTTTCCTCCTAAACTCTTTTTCGGGCTGTCTCTCAGGCAGTTGATCGATTTGCGGATATGAAGCCACAAGCTCTAGTTCGCCAGTACCCAGGAAATGCTTGTTTCCTCCAATAAATAGCTCTCCGCACTTATCGCAATAAAGCATGTCAAAGATTTTTCCTCGATCAAGGTGTGATATGTTGTTATTTGGCAAAACAACCTTGTCTACTCTAAAACCAGAATCTTCTTTTATTAAGCTTAAACACAAATTGTCAATAACTTTAAAAAAGCTATGATATCGAAACCGCAAATTGAATTCTTTGCTTTGGAGCCTATAGCCCAGCAGACCTTCTAGTGCATCTTGTTTGGAGCCATTTACCCAATCAATGAATAATTTGCGTGAAATCTCTACTGGCGTTAGGGTAGTAGGTTTCCCTTCATTAAGAAAAATATTTGTAATATGCTTGTTTAAATCAATTTTATGCTTCTGAAGATATTGCCTTGCTTTTTCAAATTCGTCACTATCACATTTATTGGATATGCGCGAAAAAACTTTATGAGATAGTTTTTTTTCTTTTATGCTTGATATATATGATGAGAGATCCTCATCATCATATCTAGGGTTTGCATTGATTATTTCAAACTTTTCTTCAACATCATCTACGCCAAAGAACCCATCTAAAAAATCAATTGCTTTAGGGTCATTCATATCTAATGATGCGCTTGAGCCTAGTATGCGAAGCTGGCTGCTGTTGGGCGCGAGACCTAGCCTTTTTAATAATAATCGAATCAAATATGATATTTCAGTTCCCTGAGTACCTCTGTACAAATGTAATTCATCAAGGACAAGATGAAAAACTCTGTCTTTCTTTATAAGGTCAATTTCTTCTTTGCTCATTCCTTTTGATTTCAAATCCTTGCAAGAAAGCCAATCCCGGGTTTGAGAAAAAATAATATCTTCATAGCTGCGCATGAGCATTATGCTTAACATTGAGAAATTCGTGATAAAAATATCTGGCGGTGATTCTTGCATGTCCCACCGATTCACGATTTCAGAGCTGTTTATTTCTTCAAAATTGGAGATTGGAATGGGAAAAGAATACTTCCACTCGGAATTTTCCCCTTGAGAAAAGGAAATAGAAAAATTCTCCATTTTTTTCATTTCCTTCTTAAGGTCTTTAAGCTTTCTTGAATTATAAATACCTGTTTTTGTAAGCCTTGGCCCGGAAATTGGCGTGCTGCCATTGTATCTGCCAATGTATATCCTGTTTCTTGATAGCTGATCTCTAAAAAATATATCCGCTTTTTCGGAGCAAAGCGCCGCCCTCATTCGACCCATTTGATCTTCGACTAAAGCATTCATTGGATAGATAACCATTGCCCTCATGGCTTTAGGCCTGCTTTCGTTTTTTCGACAGTTTGAAAATCCAAAGTCGTCATCTTTCCAGAAATTCTGTTCGTTTTGTCGTTTTTGTGCAGGATCCCAAGGCTTTTGCTGGTTCAAAATTTCTTTAAATATTTGTGCGAATAAAGGAAGCAAAAATGCTTCTGTTTTTCCAGAGCCTGTTTGGGATGTAATGATTGAATGTTTTCCTGACATTGCAGATTTCAGCATTTTCAATTGATGACTGTATATCTCAAATCCTTTTATTAGCCCTAAACCAACAAATTGCTTGAAAGCGTTTAATTGAGCCTGATCCATTAAATCAGCCCCGTTCTGTTGAAGATCGCTTACATTTAATTCTCTATATCCATTTTTTCTTGCCATCTCATCAAATCTAATATTTGTTTTTTGATATTCTGGCAATAGCTCAATCTCTGGCTGCCTTGTAACAAGCCCATCTTGATTAAAAATGTCTTTCTGGATCATTTCTTCAACGTATTTATATTTGTCCCTTAAATGAAATGCAGTCCTGTAATAAGATTTCAAAGATTCTCTTATATTTTCTAAAATTAATTGAGGGTTTTTCATTTAATGGATCTTTGAGATTGCAATAGATTGTTGATTTAACGACTTTAGCAAGAGGGCAATATCTTTTTCTGATATGTTAGAATACGACTTGAAGCCTGGAATATCTCTTAAAGAGCGGTATCGAGTAAAGATATGGTTATTCCCTTGATTCTCCTTATGTGGAAATATTATATCTTTAATATGAATGTTATCGTCTGGACTTAATTCTTTAGGGAGCATACCAGATTTTATAGTTAAGCCTTTTGCAATTGTTGTTGGAAAATTAAAATATTTGGGGACAATGAGTTGCTTGCTCTCTTTGTTGTATATTAGAAAATCAAGATTCCTCAATGAATACAATTGCAGGATTGCTGTTTGCTTATCCTCGCACTTATAAAATAAATTATTTCTTTTAATATAGTAGTGATTTATAGAAAGAGCGTTGTATTTCATATAATGGTATTCAACCAGAACAATATTTCTTCCATCAGGCTCATTAGGGGAAAAAGTGAAACTGCTTTCACAAAAGTAACGTTTTCTTTCATACCCTGCGCCTGGAAGACCTAAATCTTTCAAGGAAGCATCATTGATATTATAGCTAATAAAAGCACTCGCAGCTATTTGTTTATTTTGGTTTATTGTCAAAAATCCCTCACCCAGCTTGCTATTAATATCTTCGGTCAATAATTTTACGTTTTCATACGCTCCTTCTAGTATTATGGCGTTAGGCGCCCAAGAAAAAGGCTGTGAAATAATGGAAAACTCAATGTTGTTGCTTTGGCTGCTCGATTGTAAAAACGTTATTAGCTCTCTCGTTCGCGCCCCAGAGAGTAAATACCTGCATATGCCATTTTCTAAATTGAAATGTATCCTATTTAATGTAGGAGGCAAAACAAATATTTTTTCACCATTCCTGGAAATATGTCCAAGTACGTTTAAGCACATTTCATAATATCCTTCAATATGCTTTCCGTCGCCCATGTAATATTTTGAAACAAGCTCTTTAAAGTCTTTAAACTTAATGTGGTGAGAATTGTTATAAGCACAAAGCAGGCTAATGGCTTCTAATATATTATCGTTATTTTTTGCCATACCTTTATTATCATCTGTGTGTATATCTTGATTGCTACGTATTTGGTTTATGAACTCGAACCCATATGAGTAAGGATGGATATTAATGTACCCTATGAAGGTGTTGTATATTTGCTCAATATCGACATTTTTATTATTAATATCATTTTGCATCCTTCTTATATATCTCATTATTGGCCAGTAAGCGCTTCCTTTATTTTCCCATAGGCCGCTGATATTGTCAAATATTTGGGATATTTCCTCTTTGCAACAGATATGCTTATGAGCAATGTATGTATAGAGCATAGCCTCAAAATATTCAAAGAATGCAACATATTTGTCTGATTCTATTCCTTGTTCAAGAAAGGTGCATAAAAAGTCGTTTATAATTTGTATTGCATTGCCATCATCCTTGTTATTTAAAGCCATTTCCCGAATCTCATTCCAAAATAAAAACGGCTGGTAAAATGGGCAATTGATATAATCTATAAAGCTGCTTATACTAGATAAGTCTTCAGCATCCAGAGCGCCCATTAAATCATAATCATTAAAGTCAATTGGGTCTGTCAGCTCAATTAATATTTTATTCTGAAGGTTTTCTGCGCCCGTTTGTTGTTTATTGTTATCAATTTTGATTTGATCTCTCAATAAAAATTCAATGGCTTGAAGCTTTTGAATGGTTTTTGTTAGGGAGGGTGTTGTAGGGGTAGGCATTACATTACTTCCCACAGGCCATTAATGTCTTTTATGATTAACTTCAGTTTTTCAGATAAATATGATGCTGAGTCCTTTTTATTTTTATCATCTATGTCTTTAAAAATATCAAGGCTTTTTAATATCTCGTCCGAATTTTTCTCATTGATATCAATGGATGGATTATCTAAATAGCTTATTACATCATTTTGTATTACTTCATCTATATAATCAAATTCAAAACCTGATTTGCTTTCAGATAGAGTCCAGGCGCTCTTTAACAGTGATCCTTTAATCACCTTAAAATTCTCGGATAGCATTATTGATTCATTGTCTTCAAATGAGGTCAAGCTGATTTCGATTTCTGTTTCAAAGCCTAATTGATTCAAGTCTATAGCTAATTCGTGATAATCTTCAAATGGCTCTATTTTGACTTCAAGCTCGGTTATGATATTATCACCAGTGTTTTTTTCAATTGCTTTTGCAGTTAGATCATAGGTTTTATTCAAAAAATGTGTATGAAAATTGGTCAGGATAATATCTGGGGGATTTATGGTAAGATAAACGCGATTAGCAATTTTCATTCCGTGAAGAAGCTCTATCTGTGGCTGTTCCCTAGAAAAAGAATCCTGATCATTGTCGTGAATTGTTATTCCTAGAGGCTTATAGCTATCTGTTGGATTCTTTACCTTATAGAACATCCAAATATTTGGGCAGTCAGTTTCAAATTTATAATAATCACTGTCTTGCCTTTTTAGCCATTCCTCAAATTCTATGACATCAATTGAGCTATTAACTCCTATGATATAAATGCCGCCATTTTTAATTATTCTGTTTACTTGCCGAAAAGGATTGCCGCTTATCTCAAACGATTTTTTGTTTTTAGTGAATATTTTAATATTACCCTTTTTGATGTTGTATCTACGGCTTTCGATTGAAATATGTCCTCCATTGAGCCAATTCTCTATAACCATTTTATTTTTTGCATGGTCGATTTCCTCGTAAGTATCTGGCAAGAAATGGGAAACGGTCGATTTAAAAGGGAAATTCTTTTCTCTAATAAAACCAATGATATTTGGGTATGATTCGCTTTGGGGACCTTTTTGTGTTGATAAGTCATTTTTAATATCATTTATAATAATATTGTAAATAGCATTTTGAATTAGTTTTTCGTAGCTAGCAGTTTGGCTGTCTGAATAAATGAGATCCGCTCTGAAATACTTGGAGTTAGCAGCAGAGCATCTTTGGATAGCGGGAGCTACCTCTAAGATTGAAGGCAACAATTCCTTATCATAGTCGGGCCTTAATAATTGGTAAATGTTTGTCCTCTCGCTAAAGTTTAAGATTGCATTGACCCTGGCTTTGTAGACATGGCTTTGATATTTGCCGCGATAGACAACAAAATCCCCTTTTTTATGTCGTTGCGACCATTTTTCTAGTTCTTTCCATAATAGCTCTAGACTTGCCATTTGGTTTGATTGTTGTGATGGATTTAGCGGAAAGAGTTTATTTAACTCTTCACGAGTTCCCTTAAAGCAATATTTAATTAACGAAAAAACTTTTTCGTAATAAGCATGGGCTCCCGCGTTTATTACTTCCATTTCAGCTAATGAAAAAAATACAAGGTAGGACAAGTAAGGAGGATATTCTTCAAAATATTTAGCTAGATCACCTTTATCTCTTTTTAATAAATCAGCGATTACGGGGAGGTTGCCAGGAGAGAGATCTAATGCATTGGCAATGATTCCGCGTTGAGCATTGACAAACTCAGGGCCCTCTATAATTTGGTTTATAAAATGAATGCTCCCATTGCCAGTCCCAAACTCTTCTTTTCCTAAATTATCTATATCCCTTTTTGTTATACACAAAAATACAAGCTGATTATTGAACTCATTCTTAAAGAAATAATTTGTTAGAAGCTCATTCCATTCAAAATAAGATAAAATTTTAGGAGTAGACATCAAAAACCACCGTTTTTGGCACTTTTTTATAATTTATCATTTTTCACCTTAAACTATAATTAATCTGTCTCATAACCCATATCAAAAATAAAGCAGAAGAAACTTTATGTGTACATATTTTTCAATTATACCAGCAACCCGCAAACAAAAAACCCCACGACAGTGGGGCTCTTGTTTAAATCTTATTCTTTCTTTATAAATTAATCCTCTTCCAAAAGCTCACATATAC
>Ga0187827_10005824_pt1 | contig 14406 bp, 15 predicted proteins | sample ETNtaG_39_FD_167969 | JGI IMG/M metagenome (GOLD analysis project Ga0187827, IMG submission 167969) | Marine microbial and viral communities from oxygen minimum zone, Eastern Pacific Ocean - ETNP2014_SV_150_PacBio MetaG (Illumina Assembly) | ecosystem: Environmental > Aquatic > Marine > Hypoxic...
CAGGAGCAATCAGTACAGGAACATTTGATGCCATTACAATGCTGGTCAGTGCATCATCTGCAATACCAGATGCCAGCTTACCAATAATATTAGCAGTTGCAGGTGCAATAACGACTATATCTGCTTTGTCTGTAATGGAGACATGTTGAGGATCATATTCGTTGCCATCAATAAAAATATCTGTGATAACCTTATTTTGCGAAAGCGTCCTGAAAGTCAGCGGGTTTATAAAATTCTGTGAGGATTTTGTCATTATAACCGTGATATCATAATCCTGACTTTTCAACTTGGAAACTATTGATGCAGCTTTAAAAGCAGCAATGCTTCCAGTTACGCCGTATATTATATTCTTCGACATTCGTGCCCTTCTTTCAGGATAGATTTAAAATACCTTCAATCTCTTTTACTGCATCGTCTAACTTGTCATTAATAACACAGTAATCATAATACTTACTATATTCCATCTCCTCCTTGGCAACAATAAATCTCTTATCAATGACCGCGTCATCATCTGTACGCCTGTTCTTCAGTCTTAGTTTCAGCGTTTCGTCATCGGGTGCATTTATGAATATAGATATTGCCTCTGGCATTTTGTCAATAACCTGCAATGCCCCCTTTACGTCAATAGCAAGTATCAGTATTTCTTCATTATCAATTGCTTCTTTAATAGTTGTAACAGATGTTCCGTACAAACAACCACAGTATTCAGCATATTCTATGAATTTGTTTTCATCGACAAGTTTCTTAAATTCGCTCTTTTCTATAAAACAATACTCAATGCCGTCTCTTTCACCATCCCTAGGCTTTCTCGTAGTATAAGAAACCGATTGTTTAATTTTAGGATTTTTTGCCAGTAGATTACAAATTGATGTCTTGCCGCTCCCTGATGGACCTGAAATAATTACTAACTTACCTTTTTCCCCTTCACCAATAATACTATCCTCAAACATAAATTTAAAAATTATTGTTTTACTCTATATTTAACACCTGTTCCTTTATTCTTTCTATATCAGTTTTTATCGAGATTACGTCTTTGATTATGTCAGCGTTATTTGCTTTGGCTGCAATTGTATTAGCCTCGCGGAACATTTCCTGTACAATAAATTCCAATTTCCTGCCATTCGGATCTTCATTTTCTATCACATTGTCAAGTAATGAAATGTGACTTCGCAGCCTCCCCAACTCCTCCGAAATGTCACACCTATCTGCAAAGATTGCAATTTCCCTGTTTAAGTCATTCCTTTCAATATTATTTCCCGTACCTTCCAGTAGAGAAGAAACCCTCTCCTGAATCCGTTTGCTATACTCCAGGACTACATTTGGAGCCATAGTTTCTATATCATCCAGTAATTCGGAAATCCTTGTTTTCCATTTTTCTATTTCAATTTGCAGATTCCTGCCCTCAGCCACTTTCATACTTTTTAAATCATCAATTGAAAGTCTGATTAAACGTTCCAACTCATCCCAGAAATCATCATCCTGCATCTTTCCGTTCCCTGAGTCCTTCTTAAACTCCAGTACACCCGGAAGAGAAATAAGATTATCTAATGAGATATCCTGCCTCGAGAATATTTCATTTCCGGCTTCACTTATCATGCTGTGATACTCTTTTAGTGTGTCTTTGTTAATCACACATTTTGGCACCTCTTCACACATTTTGTATTCTATTGTCAGATTAACAGTTCCCCGAACCAATTCTTTCTTTAATAGCCTGTCGATCTTGTCTTCATAAACCATTAACGATTCTGGTATTCTTGTATTAATCTTCAAATATTTATTGTTTACAGAACGCATTTCGACGAGAATTGTCTTCTCTTCGTCTTTTATTTCTGCTCTTCCAAAACCAGTCATACTCTTAATCATTTTCTTCCTCAGCTATTAGTTTTCACCGCTCTTTTGTTCATCATCGGTAGCATCAACTGCTTTCATGCCCATAGTAGCAGCAGTGCCTCCCGTTGCCTCAGCATCCCCTACTGTACCCTGTGAATGGTCATGGCCGGCATGTTCGTCGACGACAGCAGTACCTTGATGCTCGGAATGATCGTGCGCTGCTTCCTGAAGTGATGTCGACATTTCACTTCTAAGGGTATCTGTTCCATGTATTGACGATAACGTCAGTTTTGTAAGTAAGAGTGTAGAAACAATAAATATTGCACCTACCAGGTAAGTGATCTTGGCCAGAATACCACCCGGCTGCGATCCCATGGCTGACTCGTCAGCCAAACCGCCAATAGCGGCCAAACCACCGCCCTTTCCTGCTTGCAACAGTACACATCCAATCAAGACAATACATGAGAATATTAAAGTAGTTTTTAAAACTCCTGTCCAGTTAAGTGTATAAAACATGGCCAGTAAACCAAAAACAATCACTATAGTCGCAATCCATTTAAATTTCATTAAAATGTACCTCTTCCAAATCAAACAATAAATTTTGCAGATAAAATAAAGTTACTATGTTAACTAAAATCTATGTCAACCTGCCTGCAGCAGAAACTATATCTAAAAAAGATCCATGTTCTAAACTTGCCCCTCCAACAAGAGCACCATCAATTTCAGGTTGTCCAAACAGTTCGTCAGCATTCTTTGAATTTACACTCCCTCCGTACTGAATCCTGATATTTTGAGCCGTGTCACTTTCAAATTTTCTTTTAATCATGTTCCTTATGAAGGAATGTACTTCATTGGCCTGTTCTGGTGTCGCAGTCTTACCAGTGCCAATTGCCCAGACAGGTTCATAAGCAATTGTCAGTTTCTTTACCTGCTCTGAGGTCAAGCCTGCCAGCCCCTCTGACAACTGATTCCCAACAACCTCACTGGTTTGATCGGCATCCCTCTCTTCCTGCTTCTCTCCTACACACATGATTGGTTTCAAGCCAAAGGAAAGGGCTGCCTTTAGCTTTGAGTTTACCATTGAATTTGTTTCCTGGAATATTGTTCTCCGTTCAGAATGCCCGATTATTACGTGCGTACAGCCAACATCCCTGAGCATTGCCCCTGAAACTTCCCCGGTAAATGCCCCGCTCTCTTCCAGATACATATTTTGCGCACCAACATACACCTTGCTGTCACGAAGGATTTCACATATATCCCTTAAAAAAACAAAAGCAGGAAATACTCCAATATCTACAGCGTCTGAATTAATTGATTCGTCGCAAAGCTTCCTTGCCAGGCCTAGAGCCTTATCCATAGTCAGATTCATTTTCCAGTTGCCGGCTATAAATTGCTTCTTCATCTGATTGTGTTGTCTGCGGGAAATGAACCCATTAATTTCATATCGATACACCTTTTACTGACATCTTTAAGCGCACGCTTCACCTTTTCATCAGAAGCATGGCCAACGAAATCTATAAAAAAGCAATAATCCCATGCCTTCTTTTTCGTTGGTAATGGTTCTATATCCGTCAGGTTTATTTTATGTTTCTTGAAAGGCTCCAATATCTTAAGAAGTGCACCGGCCTCGTTCTTTGTATGGCACATAATGGCTGTCTTATCATTACCGGTACGTGGCGGAAATTCACGACTCAAGACAAAGAACCTTGTTATATTGTTGGTGTAGTCCTCAATATTACGCCGCAAAATTTTTAAACCGCATATCCTTGCTACTTCAGAGTGAGCAATCGCAGCAGCATTTTTACCTTTTGCCGCAATCTTTGCCGCCTCGGTCGTACTGCCGACATCCAGGAGATCAATCTTCTCAAAATTATCAGCCAGCCATAATCTACATTGAGCAAACGCCTGAGGCTTTGAATATATTCTCTTTATATCGCCAATTTTACAGTTAGCCATCAGATTGTGATGTACAGGCATAATAATCTCTGCACAAATCTTTACATCACACTCAATGAACATATTCAGGGTTTCCCTGATACCGCCCTCTGACGTATTTTCTACAGGAACTATACCATAGTCAGCCCGTTCGCTTGAAACCTCTCTGAAGACCGAATCAATCCCATTCAAGGGCAAATATTCAACAGAATCACCAAATTTTCCCTTTGCCGCAAAATAGCTGAAGGTACCTACAGGTCCCAAAAATGACACCTTTAAAGGCTTCTCAAGCATTAGAGACCCTGCCATCAGTTCTCTATATACAGCAAAAAGGCATTTGTCGCTTAAAGGGCCTTTGTTTTTTGCAGAAACACGCTCGTATACCTTTTTTTCTCTATCAGGCGCATATACTTGTGCATTAGTACGTTTCTTGATTGCCCCGATTTCCTTGGCAACATTTGCCCTTTCATTGAAAAGATCTATAATCTTCGAATCTAAGGCATCAATCTTTCCCCTCAATTTTTTAAGATTCATTTGGAATTTTTTGTCCAGATTAACACATAAACGTATGAAATTTCAGTAGGTTATAGAAGTTCACCGCGCTTGACACTATAACAAAACATGCGCAAAATGTCAATAAAATAACGATTCAATAAGCATGTTGCTCACTAAATATTTTTTTAATTGACTGTTCTGCAAAACTGTATAAAATATGACTTTGCAAGATTTCAATAATTTCTTTTAACCTATTGTGATTAAAGATCTTTCCCAGTCTGTTTATGTTATGTTAGGGAGGTCATAATTGGTTACCCCGCACATCAATAGTTACCCGCTGTGAGTTATTAACAGTATATAACCATTTCCTGAAGAAATGAGGTTTTAAGAAGACATTATTGTTAAATATTAATTTTCAGCATAAAGATAAAATTACATTATAAAGGTATAAGATATGACAGGCGAAGTAGTTAGGATGAACAGGCAGAGATTGGGGATATTTGTTGATGTACAGAATATGTTCTATTCGGCAAAGGCTCTACACCAATCAAAGATTGACTACAGCAAACTGCTACAGGAAGTTGTTGCAAATAGAGAGCTTATAAGGGCTGTTGCATATGCAGTACATAAACCGGATGTTGATCAATCAGGTTTTTCGGATGCGCTAAAACGTTTAGGATACGAAATTAAGTCTAAAGAATTACGTCTCAGACCGGACGGGACTGCCAAGGGCGATTGGGACATGGGGATTGCTATTGATACCATTGCAATAGCTCCTAAACTTGATACAATAGTGCTCGTTTCCGGTGATGGAGACTTCGTGCCCCTGGTAGAAATGTTAAAGGCACATGGCTGCCGTGTAGAAGTAGTATCTTTTCGTAAAAGCACTGCAGTGGAATTAATCGAGGCATCAACCCAGTATACGGCAATAGAAGAATCAATGTTATTTAAGGAAAAGAAATTCGTTAAAAATGGTGCGAGCAACTGAAAAAAAAGAATTGGCGAATAAACTGGTAGATTGCCAGAAGAAACTGGCCTATTCTTTCAAAAACATTAAACTGCTTGAGAACGCACTGACGCATACATCCTTTAAAACGCCTTTTAACCCCAGCAATGAAAGACTGGAATTCCTCGGTGATGCCATACTTGGAATGGTAATTTCTGAACATCTGTTTAAGAAGTTTCCGGATTATTCAGAAGGGAAATTAACAAAAATAAAATCTGTAGTAGTGAGTCGCGCAACGCTTGCTAAGATTGGGACGGAGATGGGTTTGAAAGAGTACATCTCTGTAGGAAAGGGGCTAAAGGAAAGTACTTCATTTCCAAAGTCACTTATAGCAAACGTTTTTGAAGCCATCATAGCTGCAATTTATATGGATGGAGGTTTAAAGGTTGCTTATGATTTTACGCTGAAAAGTCTGAAAAAAGAGATAAATATCGTATGCGATAATAAACACGATAAGAATTATAAATCCATTCTCCAACACTATTGCCAGAGGCAGCAGGGATATATACCCAGATACAAAATAATAAAGCAAAGTGGTCCGGATCACGATAAAACTTTTGAAGTAGTAACCCTAATCAACACTGTTGAACATTGCACCGGATTAGGAAGCAACAAGAAGGAGGCAGAACAGGTAGCAGCCAAGAAGACATTAGAATATCTAGCCGTAGACATAGAATAATTAATAAAGGAAAATAACATGCAGAAACGAATAAACAAAAAGAAAATAGTAAGCATCTGCCCCTCAAGGGTTGCAAGGTCACAATGTCCGAGCATAAAGAAGACCAGGCAAATACGACGTGATTTATTCAGGTTGCAGAAAGACCCATCTATCACTGATAAGACAATCGATAAGTTACGTTTAAGGTTAAAGCAGAAAAAGAATCAGGGGATTGCAGTAGACTGCGAAGGTTGTCCGTACAATGTAGTTACAGAAACTGCTCCGGTAGCTCCGGTACAAGAAGCAACTACATAAGGCAGAGTTTAAATAAGTGTCTAAAGTTGGGATGGAATAACTGTATAAACCGCTTCTGTTTCCTAAACTTTAGGCTCTTCGACCTTATTGCCGGCGCTAGCTTGCGGTTCGCAATTAACCAGTTTGCCTATTTCGTCTGTAACCGCTAACACCTCTTCCTTGCTTAACTGAGGTTTTATAACTTCTGTATCCTTGTCATCTTTAACGTTATAAAGCACCAGGTATTCATTCCCGTTGGATTTGTGTGAAGTCTTCAGCTTCAGTATCTTTTTTCTCATCAGATACAGGGACAACACATATCTGAAATTTACCCTTGATACATCATTTTCGTTTTCGAGTTTATTAAACAAGTCATAGAAAACATCTATGTTTGCATACTTCTGCGCTATTTCCGGTTTTTTAGGTACTTTCGTCTTCCAGTGTGAGAAAATATCCCCCTCCCCCTTCTTATCCCAGCACTCCACGCAAAAGTCCTTCCTTGCAAAGGTGTTGTCTTCATCATAAAGTGCAGAGAGGTAGACCTCTTCTTCTGCAAACGTTCTTTCACATAGAAAGCAGACCTTAGAACCCTTATTAATATACCATTCCATCATTAAATGAATCCTCTCTTATTTCTGTATTACAACAGTCATTTTAGTCTTCACATAGTCAAAAAGATCTTCAACATCTTCATTTTTCAGTCGTACGCATCCATTCGACATTTCCTTACCGATCGAGTCAGGATCGGTTGTGCCATGTATACCATAGCCGTATAGCCCCTTCTTATCCTCAAAACCTATCCATCGTGTTCCTAATACGTTTTTCGGGTCGCCAAATTGATATATTCCATCCGGTGAATACCATACGGGATTTTTCAATTTATAATCAATAACAAATTTTCCCTCCGGCGTTTTGTCAGATTTGCCGGTGCCAACCGGATATTGCTTTATAAAGCGGCCATCTAATAACAGTGTCAACGTATAATCACTCTTATCTACTAATACTGTTACGTTGCCTTTCAGGATTTTCAAACGTTCGCCCACTTTAATACTTGTACGATGTTTATTGTTTATGCGCATAATAAATTCATAATTAGTATTAAATTTAGAGGCAATCTCTATCAGCGAATCACCGGGCCTTACTACGTAAATGAAAGCATCCTGACTGGGTTCCCTGGAAAATACAAGTTCTGCGTTCAGTTCATTAAGTTTACTTTTTATTTCGTCCCGTCTGGCCTTATCAGTTTCCTCAAAATATAAGTCTGATAATTCATTTCTTGCTTCATATTTCTTCCCATTCTTGAGATACTCGGAAACAAGCTTATAGGACTGCAAACCCTTCTTCCCCTCATCCTTCTTCACTTCTTTCTTGACGTCAGGGGCAACACTCTTTTCAGAAACTTCCACATCAGGTACTTTATCAAGATCATCTGTCGTAATGATAATATCGCCTTCTGTTATAAATCCTTTTTCCCCTTCGCCATAGACATTATCTGCCGTATTAAAACAATGAAACATGAGAAGGCAGGACAGGTTTATTATGATTATTCTGTAAATCAGATTCTTCATTCGGATTTTCTTTAAACAATTATTGCTTTGGTACTTTGCAATGTAATAAATGTTACAACAATTCCTGGAGTTGCCGGAAAATAACACAGCATGATTTTGATGTCAAGATAAAACAGGATGGTGAGCTTCTGAATGGCAGGTTAAGTATTCCAGGATTTGTGGGTGATGGAAATATCCGGGATTTTATAATGCTCTTACAAATATATTTTCTGCAATGTCCTTATCCAGCGCCAATTGTGTTTCTCCATATTGAACAACAATACTCGGACGTTTTTGATGTATTGTGAGTTCGAGTCCGGGGATCACTCCTATTGCCGAAAGCCTGTCCAGGCTTGCATGAGATTTGGTTGTGACATATACCACCCTTACCTTTTCACCGGATTTGATTTCAGACAATGGATTTATTACAGGTCCCAGATTCTTTCTGGCACTCGTACAACATTCACCGGGTGGAATTTTCTTTCCATGAGGGCAGACAGCAGGATGGCCAAGCAATGTACAGATGCTTGCAATAATTTCTTCATTTACAAAGTGTTCAAACTGGCAGGCGCCGGCTTCAAACTCGTCACCGGTCATCTCCAATACGTCATTCAGAAGTCTTTCAGCAATACGGTGGCGCCTGATAATCAGCTTTGCCCGATTCTTCCCATTATCTGTAAAGGCGATTATGGAATCACTTAAATTAATCAACTTCTTCTCAACCATTTCACTCAAATATTTCTCTGCTATTTCATTGCCAAACTTATCATCCATAAGCATACTTTGCACCTTGCCATGATCCTCCTCAAGCATCCATATATACTCAAGCATTTCTTCGATTTGTATTTCTTCAGCCATTTAAATCAACTCCTTACTAATATAAATTTTTTAAATTGACAGCCACTGTAATATGTATCTCAAGATTCCACCAACAAGGAACGCAAAAGGCAGTATGAAAGCAAGCATGAGAAATCCTGTCTTTACACCCCTTTCCTTTATCATTACAAAGAAATTTGCAAGGCAAGGCACAAAAAGCGTGATAACTACAAGTGCAACTATAAGCTGGTTTGGATCAATCATAAGGTTACCGGCCTTCTCCTCCAGTGCCTTGAAAATACTTACAACGGCATAATCCCTGCGCAGGAAACCCAGTATAAAACCACTCGTAGTCTCAATCGGCAAGCCCAGAAAATGCTTTACTACCGGCCTCGCCGCCATCTCAATGTACCTTAGAATACCAAGTTTAGTGAGTATAAACAATGCAAATGTACCTATCACAAACAAAGGTACCGCTTCCTTGAGAAACCACTTGGTTCTGTAATAAGTTTTCAATAATATATTCTTAAACTTCGGTCTTCTGAACGGCGGCATTTCCATCAGGAAATCAGAGCTTGTTCCTTTGAGAAGCTTTGAAGAAAGATAACCTACCAGCAGCATTTGAGAAAAGATTGCGATAAAATAGATTGCCAGGTGTATACCGGAAACACTGCCAAGTATCCCTGCAATAACTCCCAATTGAGCCGAACACGGCACTGCAAGGGCAAGCAGTAGAGTGGAGATAATTCTTTCCTTCTTAGTATCAAGGATACGAGTAGTTAATGTTGCCATGGTATCACAGCCAAGCCCCAGTACCATGGGTAATACCGCTTTGCCGTTTAAGCCGATTACCTTAAACAACTTGTTAACCATCACAGCAAGTCTGGGCAGGTATCCACTGTCCTCCATAAATCCGAAGCTTATGAAGAAAAATCCTACAATGGGCAATATGATGGCTATGGAATAGGTTACGCCTACCTGAATAATGCCCGCTTCTTCACCCAGGAACAACTCAAAGAAGAAATTATCAGGACTCATAAACTTCTGAGACAACAATCCGAGGTAATAATTGATTCCCTGAAAATTTACATGCGTAAACACATATTCAATGTCAGTGAATGGTATGAACACTCTGAAATTAAAACCACCGGACATTTCCAGAGATGAACCAAAAATCTTGCTCTCTATGAAATCAACACAATCCCCTGCACCAAATTGCCCCACAATCTTATAAATGCCCCATAAAACCACGATCAACATTGGCCATGCCAGGGCAGGATGCATGGTCAGGGAACCAAGAATGTCTGTTATCTTCCGGTTTGTCTTATACTCTCTCGAAAACAGGTAAAAAGAATAACAGCCAACAGATACTCCGCCTCCCGCCAACCTCAATATCCATGACATCTGTTCACTTGATGTTATGTAACCAGAAGCCATAAACATCATCAGATCCATAATCTTTAATCCGATAAAGAAAGAAACCAGAGGCATAATGAAGAAGAAGAATGTATTTCTTGATACTGTACCTGCTTTTTCTGCTTGTTCTTCCTTTTTTCCAGAACCTACTACTCCTTTCAGTAAATCATGAACATACTCGCTACGCTTTCTGATTATCATATAACTCAAAGGATGGCCGTATTGACTTTGCACTTCGTCCCTGATCCTGCGAACAGTTTCAAGAACCTGATTGTCGAGGTTCAATGTTTCTTCTAAATCCTCATCACTCGATAACAACATAATGGCTATGGCCCTTTTTCTCACAACAAGGTTGTCCGGCAGTAATTCCTCAATCCTTTTAATACCCTCCTCAATAGCCTCTCCGTAATATATGCTTGTCTTTGGGACCCTTACCGAGTTAACCGAGTTCCTTAATGCGTTGATTCCATACTTTTGAGTTGCGATAGTCTTTACCAGATCAACACCGAGTATTTCCTGTAGTTTATCAGTGTTAATGGACATACCTCTGTCCAGTGTCTCGTCCCACATATTCAAGCCTATGGATATTGGAAGGCCCATCTCAGCAAGCTGGGTTGTAATCATTAATCCTCTGTGTAAATTCTTAGCATCTATTATCTGGATTATCTTCTTCTCTTCATCTCTAAGAAGGATATCGCGTGCAACCCTCTCATCTTCTGAGTGTGAGATCAGGCTATTAGCCCCCGGAGTGTCAATCACTTCAATAGTATTGTTAGAACCCGAATACATACCTCTGGAAACCTCTACTGTAGTTCCAGGATAATTAGATACTGTCACGTACTTACCGGTAAACAATCCGAACAACACACTCTTCCCTACATTCGGATTACCAACCAGTGCAATACGATAGTCAATTGCCTTAGAATCAGATTTTTCTGTTTTTAGATCATGCATTTTAAAATCCGCTATATATAAGTATCATTTCATCAAAGAGTTACAACACTACAATGTATATTGATAATGAGTCTCAATCACATTTATTAATAATAGTATATGAATATTCTGCAAAGTCAATTCAATTTAAATTTAGCTTTTAAATTGAAAAAGGACATTCACCGCAAAGCCGCTCACTCTTTTTTAAAAAATTCCAGAAACATAGAGAGGGTTAAAACCAAATACACATTTTATTGAAACAGTACTAAAAATTTATCTGAAATCTCAATATAGAAATCACGGCATCATCTAGCGAGGAGTCTGCCCCGGGATTGAAAACAGTCTGTACTCCGGGCTGTATGGAAAGCCACGGAGTGATTTGTGACTTGTACGTTAACTCGACGACAGTTTCATGTTTGTCCTTACTGTGATATGTAGAACCATCAGACTCAGCCACGTCTTCTGCATCACGCAAATTCCCGCTTATGGAGGCGTGTGCCACCGCCAGCCCAAGCACATCATCCTCTCTGGAAGGTACAATTCCCTGATAATGAACTCCCCCACCAACATAAAAATCAACCTCGTTCCTGTCACCCGGTACTCCTCCTACCTGAAAAAAAGCTCCCAGCCCCTTATTCCCTTCACCCGGGATCAGCATCTGATCAAACAGGAAATACATGCCATAATTTCTTTGATGTTCCAGGGGACTGCCGTTTACATCAGTGTCACGGACATCATCAAATTCAGCAGTATGTTCCCAGTACCCCAGCTTATACGATCCCGGAAAGGTACTGCTCTCTTCCGGATCCCCGAAATGATATCCCATCTCGTAAATGTACATAAAGCCTTCTGTACTGGAATGTCTCCAGCGCATTCCATCCCTATTCACATCCGGATCTCCGGGGTCGCCGTCATAAACTGCAGCCATAAAATACAGGGAATCGTTCGGTTCCCATTTAAGCCTGATAGCAGGAGCCGCTACCGCAAATATTGAAACAGGAACATTAGCCGAAATTTCCGGCCCAATACCAAAAGAAGAGTGTGTAAAAAGTGATCCATATTCAGTGACATCAAACTCAGAATTCAAATCGTGCTGACCGATTAACATAGACAAGTCTGTACCAAACAAATCAAAAGTTTGCTCATACCACAATTCGAACAACCTTGTGGAATCCTTAGTCTCAATGTTGCTTACGGTCTGTAAATCACCAATTCTAAATTCAGAGGGAGTTGCGCCATGGTTGTCAAGTAAGTAGATAAAAAATTTACCGCCCTTCCATAGTCCGGCCACCTCCGTATCAAGTTCAGCTGTCAAGTCAGTATTTCCAAGATAACTTACAGACGTATCAATATCGGCACCTGATTTCTTTAATCCACCTGTGTGATTTGTTAAAAAGTCAGCGGTATAGACCAATTCAATCGTGAGCCCCTTGCTTTCAAGGCGATCACTTTTGTGAAAAACATCAAGAAGCCGTTCGTGTTTAAAAAATCCGGGTTTATACACACCTGATGAATGAGCATTATTAGATAAATCAGCAGCATATGCACTTTCTTGAGCAGAAATAAATCGAGAGCCACCTAAGAAGAGAACTACAAAGCTTACAATAATGAAAAGAGACAAGAATCTTTTTGACATTAATATTCTATAAGGCAAATTAATTTAAACAGAGACTTCTTTTAAAGCCTATGCAGAATAAAGTAACAGGAGCAAATAATAGTTGAGACAGAGTCTCAATTGCAGAAGTATATAGATTTCTCCGTTTATGTCAAATACTTTTTTTATTTTATTTATATTCGCACAAATACGAATAATTTCGCTTCTCTACGTTCTTTCTTGTCCTCGGCGCCTTCTGTCCGGGGAGCGTCTTCGCGGTGAGCATTCTATGTTTTTTTACGTGATTTTCCGCGTCTTTCGTGGTTAAATCAACCACTTTTAACACATTCTAAATATCGCCTGAGAATTGTCATCCTGAACTTGATTCAGGATCTAACTCTTCTTCTGTTTAATAGATTCATTACACAGTAGTTAAAATAATTTTGTGGAACTTTTCGGTGGAAGGGAGAATACTTTATGAAAAAGATAGAAGCATTCATTCGTCCTGAGAAATTTGACATGACCAAAGATGCCCTTGAGGAACAAGGATATGAAGGGATGTCAGTCACAGATATAAAAGGACACGGTAGTCAGAAAGGCGTAAGTGAAGTATGGAAAGGAAAGAAGTACAGGGTGGATTTACTGCCTAAGATAAAGATTGAACTTTTCGTTGCTGATGAAAACGTAGATAAAATGGTGCAGACTATTATTTCTATATCTCAAACTGGAAGTATTGGAGACGGAAAGATATATGTCTCAGACGTATCAAACGCATACAGAGTCCGTACAGGTGAGCAGGGAGATATTGCAATTTAAGCCAACTTGACAATGCTGCCTTTTCCCCCTTTGCGTTCTTAGCGTCTTTGTGTGAGTAATGTCTTTTTCCTTTCACCTTAGTGTCAATTCGTGCCTTTTACTTGCCCTCGGCGATGTTTGTCTGGGGGAAATCCGTGTCTGTCTTTTGCCTTTCGTCTTTTTTCTTTGCTTTTGCATCAGTGTAGATCCGTGTCTATCCGTGGCCAAAGTTTTTCTCTCTGTGTCCTCTGCGTTAAATATGTCTTTTGTCTTGCAAAACACCCCTGCTTTTACGTAAGATAATGCGAATTTAATGATAGCTATAATCTTGATATGAAGTCTAATTCTTACAATCTTTTAAATACTCTGGCTATTTTGTCTACGTTCTTGTTTTTATGTATCTTATGCTCAAACGAGGTCAGAGCCGGTAGGAGTAATTCAGCTATCGGCGAGAAAATTGCCGGCACGTATCTACTGACTGAGGCTGATGAAGGCGGTTCCCGAATTGTTACAATCACTGCGGATGGCAGCTGGTTTGGCATTCATTCGTTCCAGTTCGACATCAAATTCAGCAACCAGCAGGGAGTATGGAAGGAGACAGGAGAAAGGAAGATTACGGCCAGAACACTAGATTTCAATTCCTTAAAAGATGGTGTCGGATCGGCACTGTTCACCTTCACTGTCGAATTCGATAATGTTTATCAGCAAGTTACCGGAAAGCTTTCAGGTAAAATTTTCCCTCCGGGTGTTGACCCCCTCGACCCTGTTGCAGTTCCGATCAAGACATTTAATAATACATTCACAGGAAAACGACTTATTGTTACTGATAACTGAACTTTCTGCAATAATCCCTTCTTGATTAATTATCCGCTTTTACGTAAGATGGCACAAATTTAATGACATCCACAAGTTTAATATGATGATTAATCCTTACAATCTTTTAAATACTCTGGTAAAGCATTCTTTACGCACTTTCTTATTATTGATTTCCGTCATCTTCGTTTTTGAAGCAGTGCCGGTTACACAAGCAATTTATCAGGAATGTGAAGCTGAGGAAATAATCCAACAGGATGAAATTATCGAGTTA
>Ga0187827_10005827_pt1 | contig 14401 bp, 6 predicted proteins | sample ETNtaG_39_FD_167969 | JGI IMG/M metagenome (GOLD analysis project Ga0187827, IMG submission 167969) | Marine microbial and viral communities from oxygen minimum zone, Eastern Pacific Ocean - ETNP2014_SV_150_PacBio MetaG (Illumina Assembly) | ecosystem: Environmental > Aquatic > Marine > Hypoxic...
TGGAGAATCACGTCGAGCGACTGGCAGAAGATCATGAGAAGGCCCAAAGACTCGTAAACGGTTTTGCAGATATCGACGAAGTCAAACTCCTTCCGCAAACAGGCCAGACGAACATGGTTTTCCTCATTTCTGACAAAGCTAAAGAACTCACCGCCTGGCTGAAGGAGCGCGACATTCTGATCTCCGGTTACGGTTCGCTCAGGCTGGTTACGCACTTGGATGCCACGCTTGAAGATATGGACACCGTGGTGAATGAGGTGAAAGCGTTCTTTGCCAAAGGCTCTTGAATCAGACCAGCCCCAAATTGCGTCAGCCAGTATCAGTTGTGATGCACGATGAATCAGACATTCGGATTGTTCACATGATGAAGACAACAGCCATTTTCCTGACCTTATGTTGCCCACTGTCTGCCGAGATTGCAGACACAGATCCTCCCGCCCTCCCCGCTTCGGCCGCGTCACCCAACGCGCTTCCATATCAGCCCGAGCTCTGGAATCCCATGAAGGGCAGCCCGAAGGTCGAAGCGATCCGCAAAGGCAGAGCTCTCAGGATGAAGTGCCCATACAAAGAGGCGGACGACCAGTTTGCGCGGGCTTCATGGGATCTGATTTTCAGGCGCTCTGTCATCGGACAGCACGTGAACCTTGCTTTGGCGCAAGGAATTCAATTCAAGATGTACTGCAAGGATCGTTCATCCATCTCAGGCTTTACTCTGTATCTGCAGAGCGGCAAGGGCTGGTATGCATTCCGATTTGCGCCTAATGCGGATTCAGGCTGGTCGACCATTCGTGTTCTGAAAGAACAGACCAAGATAGAAGGAACACCCACTGGATGGTCGCGCATCGACGCCATACGGCTGTCGGCCTGGCGCGGGGAAAACAAGGATACCGAGATTTTTGTCGCGGATTTTGAAAAGGTGTCCACGCCGTCTGACCTCCTTCTCATCCGGGCCGAATCAGTTTTCGGGCGTGCACCCACTGAAGAGAAATCTGTCATCCAATATCTGGAACGACTGTCCAGCATCCTGAGCTCGTTGAACATCCCGTTCAATATCATCAGCGATCGGGAGCTCAGCCCTGAGATTCTGCAGCCAGGACGCGTCGTCATCCTTCCGCACAATCCAGCCATGCTGCCGGAGACGGTGAAACAGCTTTCGGGCTTTCTGGATAACGGCGGTAAGCTGCTCTCCTTTTACTCAGTTGCCGAGCCAATCCGGAGTGCGGCCGGCATGGCGCAGGGCAACTGGATTCGCCAGGAACGACCGGGCCACTTCTCAACGATTCGGTTGAAGGAGGGTTTCCTGTCTGGTGCGCCGAGGTCGGTTCAACAGGCTTCCTGGAATCTGCACGTGGCCAAACCTGTCGAGGGTAAAAGCAGCGTGGCCGCGGAGTGGCTGGACGACCAGGGAAAGAACACCGGCCATCCGGCCATCCTGGTTTCCGAGAATTCTGTGCACATGACGCACGTTCTATTGCCCGATGATGCAGACAAGAAGAAGCTGCTGGTTCTTGCCATGCTTGGCCACTTGAAGCCCGAGCTTTGGAAACAGGCCGCAGAAAAGAGCATCGAACGCTTCGGGCAACTGGGCCCTTTCAGAGACCTCACTGAGACGATTGACGAGATCAAGAACGCATTGCCTGAAGAGAGAGACCTCGCGGTGCTGACCGACGCGCTCTATCTCCGGAAACGTGCGGAAGACGAGGTCGGCCAAGGCAAATTCACCGCGGCCATGGAAACGATGCGCCAGGCGGAGTCCAGGCTGACCGAAGCCTATTGCCGCGCGCAGAAACCTGAAAAGGGCGAGCATCGCGCCTTCTGGTGCCACCGCGCATCCGGCCCCTCAGGTCTAACCTGGGACGAAACAATCAAGCTCCTCGCGGAGAACGGCTTCACTGCGATCCTCCCCAACATGCTCTGGGGAGGCACCGCTTTTTACAGGAGCGATGTTCTTCCGGTGTCACCTTCCGTTCATGAATTCGGCGACTACCTTGCCGAGTGCCTCAAGGCGTGCCGCAAGTACGGCATCGAGTGCCACGTATGGAAGGTGAACTGGAATATGAGCGGCCATGCTCCGAAGGAATTTGTCGAGAAGATTCGAAAGGAATCACGCCACCAGGTCGATAAGAACGGTACGCCCAACGGTAAATGGCTCTGTCCATCTCATCCGATGAACCAGAAGCTCGAAATCGATTCCATGCTGGAGGTGCTGAAGAAATACGATGTCGATGGGCTGCACTTCGATTACATTCGTTACCCCGGCAAGAACCATTGTTTCTGCGATGGTTGCCGTGATCGTTTCGAAAAATTCCTGGGAAGGCCGGTGAAGGAATGGCCGGCGGATACCGAACGCGACCCGGAGACCAAACGCGCGTGGAACGCATTCCGCCAGGCCAACATTACCAACGTCGTGGAAACCGTCAGCCGTGAGGCAAAGCGCATAAAGAAATCGGTAGAGATCTCGGCGGCCGTCTTTCGAAACTGGCAGGTGGACCGTTTCATTGTGGCCCAGGACTGGAAGCTCTGGTGCGACAAAGGCTACCTCGATTTTGTCTGTCCGATGGATTACACGCCGAACACCGCGCAGTTTGCCAACCACATCAAGACCCAGAAGAAACTCGCCGGCAAAGTGCCCTGCTACCCCGGCATCGGCCTGAGCCTGTGGAAACCATCCACCGCGCTCTGGACATTCATCGAACAGATAAAAAAGACACGCGAGCTCAAGACCCGCGGCTTTACTGTCTTTGATCTGCAGGAAAGGGAGGCAAAGGAGCTTGTGCCGCTGTGCGGGTTGGGCATTACAAAGAAGTAGTGTCTGGAGGTGAGGAATCTTCAGTCGCCTCTTCGTTGTGGTCTCGTCCTTTCGTTGTCAGCTTACGTATTCATCTGAGTCCTAAGACTAAGGATCTGTCACAAGTAAGTGTGTCAGTAAAGACCTCTCTGCCCCATCTGATACTGGATACTGGATACTGGATTCTCGCTATTCCGGTTCGCTCATGACCCCGGTCTCGAGTCAAAGGCATGCAGAGGCCTGAGGCCGCCTTGCGGCCGCAACCTGGGCACCAAGCGTCCCGCTGGCTTTCGGAAGCGACCGGAGGTCGCTATGCCGGCGAGACGCCGGCGCACCCAGGAAGCACTCCAACATCTTCGCACGGCGCGGAGAAGTCATAGAGTCAGATTCTGATTTAAGGCGGCCTTTCGGTCACAACCCCAGACAGGACCGCGAATGAAGTAGACAGCGGTTATCAGAACCAGAACATTGTTCCTCTTCATCCGCGGCCTTTTCATCCGTGGTCCTCTTATTCCGCAGTCCTCTTCATTCGCGGCCCGTGCCCATACCAACTGGACGTGAGCAATCACCGTGCAATCGGCTGACACGCTGGCGGCATCCCGTGGCCACGAATCCGTGTCGCCATTACGAGAATTGCCAGTTAACATCCATTGGCCTTGAGCCGCTGCAGGTGCGCGAAGTGTTTGCTGCCGCTCCAGAGACCACCTCCAGGACTTTCCTGACAATTGTATTACAGGCGCAGCCCTGCCCTTTCACCTCCGGGCATGACATGTGCGATGGCTGGTCGGCCATTGTAAAGTCATGTTACGGGTATCGGACGGTCCGATTCCGGTGAATTTCATGCACCATAGATTCGACGCGTTGCAGATATTGCGCCTCCGATAATCCGCCGCGTCGCCACACTCTAGAGGGAGAAGAATATGTTTTGTTTTCAATGCGAACAGACGACGAGGGAAACAGGTTGCATCACACGGGGAGTTTGCGAAAAGGATCCAACATGTGCGGCACTGCAGGATCTGATCGTCGAAGCCTGCAAGGGCATCGGAATGTATGCCCATCGCGCACGGGTCCTCGGGGTCACAGATGATGTGATCGACGCGTATATCCCGGAAGCACTGTTTGCCACCGTCACTCAGGTGAACTTCGATGCCGAACGCACCCGGCAGATCCTCATCCATCTCGCCGAGCTCACAGCCCGAGCCCAGTCCCTCTACGAAAGTGCATGCAAGAACGCCGGCCGAGAGGCGGAGTCCCTGGCCGGTGCGACACAGTGGATGGACGGCGAAGACCTGCAGAGCATGGTCGCTCGCGGAGATCTTGTCAGCATTAAGACGCACTACGATGAGAACAGCGAAGACATCGTAAGTCTTCAGGAAATCCTCATGTACGGGCTCAAAGGAATGGTCGCGTATGCTTACCATGCAAGAGTGCAGGGCGTCGAAGACGCCGACATCGACGCCTATGTCCTCGAGACTTTGGACTATCTCACCCATGACGATCACACCATCGATGACCTGGTCGCGCAGTGCATGAAATGCGGGGAGATGAATCTCAAGGTGATGGAGATGCTGGACCGTGGGAACACAACGAGCTACGGTCATCCAGAACCCACTTCGATCAGAGTCGAGCCCGTGAAGGGCAAGGCGATAGCGGTTTCCGGACATGAGCTCAAATCCCTTTACGAAGTGCTCGAACAGACAGAGGGCAAAGGCATTAACGTCTATACGCATGGTGAGCTGCTGCCCGCTCTTGCGTATCCTGCGTTCAAGAAATTCAATCACCTGGTGGGCAACTACGGCGGAGCATGGATGCGCCAACGGACGGAATTCGCCGACTTCCCCGGCGCCGTTCTTGTCACGACGAATTGCATCCAGCTTCCGAACGACTCCTACAAAGATCGTTTGTTCACCTGTGGACCGACCGCCTGGGAAGGTGTTACTCACATCTCAGATGGCGATTACACACCGGTCATCGAAGCCGCGCTCGCTGCCGAAGGCTTCTCAGAAGACGGACCGGACGAAGAGATCACCATTGGCTTTGCACGGAACACGGTCATGAGCGTTGCAGACAAAGTCATTGATGCGGTGAAGGCCGGAGCGATTAAGAGCTTCTTCCTGATTGGCGGATGTGATGGAGCGAAAACGGGAAGGAACTATTACACCGAACTGGCCGAGGCCGTGCCCAATGATTCCGTCATCCTGACGCTCGGCTGCGGCAAGTATCGATTCCATCGGCACGATTTCGGCGACATCGGGGGTATCCCGCGTCTGCTGGATCTCGGACAGTGCAACGATGCTTACTCCGCCATTCAGATCGCCGCCGCCCTTGCCGATGCATTCGGCACGGACGTCAACGGACTGCCGTTGTCGTTGAACGTCTCCTGGTATGAACAGAAGGCCGTTTCGATCCTTCTGTCTCTGCTCCATCTCGGGATCAAGAACATCCGTCTTGGCCCGAGCCTTCCGGAATTCATTTCACCGAACGTGCTGAATTTCCTCGTCGAACAGTTCAATATCGGCCCAGTAACAACTGTCGAGGAAGACATGAAGGCTATCGCCGGCTGATGATTGAGGCATCACACCATCCTGCGCACAGTCGCAGGATGGTATTCAGCCTGTCCGGTGATCCGATTCCATCGCGCCAGGATCAGCCTGGAATGAAGTGAGGGCTCGCCCACGCCATGTGCCCGTCTGACTGCGTCACTCTCAGGTAATAGTTGACGGCGCCCGGAGGCGGCGAAATATCTTCAAACTCCAAATCGGCGGATTCAACGTCTGGTTGAATTTCGTGCACGGTTTCCCCGTTTCGCACCAGTTCGATCTTCTGCAACTGGTCGGTGCCGTTTACCGTGGCCTGATACGTCCAGGGCGGTTCTGGACGAACGGGGAATACGTGGCCCATGGGGCGGCCGGCCAGTTCGGTACGAACGATGATCCTTGCACCGGTCGTCCCATATGTCCGCCGATCATGCATGGCCTCGAAGATGGATTCGCGGGTCAGCTCTTCAGCCCAGACGCCCTGGATGCCCGCCCGATGCTGGACCCCGCGTCCCCACCGGCGATTCTCGAACTGGCCAATCAGCCCATTGAAAGTGTGGCCGATGCCCGTCGCTCCATCATGGGTATCACCACCCGCGGTGAATCCAAGTGTGTACCCTCGTTCAAGCGCGTCCTTCACATGGTGTCCAGCCAGATCGCCCGGGTTGTCCGGATCGCTGTGCGAGAGAATCGGGTAAGGGTTGCCTTCCGCTGCCGGCCGCTCACCACAGCCCCAGATGGAGTAAATCTCAACCAGCCGTTCCAGACCCGGGTCGTGAAAGTTCCAGTCGTTGTAGAAATTTGAAGGCGCTGACACGTGATGCGGTATCACCAGGCAGCGGTGTGCACGCAGCCGGTCATAGAGTTTTTCCGGCGTATCACTGCCCGGATCGGCGGAACTGAAAATCGGCCCGTCACCGTCACGAAAGTAAACGCATTTCTGCCCGTATTGCGGTCGGCCGGGGCAGAGCCTCACACCGTTCGTCCATTCCCAGCCGAGCAGCGTGGCGAACTCTCCAGGACGATTGAAATATTCTGCCGCGCGCTTGAATCGATCCCAGATCCGAATGATGCCCGGACTCCACGTACTCAGATGGTCATGATCCGAGAGTGCCATGAAATCATGGGCAGCCACGTGCCGGCCAAAATGGTAGTTGTAATCAATCGGTGCATAGGCGTCTGAGATTCCCCCGTGGTGCTGACGTTCCCCCACATGGATATGGATATCGCCCCAGTAAAGGTTCAAAGGCGAGCTATCCTCGAGCACCATGATCGGATTGGAACGCACAATCAGGCCGCGCTCAGGGTCCTCCACTTCGATCCGCTGAATGCCACCGCTCTTCAAGCGCATCGTATGTTTGTGCGCGCCGCCGCTGCAGGCAATGGTGTGGATTTCCCCGTCACCATCAGCCTTTGGGTCCGTACTGGCAACGCGCACCGAACCACCGTAATGGAAATTGATCCGACCGTTCGCGTGCGTGGCCGCAATGGTCAGGGTAAAGGGCTCACCCGCGCGCACCTGCGACGGAGCCGTCACAAGAAGCGCTTCGTCTCTGCTTTCGAGGATCTGATTCGCTTTGCTCATAGTTTCAGCCGTGGAGTTTTGTACACGATGTCCAGCGCCAAGGTCATTCACTCTACAACCATCACGCCGTTCATCACCATCCAGTGTCCAGGAAAGGTGCACAGGTAGGGATACTCACCTGGTTTGTCCGGGGCGTTGAAATGGATGGTCTGTTTCTGCTTCGGATGAAGGACGTTTGTGTAGGCCAGCACCTTGGGCGATTTCGGAACGTAGTGGTGCTTGATGGCTGTGGGGTCGGCCATGAGCTTGTTCGCCAGATTGCCAAGTTCTTTGAACGTGCCCAAAGCTCCCAGAACGAAGTTGTGCGGCATGGCATCCGGATTCTCGAAAGTCAGGCTGATGCGTTCTCCCGCCTTAACACTGAAACGACGAGGCTCGAACCGCAGCCCTGCTGCCGCCTGGACGGTAACTCCGCGGCCGGCCTTGCCCTTCACCCACGGGTTGGCTTCGACACTGATCTTTGCAGTTTTCGTATTCTGCATTGAGACCTTCGGGATGGCTTTGTATCCGGGGAAATCAGTGAACGGGGTGCCAAGCGCATGGATGGTGATGAAGAGCTCCACTCGCGGTTCGCCGCCCCCGTGGAGGTGCAGCACGTTCACGGGATTCAGTTGCGGCATCTCGATGAAGACTTGCCTTCCGTCACCAATCCGATGAACGGAACGAATCTCGATAGCATCGTGGCCTGGCTGGCCGGGGTGTCTGACCGAGTATTCGAGCGAGCCGTATGCAGAGCTGTATTGGTAGGACCACTGCTGCGCGAACCAGCGATCCCGTTGTGCAAGGGCATCCTTCACGGGCTCTGTAAACTTCAACAGAATGCCGTTGTCGCGAGTTTCGTAACCAATCGGATAATCAAAATCTCCCCCCGTATATCGAACGCGCTGCAGGCATCCGTCACGGGTGCCGTAGTTGACCCAGCCCTGAGCGCCCGAGACGTAGAGCTGGCCATCCTTCGGAGAGAAACGGCCGCGATGCGCGCCTGAAAGAAACTCGCCCCTCAACGGGATGGCCGCGGCCTGTGACTGACCGCCGATGACCTCTCGTAGAATCAGAAAGTGTGTGCACATTCCGGAGGCGAAGTGAACCCAGTTTCCAGAGACCGGCCCCCAGCGGTCGCTGTCTATGAATGCCTGGCCGCCGCAGGAATTATCCACCCCTCGCGGCAGATAAAGCATCGGCGGCACGTAACCAAGTTTGCCCGTGCGCGGGCCACCATGGCCGTAATGGCCGCCTTTGACAATGTCGCAGATCGCGGAGGCGGGCGTCCATTCGCCTTCCTGTACTGAAGTGAGGATGACGCTGCCGTCTCTGTTAATACCGAGACCGTTAGGATTGCGGAATCCGGTCGCCAGGACTTCCACCGTTTTACCATCGGCTGAGGTGCGGCAGAGGCCCTGGTTACCGGATGCGAAATAGAATCGGCCAGCCTCATCGCGTTGCAGTCCGGCAATGTAATCGTGGCCACCTGTGGAGGTCTGATGAGCGTTAGAGACACATTCGTAAACATCGGCCTCTCCGTCCTTGTTCCCGTCGTACAGCTTTGTGATCTGGTCTCTGCCCAGAACGTGAATCTTTCCGTCTACGACTTTGAGCCCCAGGGGCTGGTGAAGGCCTGCGGCGAAGCGTCGCCATTCCAGACGCTCGAGCGTCTGATTCACTCCGCTGCAGATCCATACTTCGCCGTGAATGGTGCAGACGGCGATGCGGCCATCGGGGAGGAAATCGTGTCCGCCAACGAAGAAGAGAGACTTCCACGGATTCTCGTAAGGAAGCGTGAGGGTATCGATGGCGTAGGGCTGGCCTTTCCCAAGTATGCCCTGAGTGACGATAGTCTGACGCCATTGGGCTGTACGCTTTAAAGTGTAGCTGGTCAGACGCTCTGGTTCCGTTGGTCCTATTTCAATTCGAATCAGATTCGCACCGGTATCGCTGAGGTCGAGAGCCAGAAGCCCGTCCTCATTCACAAGCTTTGCCCCTTTCGCATCCTTATTTGAAAACGTTGGGTGCGGAACGGAATGCACTCGCAGATTCTGCTTGTCGCGAAATCTCCCAATAATCAGTCGCTTCGCCGGATCAGGGCCATCCAGGAATTCGATTACTCGACTGAACTTTCCGTTCTTCGCCCATGCGCTGTCAAACACCAGCGTATCGTCAAGTTCGTAGCAAAAAATCACCCGCCGGCCAGACCGATAGAACCCTTGATACTTGAATTCCTTCACGCCTTCCCAGCCATGGCCTTTGGGCTTGACCATCACAACTTTGCCGTCCATCGGCGTACCGCCCATCAACCCGTGCCGGGCATCCGACCACTTGATAAATCCGCCCTCCCACACGACCTCGAAAGTCAGCGTGTCGGGATTGAAGCATGCTGCAAGTTCACCTTTGTCACCCAGCAGAACACTCACGCCTCTCGGCACGGTGTGCCCTCCTCCACGAAAAACGCCACTGACCACAGAGCCGGTATCGGTCTCCCGAATACGCCCGTCTTTCCAGGTGTTCTGATCGTTCTGATAACCCCAGTGGCCGAGCTTGCCTCCGTCGAGACCGGGATAGTGAGGGAGAAGGTGTGGCGTCTGTTCAAGCTTGCCGTAGTGGAGGGCCTGCTTTGCATAAAAGTCATAAACGCGGAAGCGATTGATGTGCGCTTCCCAATAAGGATTTGCTTCCGGCTCGAGTGGCTTCCGATTGAAAGACTGCGGAATCGCCTCCGGCACTGGCTTCAGATCATCGAAATTCCAATGGCCCAGGACTCCATCTTCGCCCTTTGAGAATGGCGCGTCGGGAACTTGTGCCAGGTCTTCGCGAGTGCCTCTGGTTATGCGTACTTCATCAATCGCTCCTCTGCAGCCAAGTCGTCCGCTGACGAGCCGGCCGATGCCGATCGAATTGGGACGCGCGGCGCTGCGTGGCTTCAGCTTGATTTTCGTATTAGCCACCACTTTCCCGTCAAGCCACAGCCGGACCCGCTCCGGCTCATACTGCATGGCAATTGCGTGCCATTTGCCATCACAGATTCTGGCCTTGCTCCGGACGTGGTCCGGAACTGCCCCAGGAATGTATGCAGTCAGAGTGCCAGCCCCGTGCATTGAAAATATCTCCCAATGCGCGGTGATGGATTTCGGATCGGACGCTATGAGGATGTTGTAGCCTTTCGCATCCTTCAGTCGGGCGCGGCATTCCACGGTAATGGGCGGCTTCCGAAACTCTTCCTTGCCAGGCATCAGGATGCCGCCGGAGAGAGCCTTGCCGAAAGTCTCATTGACCGAATCTGCCGCGCTTGCCCGGTTTGGTGAAGGCTGCGACGCGGGGGGCACGGATTGCCTGGCTTGAGGTCTCGGGCCGCCGCTGCCGGGCTTGATGAGCTCCTTGCGCAGCCATTCGAGCCCGTCCAGGTTTTCCTGCAGGGAATCCCTGGCGTCGAGGTGGCTGCGATGATCCAGAATGCCGACAGGGCCGTCGTAACCGCTCTCCACGACAGCCTGGAGCATTTGCAGGTCGTGCTGACCCTTGCCCAATCCGAGGATCTTGGGCTTTGCTCCGGTGTTCATACCATTCAGGTTAAGGCAGAGGAGATAGGGCTTCATCAGCGCAAACGATTCGGCGCAGCCATCGATGTGCCCGTGCCCGTGATGAAAGTTGTAGACGATGCCGACGTTCGAGTGCCCCAACTCTCTTAGCCGCTTGCAGACTGCGACCATGTTTTTCGGTTCTCCACCCCACCCACCGTGGTTGTAGAGGCCAAGCTTGCTGCCGATCTTTTTCGTACGCACCGACATCCCGATCATTGATCGGGCGGCGGCCAGGACCTTTTCTTCCTGTGTTGCGGCGCGAGGACTGCCGAGGGTCATCCAAATCTGCGGGCTGATTTTGTATTTCTCAAAGAGCTGGAACGCCTTTTCGTGTGCCGACCAGAACGCAAAAAACTCAATGCCCTGTTTTTTGTATTGGAGGATCTCGTCTTCAAAAGTCGGCACGTGCTGCCCACGCCAGTCATACGCGCACCGCAGGATGCCGAGCTCCTTCAGCATCTCTGCCCGCTCTTTCGGCCCGCGCTTTTTCGCATCGAACGGCACGATGCACCAGGCTACGAGGTTCTCGTTCTTACTGAGATTATCGGGGAGTTCAGAAAGGAGAGCAGACGCAAAAAAGGCAGTGGTGATGAGCAGCGTGGCAGCACGCCGCCAGCCTGTCAGCCCGGAACTGTGTTTATGTTCTGTCATTTCCCTGCGGCAGCCTGCGGCCGCAAACGAGGATGAGGTCTTTGGCTCTTAATCCTTATCGTAATCGATCTCTTAATCTCTGTGCTTGTCGCGCATCTCGTCATCTGAGATTCCCATCCCAGATTACGCAGTGTGTACCCCTCTTAGTCTTTACCGTAATCGTTCTCTTAATCTTCCGGGAGCACTGTCGCGTTTCACACCTATTAGAAGTTTCGAAATAAATCTCTAACGCGTGAAAAGGTCCTCTTGCGCTCGAGGTCGAACCCGGTTTACGCACCGGCCTTACCAATACAGATCAGATTCTCAGCCGTCCGTATGATGAACTTTCCCTTCACCGGAACGGGCGAAGACAGACACCATTCGCCATCCAGCGAGTTTGTTGCGACCAGCTTGAAGGTGGCCCCCTCCTCGAGAATAACCATCGTGCCCTTTTCACGAAGCACGTAGATCCTGCCATCCGCTAGCACGGGAGAAGTGGAGATACTTCCTCCAATCCGATTCCGCCAGAGCTGCTTGCCGGATTTCACATCGAAGCACGTGACGAAACCTCTGTCTTCACACACATAGGCCCTGCCATTCACCACTAATGGGGAAGGCACATCCGCCGAACGCTGGCCAACCCATGCCTTGTGAGACTCGGTGATGTCGCCCTTTCCGCCGAGCTTGATCGCGGTCAGTTGCTTCCCCCGCGCGTAGGGCGCAAAGACCAGACCTTCCCCGACAACTGGAGATGAGATGCAGCGCCAATACTTCGTCTTGCCGGGGTTGAGTCCTGCGTAGCGCCAGACTTCGCTGCCGGTATCGGCAGCATGAGCGGTCACATGATCCGCGCCGAGGACGATGATGAGCTCCTTGCCGTCGCCACCGGTGTGCACCACCGGCGTCGTGTAGGCGTGGTCGGATTCCGGCTCTGTCTTGAAAAAGCGATCCTGTTTCCAAGCCTGCTCGCCCGAATTCCTATCGAGTGCGAGCAGCCACGATTTCCCATCATCCATCTTGGTGAAAACAACGTGCTCGCTGGTGAGCACGGGGGAGGTAGCCATATCCCACCAGAGCGTGTCCCTGCCATGTTGTGCGTGCAGGTTCTTTTCCCACTTGATCTTTCCATCGAAGTCCAGCGCCGCGGCATCACCGCTGCGGAAGTAAACGAACACCTGCTCCCCGTCAGTCACAGGTGACGGATGGGTCGCGCTGCCTTTAGCCCTGTGCTTGCCCTTTCTGGCCTGGCCGATTTCAGTTTCCCAGAGCAGCTTTCCGCTCATGTCATAGCTGGCCACGACGTTCTTCCCGGACTTGGGGGTCGTCAGGAAAATCTGATCGTTCCACACCACGGGCGTCGAGCCGCTCCTCCCGGGCAGGGGTACCGACCAGAGAATGTTCTCCGTCTTGCTCCATTTGGTTGGGAAGCCTTTCTCCCTGGAAATCCCATTCTGATCCGGCCCCCGCCACTGAGGCCAATTCTGTGCATCGAGATTGCTGACAGCGCCGAGAAGAATCAGAAGGGTCAGGTGTTTCATTTCCATTTCATCCTTGAGGAAGGGCGTTAGTTCAGGTCGTGCGGATCGGAGCCGAGAATGACGGTCGCCCCCATGGGCAGACGACTCGCCAGAGTTCTGGCGAAGCCCTGACGCAGTCCCGAATTCCGGCGAATCCGGCCACGGAAGGGGCGTCACAATATAAGACGACTGAAATCCTTTTTATTTTCCATAAGAGCCACTTTCAACAGACTCGCCTCTAAATCATCGCCGTCCGGGTGACAGCCATGTTGAATCGGCCCCATTGTTTTCTATATTTCCGCCCGCCTTGCGCCTGTAGCTCAGTTGGATAGAGCACCGGATTTCTAATCCGGCGGTCGGGGGTTCGAATCCCTCCGGGCGTGCCATCCTTCCGCCTCCGATGCCCTTCCCGATTTGCGTGGCCTCAAGACTCGGCACGGGCCCGCATTTTCCGTTTGTCTCTCCGTCCTCTGGCCTTTGACCTCACTCGAGCTGGTCCTGCTCAGGCTTGCCTCGATCAAGTCTGATCGAGAATCACGATGCTCTGGCGACGTTTACAGATGCACAGGTGGCTGCAGCCGTCTTCATCGCAGGAAGTGCCGCACGGTTCTGTGGTGCAGTATGGGCAGCAGGTGGCAGGCGGTGATCATCTTTCAACCGCCCCATCCCATCGCCCCCAGAAAGACCGGTTCTCAATCTTTACCTGATAATCCGTGGTAGTGATAACTCCTGCGATGCCGCCATTTCCTCTGTGCGTGAACATGAAAAGCCGCTGCTTCCCTACCGTGCCGAGGATCGGGTCTGGCATCCCTCGTTGGAACACCACACTTGCCTTGAATTTGAGTAGCATCCCGGGCTTGATCCTTATCGCCTCATCTTGAGATGCCACGAGCTTGAACGGTGTTGGCCCGCTCACTCGCACCGTGTCCGTTTTATTGTCGGCAATCTTAGCAATCTCCCTTGAACTGTACGCGGCGACCTCAGCGATTCCCCCTTTCCATTTCACGTTTCGAACAGTGCCCGACCAAGTGATTGTCCGGCCATCGAGAGCGCGTTCTAATGCATCAACAAAGTCGGCCCTGTTCTTATCCCTCTCTGCCGTGGTTGCGCCTCGCGGAAACTTGGCACCAAGTTTCTGCAAGGCCGCGTACCACTTGCCAGCCGACATCACCTTTTCACAGTGACCAGCGCCTGCCAGAATAAAGAATGCTGCCGCTAACCTCATCGCCTTCACCCCATGAATGGAAAGAACCAGCGAGGAGAAACCTCACGTTTTGGCGCCGGTCGTTCCGGTAGCCCGTGACCGAGCCAGGGCAGGATGGTCATTTCGCAGGCCATCCAGATCACGATACACACTTTGAACCAACGCCTTACTTCCTTAGCCATAGCTACAGAACTCATCTCATGTGGATCGATAATCCGATACAAGTTCTGTATCCCAGAGGTGTTTCCTCGTCGACGCCGAGGGGGCCAAGATTGGAATAAAAAAGTTACTATTTGAGTGGACAGAAAGACCCCTTGCCAGCTTGCCTGGCAGGTGAATCAGGTTGAATGGTTAGAAGTGGAGAATGAAACGGAAAGACCCCTTGCCAGCTTGCCTGGCAGGTGAATCAGGTTGAATGGTTTCCTCCCTGGCTCTTGAGCTAACCTTTCAACCTGATTCACCCGTGAGGCGAGCTCACGGGGGTCTTTGGATAATCTCGTCCGCTTCTAACTGTTCAACCTCCTTCACCTGTGGGGCGAGCCCACAGGGGTCGTTCTTCCCGAATTGG
>Ga0187827_10005830_pt1 | contig 14394 bp, 10 predicted proteins | sample ETNtaG_39_FD_167969 | JGI IMG/M metagenome (GOLD analysis project Ga0187827, IMG submission 167969) | Marine microbial and viral communities from oxygen minimum zone, Eastern Pacific Ocean - ETNP2014_SV_150_PacBio MetaG (Illumina Assembly) | ecosystem: Environmental > Aquatic > Marine > Hypoxic...
GAGGCAACGTCGTCGTGGAAGGCGGCACACACGGAGGCGCAGTCGTCGTGGTCGTCGTCGACTCCGGAGGCGCAGTCGTCGTGGTCGTCGTCGACTCCGGAGGCGCAGTCGTCGTGGTCGTCGTCGACTCCGGAGGCGCAGTCGTCGTGGTCGTCGAACTGGTCGTCGTCGACTCCGGCGACACACTCGTCGTGGCCGAACACGGCGGCAGGGTCGGAGGCGGGGCGGCGGCCGTGAACCAGGCATCCGATCGGTCCGACAGACTTCCGGCGACGACCGAGGCCATCAGGGGACCTTCGACCCCGCCGTCCGGCACGACCCAGGTGGCAGACCCGACCGCCGGGTCGATACCTGTCGCCACCTCGGCGATCTCGGAACTGATGGACAGGTCGGCGCAGTACACCTCACCCTGGTCCCAGGACCAGCGGTCGTGGATCCGGAGCGTCCAGGTTCCCGTGGCCGACTTGCCGGTGAACACCGAGAGCGCATCGGCGGGCCGGTGGCGGCCGGCAAACGGCGCTGTCCCCTCATCTATTGCGGTGTCGGCGTCGTCGGCGAAGACGGTCAGCGTTCCGGAACAGTCCGCAGCTCCCTCACCGAAGTCGTTGCGCCACGAACCCACGCCGAAGGCCAGCGAGACCGTCGTGCCATCCGGATGGACCAGCGAGATCTGGAGGTCGGCGTCGTATGTGTGGGCCAGGCGGAGGCCCAACTCGACCGTGCCGATGTCGCCGGCATCGGACACCACGAGAGGAATGTCGAGCGTCTGGTGGTCGATGATCGGAAGGGCCTCGTCACCGGCGAACTCCTCCGACACCTGCGCCCTTCGTTCGATCGAGACGTCGACGCCACCGACAGGACCCTCGGTGGTCCACTCGACGACCACCTCGTCGCCGGGCAGGAATGCCTCCCCACCGTTCGGTGCCGTGAGGGTGAGGCTCCGTTGCACCTCCTGGACGTCGAGGAAGACGGCGTCGAGGCCCGAAAGGCCGCCGGCGGAGGCTGCTGCCCTTATGCGCTGCACGCCGTGGACCTGGGGCGTCCAATCGAATGAGGCGCCCGTAGCCAGAACCGTGCCCGCCGAGTCCGTCCAGGTGACACTCGACGAAAGGTCTGTGCCGTCGGAGCCGGTCGCCGTGGCAAGCAGGTTCACCGGGCTTCCCTCGGTGATCGTTCCCTCTGGAACTGCAATCGAAACCGCCGGTGCCGCCGGTACCGAGGCGCCCACCGCCGCCGCGGCGTCGACCCGGCCACCCGAACCCGAAACGGTCGACAGGGCATCGACCCACGTGGACGAATCGATCAGGCGCTCCTTGACCTGGAGTGCGGTCAGTCCCGGTGCCACCGAGCGGACGAGGGCGGCGACGCCCACGACATGGGGGGTCGCCATGGACGTGCCGCTGTATGTCGCATATCCGCCGCCGAAGACCGTGGAGAGGATGGCCGAGCCGGGGGCTGCCACGTCCACGCCCAACTCGCCGTAGTTGGAGAACGAGGAGCGGTTGCCGTCGATCTGCGTGGAAGCGACCGTCAGAACGATGTCCTGGGGATACGACGCCGGATAGGTGGGCCAGGTGTCGTTGTCGGAGTTGCTGTTTCCGGCTGCAGCCACGAAGAGGTGGTCGACAGCAGCGGCCTGGTCGAGCATGCCCGACATCGCCCCGCTGGAGCCGCCGCCACCCCACGAGTTGTTGGAGATCGAGGCACCGTTCGCTATGGCGTATGAGAGAGCCGAGACGGCATCCGACGAATAGCCGCCGCCGGATGCCGAAAGGAACTTGAGGGCCATGATCTGCACCCCGGGTGCCACGCCGACGACTCCGATGTCGTTGGCCACTCCGGCGATCGTGCCGGCCACGTGGGTGCCGTGGTTGTGGTCGTCGTTCGGGTCGGAGTCGTCGTTGACGAAGTCCCAGCCGTGGAGGTCGTCGATGTAGCCGTTGCCGTCGTCGTCGATGCCGTTTCCGGCGATCTCGCCGGAGTTGGTCCAGATGTTGGCCGCGAGGTCGGGATGGTCCAGGTCGACGCCGGTGTCGATGACGGCCACGACGACCGAAGGGTCGCCCAGTGAGTGCGCCCAGGCGCCGGGTGCATCGATCCCGTTGGCGCCGGTGAGGCCCCAGAGTTCGTCGAGCCTCGGGTCGGAGGGAAGGTCGGCCACGCTCAAAACGGCATCCGGTCCGGCCCACTTGACCACTGGCGACCTGCCGAGCACCACCAGGGCCGCGTCGAGGTCGCGCAGCGTCTCGACCAGGTACAGGCCGGCTCCGTCGAGAGACGGTCCGGTCAGGCTGCCGCCGACGGCACCGAGCACCTCGACGACCTCGACGGCCGAGGCCGACTCGGTGAAGCGGACGAGCAGTCCGAATGGGTTCCGCTCGGTGGAACTGCCGGCGGCGAGGACCGCCTTGGCGAGATCGTCAGAGGCAAGTCCCGTGGGAAGGGGGCCGAGGAAGCCGAGGAGCGCCTCTCCATGGGCGGAGAGCGGCAGCACCGATCCGTCCTCGTAGAGGGAGGCTGCGTTCGGTTGGGCGATTGGCTCGGCGGCCAAGGGTGCGACCGTCACCACCATCGAAAGGACCGCGGTGGTCAGGAGCCCCTTCAGGCCCCTTGCAATTCCACGGGTAGTGGCCCCGTTCATAGAACTCCCTACTGCCCTGCCCCGATCGGGTCCGCAGCCGCTTGCCGGCAGTTGAGCAGACCCCTCCGAAAGAGGACCGAAACCCACTGTGATTGTACTCCCCCCGTGTGACGAAGTCAGATCGCCGGGCGCTGAAAGGCAGGGCGAGGACAGGTGGATCACCTGTGCAGGCAACTGGTGGCGGCCGCTCAACCGCCTCCGGCCATGGCTGCCACCAGGTCACCGGACAGTGTGCCGCTATCTCCTCCGGTGGCCAGCACGACCACGACAAGGTCCATCTCCGGAACCACGGAGATCAGCTGGCCGAGGAAGCCCACGGCGGCCAATGAGCCCTCACCCAGCCACCAGCCGGCCCCGTAGCCGGCGAAGGAGGCGCTCGGTGTCCGGGCATGGTCGACCCAACCCTCGGATAGCAGCCATTCGTCCTCCCAGACGCCGCCGCGCAGGTAGAGCAGCCCGAAGCGGGCGAAGTCCTCGAGGGACATGTTGGCGCCGGTGCCACCCAGCCAGTTGCCCGTACCATCCAACTCGAGTTCGACCGAGGTGATGCCGAGGGGGCCGAACAACCGGTCGTCCAACCAGGCCTCAAGCGCCTCTCCGGAGCCGAGTTCGTCTGCCAGCAGCGACGCCACGATCGCCGTGTTGCCGGTGTTGTAGTTGAAGGCGGTCCCGGGTTCGGCCACGAGCGGCTTGGCCGCCGCATAGCCCGAGGCGTCGGCGCGCCCGGCGCCTGCGACGATCTCCACGGCATCGCTAGCCGCCTCGTTCCATTCGAGGCCGCTCTGCATTCGCAGCAGGTCATCGATCGTGATCTCCGAACGTGGGTCGCCGGATGGCCACTCGGCCAGTCCGGTGGGTGCGTCGATGTCGAGCAGGCCGTCACCGGTGAGGATTCCCACGGCGGCGTGCGTGACACTCTTGGCGACCGAGAACGACCAGTGGGGCGTCGACGGGTCGTAGCCCTCGTGGCTGTCGGCCAGCAGCAGGCTGCCACCACGGACGATCGCCACGGCGTCGATGACCCCATAGGGACGACCCGGATCCCGCAACGCCTCATCGACGAGCTCCAGGACCTCGTCGGCGGCCACGGAGGGGAGGTCCGCCAGCGGCCAGGCCCCCGTCGGCCAGGCCACGTCGCCGGACTGCGCCGGATAGCCCTCGGCGACGACCGGCTCGGGAAGCGTCGTGGTCGGCGTGGTCGTCGTCGTGGTCAGCGCCACCGTCGTCGTGGTCGGCACCGCCGTCGTCGTGGTCAGCACCGCCGTCGTCGTGGTCGGCGCCACCGTCGTCGTCGTGGTCGGCGCCACCGTCGTCGTGGTCGGCGCCACCGTCGTCGTCGTGGTCGGCGCCACCGTCGTCGGTGCCGTGGACGCCTCGTTCGAAGCGCACGCAACGAGGAGCAGGGTCAGGAGGCCCCCGGCAAGAAGCGAACGCAGAGAAGCCATCCGCCCATTCGAACCGATGGCATGTCAGCGCGACAACCCCACCCGAGGTGCTAGGAAACAGTGCAGGCGACCATCGACAGGAGGAGCCGGGTCGTGCCACGAGCGGTGATCACCGGCTGGGGCAGGTGCGTCCCACCGGTGCGTCTCACGAACGCCAACCTCGAGCGACTCTGCGACACCGATGACGACTGGATCGTCGAGCGCACCGGTATCCGTGAGCGCAGGATCTCCCATGTCGAGTCCACCGACCTGGCGGAGTTGGCAGCCCGACGGGCGCTCGCAAGCGCAGGCATCGAAGCCGCCGACCTCGACCTGATCATCGTCGCCACCTGTACGCCGGAGATCCTGTGCCCAACCACGGCGGCGATGCTCGAAGAGCGCCTGGGTGCCGACAATGCCGCCGCCTTCGACCTCAATGCCGCCTGTTCAGGGTTCGCCTACTCCGCCTCGGTGGTGACCGGGATGATCCAGTCCGGCTTCGTGGAGCGGGTGCTCGTGGTCGGCGCCGAGAAGCTCCGCTACATCCTGGACTACCGCGATCGTTCGACGTGCATCCTGTTCGGAGACGGGGCCGGCGGTGCCGTGTTCGAGGCGCGGGACACCCCAGACGGCGCCGGAGTGCTCTCCGTGGACCTGGGTTCAGACGGTGAGTTGGGCCGGACGATGGTCTGGGGGCACATGGGCTCGAAGGGCGACCCCAGCCGGACCGTGGACCCCGAGGAGGCCCGCCTCCACTTCGAGGGACAGGCGGTGTTCAAGATCGCCGTGCAGGGAATTGCCGGCTCGGCCACCCGGGCACTCGAACGTGCCGGCCTGGGCACCGACGAGGTCGACGTGGTCATCCCCCACCAGGCCAACGCCCGGATCATCGATGCGGCCACCCGACGACTCGGCATCGATCCCGAGCGGGTGTTCCAGAACATCGAGCACTTCGGCAACACCGCCGCAGCGTCGATCCCCATCGCCCTCCACGACGCACTCGAGGCTGGTCGCATCGCGCCGGGCGACATCGTCGTGCTGACCGCCTTCGGCGGGGGCGTCACCTGGGGCTCGGTAGTAATGCGCTGGGGCGACCGGGTCGAGTCGTTGGGCACCCACCACGGTGAACTGCCCTCCACCGAAGCCACCGTCTTCGACCTGCTCCAGCCGAACCTCGACTTCTTCGCCCCTGACGCCGACTGAATTCCGGCCCTGGTCGACCTCAGGGGACCTCGATGACCAGGGCGCCGACGTGGCGCTTGGCGACGAACTCCTCCTGGGCGGCGTGTATCTCGGCCAGGGGGAACGTCCCTCCCACGGTGGGCGTGAGGACGCCGGACTCGATCCGTGACACCAGCGAGGCGAACACCTCGGGTGGGTACACGGTGCAGCCGTGGAACTCGAGGTCGTTTAGGTACAGGGTGCGCACGTCCAGGTCGACGATCGGTCCGGCGATCGCCCCGGCCGTCGTGTAGCGACCGCCCCGGCGGAGCAGTTCGAGGAGCGGGGCGAACATCGGGCCGGCCACCACGTCGGCCAGCACGTCGATCGGTCCACCTGCCGCCTCGGCGACGGCGCCGGCCAGGTTCCCGGCACTTCGGTCGACAACGGCGTCCGCGCCGTACCGGGCGACCTCCCCGAGCTTCGCCGCACCGGCGACCGCCACCACCCGGGCCCCCCGGACCCGGGCCAACTGCACCAGCGCAGAGCCCACGCCGCCGGAGGCCCCGGTGACCACGACCGTCTCCCCGTCGCCGAGGCGGGCCCTGGTCAGCATGTGCTCGGCGGTCGACCAGGAGCACGGAAACGACGCCAGTTCGACATCGGTGAACGGCGAATCGACGGCGTGCACGTTGCGCACCGGCAGGACGCAGTACTGGGCGAACCCCCCGTCGCACTCCGATCCGACATAGCCGGCACGGTCACGGTCACCCGGGTCGTCGGCGGCCCGGAGGCACGGATCGCTCAGCACCCGCCGATCGACGAGGCCCGCCTCGACACCGGCGCCGACGGCCACCACCCGACCACAGATGTCGGCACCCTGGATGCGGGGAAAGCCGATGCCGCTGCCTCCCCAGGAGGCGTCCCCGTCGGAGACGTCGAGCGCCTCACCCGTGGTCTCGCCGGTCACCGCCTTCGAGTACCAACCCACGCGCGTGTTGACATCGGTGTTGTTCATCCCGCAGGCACCCACGCGGACGAGGACCTCCCCCGCCCCGGGGACGGGGACGGGCACGTCGTCGCGGAGGACCAGCATGTCCGGTCCGCCGTGGCCGACCAGTTGGACGGCCGTCATCGTCTCGGGAATCGAACTCATTCCCCCACCTCGAACACCGCCATTGGGTCGCCCGGTGCCTGCTCGTCGGGCACGGCGCCGATCCCCGGATCGGCCGGGGCGACGGCGAACCCCCCGTCGTTGGCCACCCCACCGTCGACCGGGACCACCTCGTAGCCGGGCTCCTCGGGCTCGTCGTCGAGGATCTCGGCCGGGAATCCGGCCGCCCGGATGTCGAGTCCGGTGGCTTCCTCCAGGCGGCGGATGATGTTGGGCGACCACTCCCGCCCGCCGTAGCGCTGCTGGCCGTCCTCGAAGATCGCCAGCAGTTGTGGCGACACCTCGAGCGGCACGTCGAGCTTCCGTGCCAGCCCGTCGAACAGGCCCACGTCCTTGACCACGAGGTCCATCGTGAAGTTGATGTCCCGACTGCCGTTGAGGATGACCTGGCTCTCGGTCTCGTGGACGAACGAGTTGCCCGACGACATCCGGATCGCCTCGTAGGCCGTGGCGAGGTCCATGCCGGCCGCCGCCGAGGTGGTGAGTGCCTCGCAGAGCGTGACCAGGTTGGCGGTCGCCAGGTAGTTGGTCACCACCTTGAGGACCGACGCCGAGCCGAGCGGGCCCGTGTGCAGGATCCGCCGCCCCATGGTCGTGAGCACGGGCAGGACGCGTTCGAAGGCCTCCCGCTCGCAGCCTGCGAAGATGGCGATGTTGCCCGTCGCCGCACGGTGGCAACCTCCCGACACCGGACAGTCCACCGGCAGCGCACCGACGGCCTCGACGAGGGCGCCCATTCGACGTACCTCCGACTCGTCGGTGGTGCTCATCTCCATCCAGACCTTGCCGGCGGAGAGCCCGGCGATGACCCCGTCCTCGGCCTCCATGACCGCCGAGCAGGCAGTCGGTGACGGCAGGCAGGTGATCACGACGTCGCACCGCTCGGCCATCTCCCTCGGCGAGTCGGCCCACCCGGCTCCGTCATCGAGGAACGCCTGGGCCGCATCCCGGTCGAGGTCGCGGACCATCAGGTCGTATCCGTTGCGCGTCAGGCTGCCCGCCAACTTTCCACCGACGTTGCCGAGCCCGATGAACCCGATCCGCATGGCGAGACTCCCACTCCTCGATGGCGGCGCATCGACATGGCGACACGTGCCGCCGGTCGGCGACGCCGCGGAGAATACCGGTAGCCACACCACCTCCCCGTGATCGCGCCTACCCTGCCCGAATGCTGCGTTTCCGGCTTCCCAGCACGAGGAACCACCGGCTGGCAGACCAGGTCACCTGCTGATCCGCTGCTCCTGATCCCCGTCACCTAACCTCCACCCATGGTCGAACCCGACGTCCACCGCTTCGACACCCGTGCACTCCACGCCGGCCAGCAGCCGGATCCCACCACCGGGTCGCGGGCGGTGCCCATCCACCAGACCACCTCCTACGTCTTCGACTCGGTCGACCACGCCGCCGGTCTGTTCAACCTCGAGGTGAGCGGACACATCTACAGCCGCATCTCGAACCCGACCGTCGCCGTACTCGAGGAGCGCATCGCCGCCCTCGAGGGTGGTGTGGGGGCAGTCTGCACCGCCAGCGGACAGGCGGCGATGCACCTGGCCGTCGCCACCCTCCTGAGCGCAGGCGACCACATCGTCTCGAGTCACAACATCTACGGCGGCACCCACAACGTCCTGAACCTCACGATGCCGCGCTTCGGGATCACCACGACCTTCGTCGACCCCCGCGACCCCCGGGCCTTCGCAGACGCCATCCGACCCGAGACCCGACTGGTGTTCGCTGAGACACTCGGCAACCCCGGCATCGAGGTGCTCGACGTCTCGGCCGTCGCCGAGGCTGCCCATGCCCACGGGTTGCCGCTGGCGGTGGACTCCACCTTCGCCACGCCCTACCTGCTGCGACCCATTGAACATGGGGCCGACATCGTCATCCACTCGGCAACGAAGTTCCTGGGCGGCCACGGCGTCGCCATCGGTGGCGTGCTCGTCGACGGGGGGCGCTTCGACTGGGAGGACTCCGGGAAGTTCCCGACCCTGACCGAGCCCTACGTCGGCTACCACGGCATCACGTTCACGGAGGAGTTCGGCCCACAGGCCCTGTCGATGCGTGCAAGGGCAGAGGGACTGCGTGACTTCGGCGCCTGTATGAGCCCCGCAAACGCCTTCTACCTGCTCCAGGGGGTCGAGACCCTGTCGCTGCGCATGGACCGCCATGTCGCCAACACCCGCCGCGTGCTCGACCTGCTCGACGGCCACGATGCCGTCGAATGGATCAGGCATCCCGAGCATCCCAGCCACCCCGACCACGAGTTGGCCGCCCGCCTCTACCCCAACGGCGCGGGAGCCATCCTGTCGTTCGGCGTAGCCGGCGGGCGTGAAGCAGGCCGACGGTTCATCGAGGCGGTCCGACTCGCCTCGCACCTGGCCAACGTCGGGGACGCCAAGACACTGGTGATCCACCCTGCCTCGACCACCCACCAGCAGATGAGCGCCGACGACCTCGAAGCCGCAGGGGTCGGCGAGAACCTGATCCGCCTGTCGGTCGGCCTAGAGGATTCCGACGACATCTGCCGGGACCTCGACCAGGCCCTGCGGGCCTCGCAACGCTGAGGCTGCAATGCAACTCGTCGTCGACGATCGCTCCGTCCACGCCGCCACCGGCGCCGTTCCCCTCGAGGGCAGGGACGATCCGCTCGTCGTGCTCCTCCACGGCTCCGGCATGAACCGCTCGGTCTGGTCCCACCAGACCCGCTTCCTCGCCCACCACGGCTTTCGCGCCATGGCCGTCGACCTGCCCGGCCACGGGAGTTCCGAGGGCCCTGCTCTCGGCTCGGTCGAGGCGATCGCCGACTGGGTCGCCCACCTCGCCGCGGCGCTCGGCGGTCCGGTCCACCTCATCGGACATTCGATGGGTGCCCTCGTCGCACTCGACGCCGCCGCCCGGCACCACGACACCGTCGCCTCGGCGATGCTCCTCGGCATCGCCACCACCATGCCCGTCCACCCGGACCTCCAGGCGGCCGCCGACATCGATGATCCGAAGGCGGCGGCCCTCATCACCGCATGGGCGCACGGCCCCCGGCAGCACATAGGCCTCAACCCGACGCCGGGCCTCTGGATGATGGGCGGCGTCGCGGCGATGCTCGAGACGAGCCCACCCGGTGTGCTCGCAGCGGACCTTGCGGCCTGCGCCGCCTACGGCGAGGCGGCCGCTGCCGCTGCCGCCGTGTCCTGTCCGGTCACGCTGGTCCTCGGATCACAGGACCGCATGACTCCCCGAAAGGCGGCACGGGCACTCGAGGAAGCCTTCGCCCGGCCTCCCTCCATCGTCGAGGTGGCCACTTCGGGACACATGCTGATGCTGGAGGAACCAGCGGCGGTCAGACAGGCGATCCTCGACCACCTCGCCGCCTGCTGAAACGGTCGGCCCCGAGGGTCAGTTCTGCGGCAGGTCCCGGAAGGGTGTGCCCTTCGCCGGGCCCGGTTCCTTGGCCAGACCGAGCACGCGTTCACCGATGATGTTTCTCTGAACCTGGTCGGTGCCCCCGTAGATGGACGGCGCCGGCGAAAAGAGCGTCATCTCCTGGACAATGCCGCCGGTGGAACTGTCCGTGTGGTCGAGCATGCCGTCGGCGCCGTTGATGAGGTTTCCGACCTCGCGGCTCTGACGGACCAACTCGCTCATGGCCAACTTTGCCATGTTGCCCTCACCGCCCGTACGGCCAGCACCGGCTCGGGCCCGCAGCATGTTCCAGCGGTTCACCTCGCCCAGGATGTGCAGGCGCATCATCGCCTGCCGGACGACCGGATCACCCAGCATTCCCCGATTCTTGGCCAGGTCGACCAACATGTCGGTGGTGATCCCCCGACCTCCAGAGCCGTCGGGTCCCCTGGGCAGTCTCTCGAGAAGGTCTCCGACCCGGTTTTCGAGTCGGCCGGCCTTGGGCCCACCTGTGACCGCAGCAGGCCGCCTGCCGCCTCCACCCAGGCTGGCGCGCTCGACGGCAAGCGTGGTGTTGGCCACGGCCCAGCCATTGCCGAGCCCGCCGATGACGTCATCGTTGGACACCCGGGCCTCGTCCAGGAACACCTCGTTGAACAGCGCCTCACCGGTCATCTCGCGGAGGGGACGGACCTCTATACCCGCCTGGTCGATGTCGATGGCAAAGTAGGTGATGCCCTGGTGCTTTGGTTGGTCGGGATCAGTTCGGGCGATGAGCATCCCCTTGTCGGCGACCTGTCCACCCGAGGTCCACACCTTCTGGCCGGTGACGATCCATTCGTCGCCGTCTCGCACGGCCCGTGCCTGCAGACCGGCAAGGTCGGAGCCGGCCCCCGGCTCGGAGAACAGTTGGCACCATCCGACCGAACCGTCGAGGATCGGTGCGACCAGTCGGTCGACCTGTTCCTGGGTGCCGTGCATGGCGATGGTCGGTGCCGCCAGCATGTAGCCGAGGCCCATCGGCGGACCCAGCACTCCGGCGTCGGCCATCGTGGCATTGAAGGCGGACATCTGTGCGCTTCCGTAGCCCCGTCCACCGGCAGCCTCTGGGAGGGCTGGATGCGCCCAGGCATCGGCGGCGAGACGGATCCACCAGTCGTGAACCGTCAGGTCCGGATCCCAGTTCTCGTCCAGCCAGTTGGAAAGCTCTTCCCGGACCTGTTCGGCGGCGATGTCACTCATGACGCAAGTCTCGCGCGGGCCAGTCCGCCGCGGTGTAGTGGGGGCCGATCGCTAAGGTGGCGCGTCCGTATCCGGCAAGGAGGCACAGCCCGTGCGTTGGTCGACCCTGTTCATCCCGACGCTGCGCGACGCCCCGGCAGATGCCGAGGCGGCCAGCCACCGCCTGCTGGTACGCGGTGGCTTCGTCCGACAGCTCCAGTCGGGTCACTACTCCATGCTGCCGCTGGGCTGGCGCGTCCATCGCAAGGTCGCCGAGGTGATCCGCCAGGAGATGGACGCCATCGGCGCCCAGGAGCTTCTGCTTCCCGCCATGCACCCGGCATCCGTCTGGCAACGGTCGGGACGCTGGGAGTCGATCGGCGAGGAGATGTTCCGCCTCGTCGACCGGAAAGGAGCCGACCAGGTCCTCGGCTTCACTCACGAAGAAGTCATCGCTCTCATCGGGCTGGAGCTCTCCTCCTACCGGGACCTGCCCCAGATGTGGTACCAGATCCAGACCAAGTTCCGCGACGAGCCCCGTCCCAAGTCCGGCCTCCTAAGGGTCCGCGAGTTCGCCATGAAGGACTCGTACTCCATCGACATCGACGACGCCGGCCTCGACCGCTCGTTCGACCTCCACCACCTCGCATACACCCGGATCTTCGCCAGGCTCGGCCTCGATGCCCTGCCGGTGGAGGCCTCCTCGGGCGCCATGGGAGGAAGTGCGTCCGTCGAGTTCATGGTCGAATCGCCCGCCGGCGAAGACGACGTCGCCCGCTGCACCGACTGTGGCTACGCCGCAAACGTCGAGCGGGCCTCGGCGGCCACCACACCGGTCGAGAACCGGCCCGGCGGCGACGCCCCGGAACGCTTCCCGACACCGGGCATCCGCACGATCACCGCCCTTGCCGAAGCCGGTCACCCGCCCGAGCACCAGGTCAAGACGCTCGTCTACGAGGCCGACGGAGACCTTGTGCTCATCCTGCTGCGCGGCGACCACCCCTTCCTCGAACAGAAGTTCACCGACGCCACCGGGGCGGGTGACCTGCGCCCCGCCGAACCCGACCGCATCCTCGATGCCCTCGGTGCCTCACCAGGGAGCCTCGGAGCGGTCGGCGTCGACGGGCCAACCGTCTATGCCGACCACGCCCTCCGGGGTCGTTCCGGCATGACGACGGGCGCCAACGACGACGACTTCCACCTCGAGGGCGTCGACGTCGAGCGGGACATCACGGTCGACCACTGGCTGGACCTCCGGGGGATCCTCGATGGCGAACCATGTGTCAACTGTGGCAAATCCCTCCAGGTAGTCCGCTGCATCGAAGCCGGGCACATCTTCAAGCTCGGTCGCAGGTATGCCGAAGCCATGGACATGTCAGTCCTCGACGCCGACGGCAACTCCCGCATTCCGACGATGGGTTCCTACGGCATCGGCGTAGGCCGTGCGATGGCGGCGGTCGCCGAGGTCCACCACGACGATTCCGGGCTCATCTGGCCGGTTGCCATCGCCCCATACGAAGTCGTGCTGACGGTTGTAAAGACCGACCACGAACCCTCTATGGAACTAGCCGAGCGTTGGACCGACGAACTCACGGCGGCAGGCATCGACGTCCTGCTCGACGACCGCGACGCCAGGCCGGGCGTGAAGTTCGCCGATGCCGAACTGCTCGGCATCCCACTGCGGGTCACGATCGGTCCGAGGGGCCTCGACCAGGGCAGCGTCGAGTTCACCCGTCGCTCGACAGGTGACAACGAAGACGTCGCCATCGACGACCTGGTACAGGTGGTGCTCGACGCCGTGGTGACCGGACGCCGATTGGGTGCCTGAAGCGCCTGCTGCAGGCACCCCACCACTAGATTCCACACAACTGCTGCATCCAGGGAGACCTCATGCCCCGAACCATCGACCGCACCCAACCCATCCGACGCTTTGCCAGGGTCGTCGCCGCCGTCGACCTTCCGGGTGTTCCGGAGGGAACGGGCGGAAAGGTGCGGGTGGCCAACGGGGTCTCCTGGTACCGGTACTGGGTGTCGTTCGACAATGGGATCGACCTCGGTGGTGTCGGACATGAGCAGTTGGCGCAGCGACGGGACTGGCCACAGTTCCAAATTGACCGCGAAGCGGTAGCACTTGGAACCGACCTGGCCGACGGTACGGACAGCGCCGATGCCGACGACGGTGCCGACGGGCCTGCAACGGGCAACAGCCACGGTGTTCCCGAGCACCTCCTCGAGCGCAGCCGCCTGGCCCGCGAGCGTCTCGGGGCCTGACACCCCGACCGAGGCCACCGGCTGCCCGGTATCCTCAAGGGTCCCCCTTCCCCCTGTAGCCCAGACTGCCCCCACGGAGACTCCTGTGTCCTTCAAGCCCGGCGACAAAGTCGTCTACCCGCACCATGGTGCCGCCATCATCAAGAAGAAGGAGAAACGCGAGGCCTTCGGCGAGAAGCGCGAATACCTCGTACTCCAGATGGCGCACGGCGAGATGACACTCTCGGTCCCGGTCGACATGGTCGAGGAGGTCGGCATGCGCTGGCCCATCGCCAAGGCCGACGTCGAGGACCTCTTCGAAGTGCTTCGCAAGCGCGACGTCCGTGAACCGGCGAACTGGTCGCGACGATTCAAGAACCACCAGGAGAAGCTCAAGAGCGGCGACGTCTACCAGGTAGCGGAGGTCGTCCGGAACCTCGCCCTCCGGGAGGCCGCCAAGGGCCTGTCCGCCGGCGAGAAGACCCTCTACACGAAGGCCCACAACGTCCTCGTGTCCGAGCTGGCCTTCGCCCTGAACATCTCCGAGGACAAGGCGACCGACAAGGTCGCCGGTGCGCTCATCTGAACATCAGGATCAGCGTCTCGGATACCATCGCCACAGGCGTCCCGAATTGACGCCGGCTTCGAGACACCAGGGAGGCACCAATGCCTGAGCGACGCATCGTCGTCGGGGTCGAAGGATCCGGATATGCCCGAGCTGCCCTCATCTGGGCCCTCGAAGAGGCGGCATTCCGGGACACGGTCGTCGAGGTCGCTACGGCCTACTCCCCCACCTACGTGCCTGCAGCCCCCGACCTCGGCTACGTCCCGCTCGACTCCTTCGACCTGATCACCGAGATCGAGCGCATGCAGGGCGACGTCATCGAATCAGCCATCGAGGCCGCTGGTCATCCCGACGTGGAGGTCCGCCGTACCCTGGTCAAGGGTCGCGCCGCCGACACCCTGATGCGGATCGCTGAGGGAGCTGACATGCTCGTCGTCGGCAACCGCGGCCGGGGTGGATTCGCCGGCCTGCGGCTCGGTTCGGTCAGCCAGGCCATCGCCCACCACAGCCCCTGCCCGCTTGTGATCGTCCGCACCGGCCTAGCCGACGACGCAGGCGACGACGC
>Ga0187827_10005837_pt1 | contig 14390 bp, 13 predicted proteins | sample ETNtaG_39_FD_167969 | JGI IMG/M metagenome (GOLD analysis project Ga0187827, IMG submission 167969) | Marine microbial and viral communities from oxygen minimum zone, Eastern Pacific Ocean - ETNP2014_SV_150_PacBio MetaG (Illumina Assembly) | ecosystem: Environmental > Aquatic > Marine > Hypoxic...
CAGTGCAATACCGAGCGCCGTCGCCGCTTCCAGGCGGACGTGATCGCCGACGACACCGATGAATGCGACGCCCAAGATTCGTCCGAGGCGAAAGTCGATCACTGTCGACGACACGAGGCCGCGTTGGCTGCGATGCAGAGCCTTGAGTGCCACAGCGTCGTCGAAAAACCCGACAGGCACCAACCTGTCCACGCTCACCAGACTTTGCCCTCGGCCGACGTCCTTGCCGACGTGGCTCTCGAAGTCGGCGACGAATACGTCGCGAGCCCAGGCGGACACCGAATCCGGCTTATCGAAAAGGTGGACGACGGAGCCGACGACGAATATCGAGCCGTCGTCGCTCATCCTCGGCAGCCTGATCCCGAACTCTCGCATGTGCCCATCGATGCGACCGGCTTCGACGAATCGCTCTTCCGTCGATCCAGGGAAGCCTTGCTCGGCCATCGTTGCGTTGTCCAACGGGCCTTCGCGCAACATGCGATACGTCGAAAAATCCAAGGGCAGACTCGGTGCGTCCAGCACCATGTCCTGCAGGAAGTCTTCAGTGATGTCGAAAGTGGCGCGGACCAGCGTGTCAGCCACCCGTCCCTCCTTAGCGTCCTCGGCAATTTCGCGCCCTCGATAACGGCAGGGGCATTGTTCGCGACTTCTTCAGGGGTGTCAAGCGATTATGCTGCGTCGTCCGGAGACGCTGTGCGCGCGCGTGACGGCGTGACGGTCGGGTTGTGGGCCTGATTGGACGAGGTTTATAATGTGGGGCATCGCAACAAGAAACCGCGCTGGCTCAATACAGAGGAAAACAACGATGGACGACAAGCCGCAAGACTCTCCCCGCATTTCCAGGCGACAACTGCTGAAGTCGGTCCCCATTGGTCCGGCAGGCGCCGCTGCAGTCGGAATGGTGGCGGGCAAAATCCTGGGACCGTTGCTGAATCGCCGCCGGCCGCCGGAAGTGCCCGAGGGCTCGATATTCACTCCGGCCAAGAATCGCGACACCGAAGCCTAACCTCCGACCGTCGTTCTCGTCCGCTCGCCTATCGACGGATTTGAGGCGGCTGGTTCAGAGCAAACGATTTCCAAACATGAGGGACTCTTGGGCGTCCCTCACATACCTGTTCCGCACATTCGACACGGGCATGTTTCGCGCCGTGAAGCGGAACAGATGATTTTGAGGTTCGAAATCAACGGTCGAATCGTCGGCCATGGTGCCGAATACGTTGAAGCGAGTGTCCCAATACCCCTACAGGCATTATCATTGGGTTACACGGGATATCCATTGGGAGGCCGGCAGTGAATCTGGCTCCACAGGCAATGTTGCTGCAGCGAGGCGGACCGACGGAAGGCGAGACGGTCCAGCTTTCGGTCGGCACGACGATTATCGGCCGCTCGGCCGTCAATGACATGGTCGTGGACGAGCCTGGTGTCTCCCGGCAGCACGCGGCCATCCGAGGCGACAGAGACGGCTATTGGCTGATGGACCTTGGCAGCCGAAACGGCACCTTTATCAACGGCACTCAGATCGGCGCTGAACCGATCCGTCTCAACAACTGGGACCGCGTCGAACTCGGCGGAATGCAAACTCACTGGGTGTTCATGGAATCTCAAGACACGGTCGAGGTTCCGCGGACAGCGATGTAGGGGCGAGCGATCCGTCGAGTCGCGACCCGACTTCCAGCGCCCCGGGCGAGGCGGCGCCCGCTCAGTGATGTTGATCTTCCGGCTTCGCGATCACCAATCTCGCCAGCCTCGTATCGACTTGCGCAATTGACGCGCACGCATCTTCTGCTTGAATTTCGGTGCAAGACTCCCACCGTGATCGCTCTCTGAGACTTGAGCGAACGAAGCCTCGCTGGTACCGTTAAGGTCGTCAGACTCATCCTTCCCGAATTCTTGGAGCGATCTGTGGGCATCAAGCCTAGGCTGTCTGTTGCTGTGTTGGCGGCCGGGGTGAGCATCCTGGCGATGACGGGCTGCGGCGGCGGCGAGCCAGCCACTCCCGCGGCCACGCCTGTCCCGACGCCAACTCCGATCAGCGTCGAGGAGCTATTGCGGATCGCCGGAGAAGCCACCGGCAGCCTGAGAACGTTCCACTTCCGGCTCGATCACGAAGGCGGCGGCACGCCCCTCGCGCCCGGATTGACCGTGACCGAAGCCGACGGCGATGTCGTGAGCCCGGGAGCGATCTCGATCGATTTCGCCGGAACGCTCGGCACGTTTGCCGTTCGATCCAGCTTGATCACGATCGGCGACGACAGCTACATGACCAACCCGCTGACCGACACTTGGGAAGGGGTGCCTCGCGAGGTGAGCCCGCTGGGATTTTTCGATCCACAGAAGGGAATCGGCTCGATGATGACGAGCGTTCAATCGCCGAGCATCGTCTCTCGTGGCAAAGATTCATTCAAACTGGCCGGCGACTTGCCGGTTGTGGCTTTACGCCCGTTGCTCGGCAACGCGGTCGAAGGAACGACCGTCAGCGTCGAGCTCACCATCGACGCACGGACTCGGTTCCTCACCAAAGCCGTGTTGGACGGCCGCGTCACAGCGTCGGAACCGGATGGCGTAGTGCGCATCATCGGGCTCTCCGAGTTCAACGAGCCGATGGACATCCGGGCGCCGGAATAGTCGATACGTGAACGAGCAGCTCAGCGTCGACAATCCGCGTCCCCGCATACCTCCGTACGTTGCAATCGTGCCGATTTGCGCCGGCGTGTTCATCGCTGCGGACGACCAGACCGTGATCGTCACGGTGCTGCCCCAGATCATGCTCGACCTCAAGGTGCAGATCACCGAGTTGGACCGGGCTTCATGGACCATAACCGGATACCTGCTCGGATATGTCGCCGCGATGCCGTTGATCGGCAGGATGTCCGACGTGTGGGGCCATCGAAACTTGTACGTGATTTCGATGCTCCTGTTCATGGTCGGCTCGGTCTTCGCTGCGATCACGACCGACCTGACGACGCTCGTTGCAGCCAGGGTGTTCCAGGCCGTGGGCGCCGGAGCACTCGTCCCGATCTCGATCGCCATGGTCGGCGACATCTTCCCGTCCGCGCACCGAGGCATTCCGCTGGGCATAGTCGGCGCTTCCGCGGAGGCGGGCGGTGTGATCGGCCCGTTGTGGGGCGGCATAATAATTCGGTACCTGGACTGGCCGTGGGTGTTTTGGATCAACATCCCGCTTGGCGTGCTGGTCCTGGTTCTGTTGCTGCCGCTCGTCGGCCCGAGCCCGCGATTTCCGGCCAAGATCGACTATCTCGGCGGCGTCTTCCTGGCGGTGTGTCTGTCGACGTTGACGCTGGGCCTCGCTCGCATCGATGCGCCGGACGCGCTGTTCGGGCTGTACCTGGCCGTCGCGCTGGTCATGTTGGTCATGTTCGTGCTCAGACAACGAACGGTCAGTGACCCGCTGCTGCCGATGTCGATGTTCCGAAGCATGCCGTTCAACGCCGCCAACGGGACGCACTTATTGATAGGCGGCGCCCTGATTATCGGCATGGTAACTATCCCGCTGATGGCGAACACGGTCCTGGCGCTGACCCCGCTGGAAGGCGGGCTCATGCTGATGCGAATGACCGCCGCTGTCCCAATCGGCGCGGTCCTGGGCGGGTTCGCGGCGCAACGGCTGGGCTATCGGCTGCCGACGATCTCGGGCCTCGCGTTTATCGCGGTTGGCTTCTGGTTCATGAGCCGCTGGGGCTTGGATGTCGCCGATCCGTCGATGACGGTGCACCTCGCCCTGGCGGGGTTTGGCTTCGGGTTGCTGATCGCCCCGATCGCGCTGGCGGCGACCAACTCCGTCGACGCGGGTTTGCGGGGCGCGGCGGCGGCGTTGATCACCGCGATGCGCATGGTTGGCATGACGTTTGGGCTCGCAACGTTGACGGCCTGGGGCACGGGCCGGTTCCAAGAGCTGGTCGCGGGGATGACTCTCCCGTTGCCGATGCCCGGCGACACCGCCGAGCAGGCCGCTGAGCGCCTCTCGGACTTCCAGACACGGCTCACAGACGCCGGTCTATCGTTGTTCAGCGATTTCTATCTGATCGCCATGGCAGTAAGCGTGGTAGCGATCGCCGTCGCCGTCTTTATGTCTCGCGGTTCCGGCGTTGAGACCGATGAAACGCAGCCTGACGTCGACGTCTGACTCCATTCCGACTTCGCTGACAACAACCGCTCCTCGAGTCGTTTGCATCCCTCAGGACGCTCGCGCATCTTATTCTCGAACCGACGAAACGGGCGCGGTTGATTGCAAGTGCGAAACACGATATCTCGGGTGGAGATATTTGGGAGGGGTGCCATGGCTTCCAAGAATCGGCAGAAACAGAGTCGGGCCAAAGGCAAAGGCAAGCGCAACGCTAAGACGAAGTTCAGTTCATCGACTCTGGCAATTGCCGGCGTCGTGATCGCGGTACTCGTAGTCGTAGGCTTTGCGGTCATTCAGGGAAGCAGCTCCGCCGGCGCGGGCGGAGACTTCGAATTCGAGGTCTACCAGGGCAGCGAAGGTCTCGGCGGTGAGAACGTCAGCTTCGAAGATGTCCTCGCACTTGGCAAGCCGGTTGTTTTGAACTTCTGGGCAGGCGATTGTCCTCCCTGCCGAGTTGAGATGCCGGCGTTCCAGCGCGTGTACGGAAAAACCCAAGACGACGTGATCTTCCTGGGGATGGACGTCGGAGCATTCACGGGCCTCGGCACCGAACGCAGCGCTCTGCGGTTGCTCAACGAACTCGGCATCACGTATCCGGCCGGCGCACCGCCAAGCCGCTCGACGGTCGTGAACTACTCGGTTCGATCCATGCCGACCACGGTCTTCTTCGACTCGAACGGCAACGTGACCGATCGCGCGGACGGAGCAATCAGCTAATTCAGGCTTGCCAACTTCGTCGGCTCGATTTTGGACGAGGCGTAAGCAGAGTTTTTCATCTGACCGTGACAAAGGGACGGAAGGGACACGAGGGACCCAAGAGGGATTGTGTCCGGCGAGCGCGGATCGATCGGTGTACATTAGTCGCTGTTAGGCCGTGTTAGAATTGCGGAATCCTAGCAATCGCCCACCGGCGGTTGCACTTCAGCGAGGGCTTCCGCATGACTGACGACGACAACGGCACGGTAAAAGGACCTCTCGACGGCATCCGGGTAATCGACTGGACCATGTGGCAGTTCGGTCCGGTGTCGACCATGATGCTCGCCGACCTCGGCGCGGACGTCATCAAGGTCGAATCGCTGGACGGCGATCACGGCCGGCAATACTCCCGGGTCAGCGGCATCGGCACCGATGAATTCGGCAGGCTGAGCTCACACTACTTCGAGGCGCTGAACCGCCAGAAACGCGGGATAGCGCTGAACCTCAAACACCCAGAGGGCCAGCGCGTGATGTACAAGCTGGTCGAGAAGTCCGATGTCTTCGTCCAGAACTTCCGTCAGGGCGTCGCCGAGCGACTGGGCATCGGCTACGAAGATCTGAAAAAGCGCAATCCCCAGATCGTCTACGGATCAGCGACGGGGTACGGACCTGAAGGGCCGGACTCCGGCAAACCAACCTTCGCGTTGACCGGCGAGGCCCGCTCCGGGTCGCTCTGGTGGGGCGGTCCCAACGACGGAGTCCCCTACAACATGCAGGGCATGGCGGACCAGGCCGCGGGCATCATGCTGTCGTACGGAATCCTCGGCGCCTTGATGCACCGCGAACGGCATGGTGTCGGGCAAAAGGTCGATGCATCCCATCTGGGCAGCCTCATGTGGCTGGGCGGCATGCGCGACGGCATCGCGCTGCTGGCCAACAAAGAGGTTCAACGCCAAGATCGGACCGAGGTCAACAACATCCTCTGGCACTCCTACAAATGCAAGGACGGCAAATGGATCGCGCTGTCCATGAACCAGGGCGAGCGATTTTGGCCTCCGTTCTGCAAAGGCCTCGACAGGCCCGACTTGGTGGAAGACCCGCGATACGCGACGACGGAAGCACGACTTGAGAACCGAGTCGAACTGATCGAGCTGCTGGATTCGATCTTCGCGACCAAAACTCGGAGCGAGTGGGAACAGGCATTGAATGCCGCCGGAGACCTAATCTGGGAGCGTGTTCAATCGACGATGGACCTTCCCGACGACCCGCAAGTCATCGCGAACGACTACCTGGTCGACTTCCACCACCACATGCTCGGCCCAACAAAGTGGCACCAAACGCCTCTCACCTACAGCGAAACTCCGCTATCGACTCGCAAGATGGCGCCGGCGCTCGGCGAGGACACGGAGGCCGTGCTGACCGAGATGCTCGACTATACCTGGGACGACATCACCGAGCTCCAGAACGCCGGCGTGATCCTATAGGACCCGGCCAAGCGAGCAGGATGGACCGAGGAGGAAAGAATGCCTGACTACACAGTTACTGTTGGGAACGTCGAAATGATCTCGCTTCACGACGGCATTTCAGCGCGCAACCCGCTGGACACGTTCCCCGACACGACTATCGAACAGTGGCGCGAAGTCCCCGGCATCCTCGACGAACACGACCAGACCACCTCACGGATGGGGACAACCGCCGTCCGGTCGGGAGGCAAGCTGATCGTGGTCGACACCGGGCTGCAACTGCCCGGGGCGCCCTTGATGGACGAGTTGAAAGCGAAAGGCGTCGACCGCGACGCCGTCGATCTGGTCGTCTTCACGCACCTTCATCCGGACCATGTTGGCTGGAATTTGATCGACGGCAAACCAACATTCCCGAACGCCCGATATCTCGCGCCGCGACAGGATTGGGACTTTTGGTCCAAACCGTCCGTGCTTGAGAAGTCCGCTTTTATCGGTAGCCAGGTGGTCCCGATCGACGAGCTCAACATGCTCGACCTGATGGACGACGGATACAACATCACCGACGAGATGACGGCGGTGCTCACACCGGGTCACACGCCCGGTCACATGTCGTTCGCCATAGCGTCGAACGGCGAACGAGGCTACATCCTCGGCGACGTGGCGGGCAACCCGATCCAGGCATATTTCACCGACTGGTGCGCCACCTACGACCAAGATCCAGACGCCGCCCGAGCTACGAGGTACAAGGTGCTCGACGGCCTCGAAGCCGACGGATCGATTGTCTCAGCGGGCCACTTCCCCGATCCGGGCTTCGGCAAATTCGTGCGCATCGAGGGTAAGCGGTACTGGCAGGGGTTGTAGGGATCGCGGGGCCAACTTGGCCCTGAAGGGCCAGAGCACCCAGCATGGTGACCTTGGCCTCGTCAAGATAAACAATATGTGTGGCGCCGAACAATTTGTGTCATTCAGAGGCCGCAGCCGAAGAATCTAGTCGCTGGACACACACTACTACCCGCGGGACTCCAGAAGTTTCTCCTTCTGCGAAGGGCTCAGCGTAACGAGAAGTACCGAATACGACTTTTTGGTCGGGACCATACGGCCGGACCCGGTCCGTCGATGCGAGCCAACGCCAAAAGGGTGCGATTGGCTTGGCCGTGATGGTCATCAACTAAATAAGTAGTGGTCAACGCTAGACGCCAAGTTGAGCCCTCCAGAACAAGAGAGGCCTCCGGATTTTTGCCGGCAAAAGTGCCTGTTCAGCGACCAGATTCTTCGGCTGCAGCCTCTGAATGACATATTTGGTAGGGCGCCACTTATTCTGTTGATCGCCATAACGGCCAGAGCACCGGCGAGTGCGGGGCGCGGATCAGTCTCTTCGGGCGACCCATGCCATTTCGCTGCTGAGCTCGTTGACATGCGACTGAGGAGGATTTGGGTTGGTCGTGATGTCGAATAATCTGTGTCATTCAGAGGCCGCGGCCGAAGAATCTGGTCGCTGAACACATACCTTTGCCCGCGAAGCCCCAGATGCTTCGCTTCCTGCGGAAGGCTCAGCATGGCGAAATGATCCACGCGATGCGTCTGCGATCGCCGTGCGGCGACTCGGGGTTGGCTTGGCCGTGATGGTCATCAACTGAATAAGTAGTGCTCAACGCTAGTCGCCAAACTGAGCCTTCCACAACAGAGACGCGTCTGGTTTTCTGCCGGCAACAGTGCCTGTTCAGCGACCAGATTCTTCGGCTGCGGCCTCGGAATGACATATTTCGTACGGCGCCACTTATTCTGTTGATGACCACAACGGCCAGAGCACCTAGGCTCGCTCTACGTCGCGAACGCAATGCAAACCGGCATCGGGATGTTGGCGATGTCGCCTGTCGGCGAGAGCTCGCCCGTCGCCGGATCGATTTGGAACGTGACTATCGAATCCGAGTCCTGATTTTCCGCGAGCAGGAACTTGCCGTTGGGGCTGATGGCGAAGTTCCGGGGGTTTACGCCATGTGTGGGCTCGATGCCGACGCGAGTCAGGGCTCCCAACTCGCCGTCGATTTCGAAGATTGCGATGCTGTCGTGCCCTCGATTTGAGCCGTAGAGAAACCTGCCGTTCGGATGGATGTGCAGGTCCGCCGTGAAGCTTCGGCCTGAATACCCTTCCGGCAGCGTCGACACAGTCCGGAGCTCCAGCAATGTTCCGGCGCCCGCGTCGTGGCGGTATGCGGTGATCGTCGACGCGAGCTCGTTGATTACGTAGGCGTGGCCACCAGAGGGATGGAACGCGAAATGCCGGGGTCCGGCTCCGGGCTCAGCCCGAACGAACGGAACATCGTTGGGCACGAGCTTGCCGCTCGCCAGATCGGGCCGATATACTATCACTTTGTCCATGCCCAGATCGGGCGCGAACAGAAAACGGTTGTTGGCGTCCACGTTCACCGAGTGTGCGTGTGGGCCGTCCTGGCGGCGCTCGTTCACGCTTGATCCCTCGTGTTGCACGAAGTCCGACATCGGCTCCAGGCTTCCGTCCGGCCCGACCGGCAGCATGCAGACGCTGCCGCCCTGGTAGTTCGCAACGACAACGTAGCGGCCCGTCGCATCAACCGTGAGATGGCACGGTCCGGGGCCGCCGGTTGGCTGCCGATTCAGAAATGTCAGCGCGCCGGACCCGGGCGAGATCGCGTAGGCGTAGACGGCGCCGCTTGCTTCGCCTTCGAACTCGTCGATCTCGGAGACGGCGTAGAGTCGCTCACCTCGCGGATCGAGAGCCACGAACGACGGGTTGTCGATCCCTCCGATCACCGAGAGCTGCTCCACGGCGCCAGCGGCGTTGTCCATGCGGCTTACATAAATGCCTTCGCTGGTCGTACGAGTGTACGTGCCCACGTAGAAGATCGTGTGTTGGGCCATTGCGGTCATGCTGTGTTCCTTTCGTGTCCGATGCACCTTGAAGCTGCGGGCAATCTTGCGAGTGAGTAGGATGCGTCAATTGTATCTCCGAACAGTTGACGGGGTCATGCGCCGTTGGTACACTCCGACGCATTCCCCAAAAAGGACGCACGTGAAGCATGGACGACCACGTATCTCTCCACCACCTCAACCCGATTTCGTTCTTGGATCGCAGTGCCGCCGTGTACCCGGACAAACCGGCGGTGATCTACGGCGACCGGACGTACGACTACTCCGAGTTCGCCGGACGCGTGAATCGGCTGGCTGGCGCGCTCAAACAGGCCGGCATCGACGAAGGCGATCGGGTGGCGTTTCTGCTGCCCAACATCCCGCAGATGCTCGAGGCGCACTACGGTCCGATGAGTCTCGGCGCCGTGCTGGTCGCGATCAACATGCGGCTGTCCGGACGGGAGATCGCGTACATTCTGCAGCACTCCGGCGCCAAGGTACTGGTGTACGACTCCGAGTATGCCGAGACCGTTCACGGGTTCGTTGACGAGGTTCCGGAGGTGTCGACCTTCGTGCAGGTAGTCGACACGTTTCCGAAATCGGATTTGATTCCAGGGCCGGAGTACGAGGAGTTTCTCGATTCGTCACCAGCCGGAAATCATCGGACCGATCTCGGCTCCGAGCTCGATCCGATCGCGATTAACTACACTTCGGGCACGACCGGCAGGCCCAAGGGCGTCCAGTATTCTGCGCGCGGAGCCTACCTGAACGCCATCGGCGAGATCCTGGACACCGGGATCAACTGGCGCAGCAAGTACCTCTGGACGCTGCCGATGTTCCATTGCAACGGCTGGTGCCACACGTGGGGCGTCACAGCGGTCGGAGCCACGCACGTATGCCTGCGTCGCGTTGAGGCCACTGAGATCTTCCGCCTCTTCTCAAGTCACAACATCACGAACATGTGCTGCGCCCCCACGGTGCTCACGATGATGTACTCGTCGCCGGACGCCGAAAGCCAAGACCTGTCGGGTTTGACGATCTTGACGGCGGGAGCCCCGCCTGCTCCACAGGTGATCCGAACGGTGGAAGGCATGGGCGCGTACATTCACCACGCGTACGGCCTAACCGAGACCTACGGCCCGCACACGATATGCGCACCGCAGCCAAGCTGGGACGAGTTGTCCGTCGACGAACGAGCTCTCTTGAAATCACGCCAAGGCGTGCCGTTCGCGATTTTCGGCCCACACCTCAGGGTCGTTGACGAAAACATGCAGGACGTGCCCAAAGACAGCGAGTCTATGGGCGAGGTCGTCATGCGCGGCAACAACGTCATGCTTGGGTACTTCGCCGACGAGGAAGCGTCGTCCGAGGCGTTCAAAGGCGGGTGGTTCCACTCCGGCGATCTAGGCGTCTGGCACCCTGACGGCTACATCGAGCTCAGGGACCGCGCCAAGGACATCATCATCTCCGGAGGCGAGAACATCTCCACGATGGAAGTCGAGAAGGTCATCATGGAGCATCCGAGTGTGCTCGAGGTGTGTGTGGTGGGCGTTCCCGACGATCAATGGGGCGAGGTGGTCAAGGCGTTCATCACCACCCGTGACGGCGCTGAGATCGACGCGGAAGAGATCATCGAATTCTCCCGTGAGCGGATAGCACGATTCAAAGCGCCGAAGCACGTCGAGTTCGGCGAGCTGCCCAAGACGGCCACCGGCAAAATCCAGAAGTTCGTCCTCAGGGAACGCGAGTGGGCGGAGATGGACCGCCGGATCCAGGGCTCGACAAGGTAGAGTTGACAGCTCGCACCGGCATTAGGTCATCCGCCTAGCCCGTCGGCGGCGCATCGTCGCACGTTCACACGGGTCACGAAACGGCGTTCTCGCCTTTTGGAGACACGTAGACCGTTCCGCCTACGCTCTCCACACTTCACCGAATAGTCTGAGCCAGTTGCCTCCCAGGACTTTGACGACGTCTTCGTTTCGATAGCCGCGTCGGACGAGCTCGGCGGCGATGTTGGAGAAACGGTCCGGGGTCTCCATGCCCGTCGGGTGCAAGAACGGGTTCGGGTAGTCAACCGACGCATCTTGGTACTTTGTCCCCTGTTGCGCGAACAGCCAGTTGAAGAATGATGGCGGCTGGTCCTGCGTGTAGTCGGTGCCGATTACGACGTGGTCGATCCCCGCGCGTTCGACGAGGTCGTCGATGGCGTCAACGTAATCGGCCAATGTCGACTCGAAGCCGGCGCTCAGAAACGGCGGGAATGCGTTGGCGCCGATGACGCCGTTCTTTTCGACGAGCAGATTCAGCGCATCGTCGGTCTTGTTGCGAACGTGTCCGAAGAATGACCGGGCGTTGGCATGGGTGATCGCGACCGGCTTGTCGGAGAGGTCGATCGCGTCCAAGGTCGTGCGGTCACCGACGTGCGATAGGTCGATGACGATGCCAAGGCGATTCATCTCCCTGACCGCGTCTTGGCGGAAGTTGCTCAGGCCTTCGTCGGTGCGCTCGTAGCACCCATTGCCGAGCAGGTTGCGTTCGTTATAGGTGAGCTGGATGATGCGGACGCCGAACTTGTGAAACAGCGCCAGACGGTCGAGCTTGTTTTCGATAGGCGCGGCGTTCTGCCAACCGAGTATGACGCGCCGGTCCGGCCTTCGACTTTCGCACGACGAATGTCCTGGACGGTCCCGATTCGAAGCAGCCTGTCGCTCTGTTCGTCGAATCGGTACACCCAGTCGGTGATGTTATCCAGGGTCTCTCTGAAGCCGTCCCAGATGGCGACGGTCGCGTTGATGGCGGTCACGCCGCCGTTGTACAGGCTGTCGTAGTCATTCGTGGACGCCCAATTGCTGACATTGAGCCCGTCGATCACAATGGCGTCGTCGTACAGCTCCGGCTTGGGTTGCTCGGTCGACATCTCTCACCATCCTCGTCGCAAAGCTCCTGCAGGTCGGGCATGGCGACATGTTACACGGTGAGGGGGCCAAGCCACTGCAAGGTTAACGGCGGAGGTTCGACCGAAAGGCATCGAAAGCTTGGGCACGACCCAGGCCGGTGCGTTCGAGTTAACGAGATGGACCGGGCAAACGAGAACCGCCGTCCGCGAAGTGTTGGCGCGGACGGCGGTTGATTGACGGGTTACGAACTTACGACGTGTTTAGTTCAGGTTCATCACCGTGTCGATGAGGTCGGGCATCGTGCGCTCGACCACGATGGAGCCGCCGGACTCAGCCCTGATCTCCATGTCGAATCTCGTGTGTCCGATTACAGGACACGAGTTCGACAAACCCGTTAGGTTGACGGTGAGCTCCATTTTTTCGCCGGCCTCCAGCAGATCGTCGCTGTCATTCTGGCCCACGAATGTCTTGGTCCAATACACGTCCCGAACCACCTGGTTCTTGTCCGTGTAGGTAACAATGAGCGTGTGGTTGCTGTCTGAGTCGGACAGGCCGTTGGCATCGGAATCGCCTGGCTCGCTGAGGTCGATTGGCTCGCCCTCTAAGACGTTTGCCAGGGTGATCAGGACTGAGGTTGCCTGGCCTTGCGCCACGATGTTGTCGAGGTTGACGGTCTGTGCGCCGTTGTCCGTCGTGATGTTGAAACCAACGCATTTGATGGCCGTCATGTCACTGTTGTCAGAGATGCCGAGGGTGACGCTCGTCCAAGTCCCGGCAACAAGGGCGGGAATGTCGATGTTCTCAAGCGACCTGCCGCAAGCCGCGGTGTTATCGAGAACGATCTCAAATTCGCCGGCCGTCGTCGAGGTTGCGGACTTGACCCACAGCGTGATCGAGTCGATGCTGCTCAGGTCCACGGTGGCGGACAGATCCGAGTACGCAGCCAATTGAGCGGCGTACGCAGCGTTGATAACAAGGTCCCCGCTGCCCGTTCCCTGCTTCTTGTCAGTGGTGTCTGCCGTCGAGGTCGGTGTGGACGTTGAACCAAATGCCACGGCAGTCCAAGCCGAGTCACCCGTGGACAACGTCTGGTTGGAAACGCTGTTGGATACGATCGAGCCCTTCAGCTCCATCGAGCTCCGGGCGCCCGCCCGCCTTGCATGGATGGTCTCTTTACCACGTTCAGCCGAGAAGATGCCCGTGGACCGAACCGTGAATGCGAAAACGGAAGCCACGACCACGAAGGCGATCAAGATGATCGCGGTTTCGAGTCCGGTGACGTCCCTCTCTTGCCTAGCTTGATTTAACAAATCTGATCGAAAAGCCATTTCAGTCTCCAGTGATAGTGCGTGGAATGCCGCGATGAGCGGCAAAAACGGCAATCGCTTGTCTTCCAGATTACAGTTGGAGTGTCGCCTGCGACATCGGGTAGCCACACAAACTCGATGTGCGCACCGTCAGCAAACGCTGGGAGGCTGCACCTGCGCGCCGGAACGGACATTGATCGCGTGTTGGATTGAGAACGGCGAAACTGGGTCGGCCTGATGGCGATAAACGAAATAAGTGGCGCCGAGCGAATTTTGTCATTCAGAGGCCGCAGCCGAAGAATCTGGTCGCTGAATAGGTACTCTTGCCGGCGAGACTCCGGAACGCAAGAAAAGCGACACTGGCACCAGCCTATTCGTCGAAGCGGGACGAACGACGAAAGCGAACGGAGTCCGTGCCGCAACGGCAACGTTTGACCGGGCGCCGAGTTTGCTGGTAACGTTTTGCCCTGGAATTCGACGACAAGCCGTCGGCGCCAACAACCGGCACGAACCGACGCGATAGGAGAACCCGTGAGCAACCAAGAACTGCTTAACGCACTTAAGACCGACCCGGCTGAATTCGAGCGGCTTCGCGCCGAGGACCCCAGGGCCGTGCTGGATTTGACGGGCGCGGACCTCGCCGGGTGCGACCTTCGCGGCGCGAACCTGGCGGGCGCCGTCCTCAAAGACGCGTGCCTTCGAGGATCGAACTGCACCGGCGTCAATCTGAGGTTCGCCGACTTGACAGACGCCGACGTGCGCGAGGTCGAACTCGGTGAAGCGAACCTTCACCAGTCCACCCTGGGCGGAGCCGATCTCGACGGCGCCAACCTCGGCGACATCGAGAGCAGGACGCGCATCTGCCTGCACCCGGACGTGTTCCGGGGCGTGAAGTGGGGCCGTGAGGAGCTCGAGATGATGCTTCGGATCATCAACGAGAACGAGAACTGGATGGTCAACTACGAGATCGTGCCGAAGGGGTAGGCGGGCCGTCAGC
>Ga0187827_10005838_pt1 | contig 14390 bp, 13 predicted proteins | sample ETNtaG_39_FD_167969 | JGI IMG/M metagenome (GOLD analysis project Ga0187827, IMG submission 167969) | Marine microbial and viral communities from oxygen minimum zone, Eastern Pacific Ocean - ETNP2014_SV_150_PacBio MetaG (Illumina Assembly) | ecosystem: Environmental > Aquatic > Marine > Hypoxic...
TGGTGTAATTGGCAACACAGCTGGTTCTGGTCCAGTCGTTGGGGGTTCGAGTCCTCCCCCCCGAGCAAGAGGCGCAACCTCCGGGCATCGCTACAATGGGCTGCTCCAGAGGTTGACATTCCGCACCCGCGGGGATGTCAACAGGTACAGGCCCCGTTCGTCTAGAGGCCCAGGACGCCAGATTCTCAATCTGGTAGCACGGGTTCGAATCCCGTACGGGGTACAAAGAGGCCGGTCCAATCGTGGGCCGGCCCTTTGGTTTCAAGGCGAAGGCCGTTTCCCATCGAGGGGTTTCCATTTCGGCGTTTGAAGGCCGAAAATGGCCCCTTTTTGGAGAAAAATGCACACCATGATCGCCCTGGGGGGCTTTCTGGTTCGGGCTAAGTGATCTCTATCTCGGACTCCCAGTCGGTGCATTCGATTAGTTCTCTGATCCGTCCCAGGAATGATGCTGCGTAGGCTCCGTCGAAGGCTCGGTGGTCCCAGGCCAGGGCGAGTATTCCAATGGAGCGAATCTCGATGGATTCGTTTCCGTCGGCGTCGGTTACCACTGCCGGTTTTCTACTGACCCCGTCAGTCGACAAGATCGCTACTTGTGGCTGGTTGATTATGGGGAACTGCAATAGGGTGCCAAAGGGTCCCGCGTTGGTGATGGTGAAAGTCCCACCAGCCATGTCATCGGGAGCAAGTTTCCTTGCATGAGCTCGTTCTGCTACGTGCACGATCTGGCGCGCCAACTCGATGAGAGGCAACTCACCAACTTCACGGATGACCGGAACTACTAATCCCTCGAAATCAAGGTCAACTGCTACTCCAACGTTTAGTTCATCATGGATTACCAGATTCGTGTCATTGACACTGGCGTTAACTCGTGGGAAGTCGGTAAGCGATCGGGCGACCGCGTGGATTATGAAAGGAAGGTAGGTCAGGCTAAATCCTTCACTTTTCTTCCACTGGGGACGATGGGCTCTTCGCACGGCTTCCACTGACTCATAGTCAACCTCCATCGCAGTCAACACATGAGGAGAAGTTGCCTTCGAGGAAACCATATGGCTGCCGATCCGACGGCGGATGCGAGAGAGCCTCTCGCCGCCTGTTGGCTGAATTGGCTGGGAATCAGTCACACGCTCCTCCTGTGGTTGCCTTCGTGCCCGCTTTACCGAACTGCGGTAGGTGTACATCGGTCATTGGATCAGTTATTGAGTTCGCGCCCAGTGAAGGCCAGCACTGTCTCGCCGAATAACTCGTTGGGGGTCAGCTGGGGCTGGATGAACTCGGTCACCTCGTCCACGGTGGCCTCCCGGTTGACCGGCAGGTGGCCCTGCCTGCTCTGCTCAGTGACCCACGGTCCCGCCATCTGGACACCCAGGATGCGACCGGCCCGTCCGTCAGGGTCCTTTGCCGCCACGACCTTTACCAGGCCGTCGACGCCGCGGAGGATCATGGCCTGGCCGTTGCTGGCGAAGCGGTCGCTGCTACCACTACTTCGCGGCTTACCTCGGCCTCTAGCAGGTCGTGTCGTGCGGTCACGAAGCCCTCACCACTTGCAGGATGAAGGCCATGAGCAAGGTCATCCCACAGAGCAGCGTAGAGATGTCATTGCGCCCGGTTTGGAATGAGGGGAGGTCATCATTGTGGGTCCTGACGGTTTCAGGGGGATCGCACTTGGATTCGCGTCGAGCGCTAAGTGGTCATGAGAATCCAAGAAGCTCATTGAACTCGTGCGTTGCACAAATGGGGTCGCGGCCGGCGACCACCGACACCGCTCGTCCGGTCTTGCCTTCGAGTGCGGTGGCCACCATTGCTTCGGCCGCTTGCGAGGGTTCGAGGCGCGGGAGTTCATCGGCGTAGCCGGGGACGTCGATAAGTGGTGTGTCCACGGCGCCTGGACAGATCGCATTGATGGTGATGCCGTGTTGCTCTAGCGCGGGTGCGATCGATCGAACCCACCCCACCGCCCCGTGCTTGCTCACGGTGTAGGCCGGGTCCGGTGGCCATGGGACTAGGCCTGCAGCGCTCGCGGTCACCACGATCGAACCGCTGCCTTGCATGGCGGTTGCTGCGGCCAGGGTGCCGAATACGACTCCGTCGAGGTTGACTGACATCACGGCGCGGTAACCCCGGCCGACCGAGGCGATATCTGTGAGTGGCTCCATCTGATCGGGGATTGGGCGTCCGAGGATGCCCGCGTTGAGGAAGGCCAGGTCGAGGCCGCCGAACCTGGCGACTGCGGCCTTGACCATGGCTACGTTCTCAGCTTCGGAAGTGATGTCGGTCCGCCGGGTGACACACCCGGTCTCTGCCGCCACCGCTTCGAGCCCAGCTTCGTTGACATCGGCGGCCAGAACCGAAGCCCCGTCCCTGCAGAGCAGTGTCACTAGCGCGGCGCCCATTCCGGATCCACCACCGGTGACGATTGCTCGCTCGCCCTTAAGACGTGACACTTCAGCCCCGTATCTCTCGGAATGCTCTGCTTAAAGGCCGTAGCGGCCGTCCTCGCGGGCCATGGGCGTATATTCGTCGAACAGCCCGACGTATTCGTCGTAGACCCCAGGCCCAGCGGTGGAACCGGTGGTGACGCCGGCGTCGACGACCAATATGTGTCCGCTCACATAGCCCGCGGCTTCTGAGACGAGCCACAGTGCAGCGTTCGCGATGTCCTCGGCGGTACCCGGGCGCCCGGCGAGCGGTGAGTCCTTGGCCAGGATTGTTTTCAGACCCTCGATGTCGTCGGGATCGCCGACCAGCATCCCGGCGGCCATCGAGGTTGCCATGGTCCCCGGCGCAATAGCATTGACCCGGATTCCCCAACGACAGAGTTCAGAGGCAACGTTCTTTGTCAGGCCTATCACAGCGCTCTTGGCGGCGGTGTAGGCGTGGGGCCCGATCCCCCCACCAACCCCAGCAATACTCGAGGTCGAAACGATCGCGCCGGTCTGGCGAGGCTTCATCACCCTGGCCGCATGCTTCATTCCGTAGAACGTTCCGTTGAGGAGGACGGCGAGCGTTGCCGCCCACTCGGCGGCTGGCGTTGTGTCAATGGGGCCGAGGGCGCCCCCAATCCCGGCGTTGTTGTACATGATGTCGAGCTGACCAAAGTTGCTCACTGCTTGATCGACCAACGCTGCCACGTCGTCTTCTTGAGTGACGTCGCAATGGATGAAGTGGGCTGCGTCGCCGAGCGATGAGGCGAAGGCTGCTCCCTTCTCGTCTTGAATGTCACCGATCATCACCTGAGCGCCCTCGGAGACGAAGAGTTTGGCCGAAGCGGCGCCGAACCCGCTCGAACCGCCTGTGATGGCTGCGACTTTTCCTTCGAGTTTCCCGGACATGGATGCTCCTAGTTGAGTGTTGAGCGCAACGCTACGTTGCGCTGACTGTTGCCTCTTCGGCCCAATAGTCCTGTCCGCGCAAGGTCAACTCGGTGAGTTGATCTGCGCTCGTGCCGCGGGAACAGGTGGTACGAACAAGACCACCGGCGAGAACGAGAATCCGGTTACAAAGCTCCGACAACTCCTCGGACTCGGTTGAAACAATCACGACTGCAGCCCCTTGCGAGGCGGCATCTCGGACGAAGGCATGAATCGCAGCTTTGGACCCGACGTCGACACCCTGGGTCGGCGAGTCGAGCACCAGCACTCGGGGCACCAGACGGAGCGCGCGGGCCATGATGACCTTCTGCTGATTCCCTCCGCTCAAGGTCGCAATAGCCACATCGGGCTTCGGCGGAGCTACCTCCAGCTTTTGCAGCCACACTTGTGCCTCTGTGGTTTCGGCTCGTTTGTCAATTCCGAAGGGCCGGATGAACGCGGACAGTGAACTGATCGTGGTGTTCTCTCGGAGGTCCATGTCGAGAAACGTTGCATTTGCCAGTCGGTCCGCTGGCACGAACGCCATTCCCGCGTCGAAGCTCAGGTCGGGTCGACCCGCTGGTACCTCTTCGCCATCAACCAGCACTTGACCGAACCGCGGACACGACCCAATGATGAGCTCGCTGATCTCTTCGCGACCTGAGCCCGTCACCCCAGCGAAGCCCACGATCTCGCCGGCAGAAACCTCCACGTCAAGATCGCGAACTGTCTCGCCGTACAGTGAACGGACGCTGAGTACCGAACCCGGTTCTGGACCGTTGGCCTTCGGGCGAGGGGACTGTGCTGTATCCACCTCTTCCAGGACGCGACCAATCGTGAGTTCGATCAGGTGCGATTCGTCGATGTTGTTTGTGGCCTCGGTGGTTACGACTGCACCATCGCGTAGAACGGTGATCCGGTCGCTGATCTCGAACACCTCTCCGAAGTGATGCGATACGTAGACCAACGCCACACCGCGCTCGTTCACCATTCGGAGCACATTGAACATCCGATCAACCTCCGCGGCGGGAAGCGAAGCCGTCGGCTCGTCTAGCACAAGAATCCTCGCTTGCTCCTCCCAACCCTGAAGAGCTCGCGCGATGGCGATGCCGGTGCGTTCGGCTGCTGCCAGGGATGCGACTGGTGCTTCAAGATCGAAGTCGTAGCCGAGCGATCCAAGGAGTTCGCGTGCCGTCTTGGCTTCGCGGCGCCAGGAGATGGTTCCTGTTCTTCCACGGAGGTAACCGCGGCCCATGGCGAGATTATCCAATGCTCCGAGGGTTGGCGCTAAGCCCAGATCCTGGTGAACGAATCGGAGTCCAGCACTGAAAGCGGCTACTGAATCTCCTAGTTGGAAAGGAGTCCCATCAACGGTCGCTTCGGCACCCGGATCAGGATCGTGGTAACCGCAGAGGATCTTGATGAGCGTCGACTTGCCCGAGCCGTTCTGCCCTACGAGGGCATGGATTTCGCCTGGGGCCAAGTCGAAGTCAACCTTATTTAGGGCTTTGGTTCCTGGAAATGTTTTCGAAAGCCTCAAGACCGAGAGAGCTGGGGCATCATTCATGTTTGTTTTAACCACCTACATTTTTGCATTCTGCTCAAACGTACTTTGTATTCAATCATAGGTTAGGTTGTGGATCAATCGAAATTACTATGCGGGTTACTGCCAGTGGCCTTGTTCATACCACCTAGACCCGAGGTAGGAGAGGTAGGAGTGGAGATCAACTTCACCAAGCTCACCCTTGCCCTGCAGAACTATCGGGTCGCGGAGACAACAGCCCGTGCAAGGCAGTGCTGCCAATCAACAGAAGCCAGTTGGGGCTTGAGATTTGTTGAGGGAGTTGTTGAGTCCGCTTGATGTAGCCCAGGCTACAGATTGGTCGTATTAGTTATAAGATCGCATTGACATGCTCTCATGACCCGGGTACCGTGCAGACGACTTACCGAACGGTGGGTTGACTTCTTGGATCATATATCAATAAAACTTCTTGGATCATATATCAATAAATATGTAAGACTAGAGTGGAAAAGTCTTACGATTGTTTCGTCATGCATTCTGTGTAGTAAGTATAAACGCTAACCATATTTGGGGGAAAATAAGTATGAAGCGTAAGTCACTGATTCTGTTCGTTGCATTACTTACCGTAGTCGGCTTGATAGCTACTTCGTGCGGAAGCGATGACGAAGGAGCCGCACCGGCGGCCACGACGGCCGCACCGGCCACGACAGCTGCACCAGCGGCCACGACGGCTGCACCGGCCACGACGGCTGCACCGGCCACGACAGCTGCACCAGCGGCCACGACGGCCGCTCCGGCAGCTGATTCTGGTATGGCCGAGGCGCGAGCGATTGCGGATGCGGCTCTTGCTGAGCCGACGTCGATCGGTATCGACGTGCCGCTGAGCTCGACTCCTGAAGCAGGCAAGGAGATCGGCGTTGTCGTATGCGATCTCCCGTCGTGTGAGGAAACGGTCAACACCGTGACCAGGATCGCAGGTGTCCTGGGTTGGAACACGAAGGCGTACCAGTTCGACGGGTCCCCGGAAGACATTCTGGAGAAATTCGAGTTCGCTCTGGAAGAGGGCGTCGATGCCATCGTCACGACCGGTGTTGCCCGTTCCTCGTTCGAGACGGCTGCGCAGCTGGCGATCGATCAGGGCGTGCCGATTGCGGCGTGTTGTATTCCGGACGACGTTGCTGACCCATTCACGACGGTCATCTCCAACAAGGAAACGTTCTACAAGGTCGGCCAGACGTTGGGCGCCTGGGTCGTTGCCGACGGCGGTGAGGACACCCACACGGCCATGGCCATCCTGGCGCCGTTCGAGGTCCACGTGGCTTTGGGTGAGGGATTTGTTGACGAGATCGAGAGACTGTGCGACTCGTGCAGCGCCGAGATCATTGACTCGCAGATCGAGGACATTGGTACGAACCTTCCAGGGTTGTCGGTCAGCATCCTTGAGCGAAACCCCGAGATCACCCATCTGATGTACGCCGACGGGGTAATGGCAACGGGTGTTGTTGCCGCACTCCGAGACTCCGGTCTCGACGACGACGTCAAGATTGGTGGCATGAACCCGGGGCCGGCTGACCTCCAGGCGCTCATCGACGGTGAGCACGACGCGTGGTTGAACCTGCCGGTGGAGTGGTTCACATGGATGATGGTCGACTCGTTGGCTCGTTTCTTCACCGGTCAGGAGGCGTCGATCGGGATGAGCGCCGTCATGCCCGGTCAGTTGATCGACCAGAACAACGTGAAGGGAATCGAGAAGCCGGATGGCGCAATCGGTCAAGCGGAGCAGTTCGCGGCCCTCTGGGGGGTCGGATAGCCCTCTGGGGGATCGGCTAGCGCAGATCGAACTAGAAGGTGAACACCGCAGACGACAATGAATTTGCGAACGTGGTGGTGACCGGTGCCGCAGGAGGCATCGGCGCCGCCACCGTTCGCAGATTGGTGGGACGCGGGTCACGGGTGTTGGCTGTCGATCTAGATGACGTTGGGCTCGGCGCATTAGTTGCCGAACTCGGATCGAATGTCATTGCTCACCGGGCCGATGTGAGCGACAGCGACGAAGCCGAGGAGATGGTTGCGACCGCGGTACGCGAGTTCGGACAGCTCGATGGCCTGTTCAACAACGCCGGGATCGTCGGTGTCCGGGCTTCTGTGGTCGACTACCCGGTCGATGATTTCGATCGTGTGTACCGCACCAATATTCGGGGGGTGTTCCTGGGCATGAAGTACGGCATCGCTGCCATGGTCGCGTCCGGCGGCGGCTCGATCGTTAACGCGGCATCAACGGGTGCCATGGTCGGAGCATCGGACATGGCCGGCTACATCAGCTCAAAACACGCCGTGCTCGGCCTGACTCGCACTGCCGCACTCGAGGTGGCTCGGCAGGGCATCACAGTGAACGCGATCGCACCAGGCACAGTCGACACGCCCATGGTTCAGCCCTTTTTCGCCGGGCTGTCGCCGGAAGAGGTGGAGAACCGGCTCTTGGGAGTCACGCCCACCGGTCGCATCGCTTCGACTGACGAGATAGCCATGGTCGCCACCTGGCTGCTCCTCGATAGTCCGACCTATATGACCGGTGCACTGATCCCTATCGACGGCGCACAAACCGCGGCGGCGGGCACCGCATGACCACCCTCGACGAGAGTCAGCTTGTGGATCTGTACCGGCGCATGACGCGGATCCGTCACTTCGAGGAGCGGGTTGCCGCCCTCAAGGCAACCGGGGAGCTTCCGGGTGCGGTGCACATCTACATCGGCCAGGAAGCGGTTGCCGCAGGCGTGTGCGGCGCCTTGTCGGTCGATGACTACATCACATCGACGCATCGCGGTCACGGGCACATTCTGGCTAAGGACGGCCAGATCGATCGGTGTATGGCCGAGTTGTTCGGTAAACGAGACGGTTACTGCAAGGGCAAGGGCGGCTCGATGCACATCGCTGATCCCGGTCTCGGCATCATCGGCGCTAACGGAATCGTTGGTGCTGGGCTGCCGATCGCGACTGGCGCGGCGCTCTCGTCGGTGCAGCGGAGTTCCGGTCAGGTGGCGGTGGCGTTCTTCGGCGATGGTGCCTCGACCCACGGCACGTTCCACGAATCGCTCAACCTTGCCACGGTCTGGTCACTGCCCGTCATTTTCGTATGCGAGAACAACGGCATTTCCCAGCTCACCCCGACCTCGGAGGTTGCAGCCCTCGGCGGCGTCGCCCAACACGGTGCCGCCTATGGCATTCCAGGGGTCACTGTCGACGGCAACGATGTGGTCGCGGTGCACGAGACCACTCGCACGGCGGTTGAGCGAGCCCGGGCCGGTGAGGGGCCCTCGTTGATCGAGGCCGTCACGTTCCGGATCCACAACCACTCAGAGGGTCTCGAGACCATAATTGGCGACATCCGCGACCACGACGAGATTGACCAATGGCGGGCCCGTGATCCGCTGACGCTCCATCGTCGGACGCTGGAGAAGGCCGGCATAGAGGCCAGCATCCTCGAGGAACTGGACCAGTCTGTCGCAGCTGAGGTTGAGGCTGCGATTGAATTCGCCCGGAACAGTCCCTACCCCGATCCTGATGACGCCTACTCAGACGTCTGGGCGGGCGAAGTCCGGTCCGCTGCGTTCTGGGGAGTCCGCTGATGCCCCGTATGACGCAATCGGGCGCGATGCAGGCGGCCATCTTCGAGGAGATGCGGCGCGACGAACGCATTATCCTTATGGGCGAGGATGTCCGTCGAGGCGTGGTCGGGTACACGGCTGGCCTAGCCGACGAGTTCGGGAACGACCGCGTGCGTGACACGCCGATTTCCGAGCCGACCTTCATCGGCGCGGGCCTCGGGGCCGCAGCAACGGGCCTCGTGCCGGTCATCGATCTACTCATGTCTACGTTCCTCTACGTGGCGATGGACCAGGTCCTGAATCAGGCCGCAAAGCTCCGGTACATGATGGGGGGCGCCTGCGACTTCCCGTTGACGCTTGTCGGGGCAACCGGTGGTGGTGCGGGCATGGCGGCGCAGCACTCCGAGAGCCCACATCCGATCATCATGAACTCTGGGGGCGTAAAGATCGTCATACCGTCGACGCCGGCCGACGCGAAGGGCCTGTTCAAGTCGGCGATCCGTGATCCGAACCCCGTGATAGTCCTCTACCACGGAGCGCTCGGAGCGGTGCGAGGCGAGGTGCCCGATGACGAGGATCTGGTTATCCCACTCGGCGAGGGTCGGGTGCTTCGCGAGGGGACAGATCTTACGATCGCCGCGATCGGGCTCATGGCCAAACGCGCGGTTAGCGCGGCTGACAGGCTCGAGGAGGAAGGCATGTCGGTCGAGGTCGTGGACCCGCGGACTCTCTTCCCACTGGGCTGGACGGCGATCGCCGACTCGGTCCGTAAGACCGGCCTGCTCCTCGCTGTCGACGAGGCTCGGCGCACATGTTCTGCGGCGTCAGAGATCGCGGCCCGTGTAACCCAGGACGCGTTCGACGCGTTGAGGGGACCACCGACGGTTATGGCGGTTGAGGACGTACCGATGCCTTTTACCCCGCCGCTGGAGGCCGAAGTCATCCCCAGCATCGATCGGATCGCGGACGCCGCCCGTGAGCTCATCGGGGGCGCGGAGGCACGCTGATGGCAAGTGTCGAGGTTCGGTTGCCGGCGTTCGGTATGCAGATGCAGTTCGCATACATCGTTGAATGGCATGTGGTCGAGGGTCAGTCGATCGCTGAGGGAGACAACCTTGTCTCGATCGAGACCGACAAGGTGGAGACGGTAATGGAGTCGCCGGCCGCTGGGGTGGTCGTTGAGATCCGCGGTAAGCCCGAGGACGAAGTCGAAGTCGGAGCCATCTTGGCAATCATCGATACCGGGGAGCCAGGCCAGTGAACGTCGCCAAGTACAGGAAATCTTTCCGACTTCCCGGACTTGAGAACCTGAGCCTGCTCTACATCTGGGCGGGGATCATCCTGCTGTTCGGTCTCCTCGAGCCCGACACGTTCCTTCGGATCCAGACGGTTCGCACGATCCTCGCCAACGAGGCGATCACGTCGCTGATGGCCCTGTCGCTCATCATGCCGCTCGCAGCGAACACCTTTGACCTCGCCATCGGGGGCACAATGGGTACCGCAGTAGTCATGACTGCGTGGCTTCAATTCCAGTTCTCGATGAACCCGGTATACGCCGTAGTGCTGACGCTCATTTTGGGGTTGGTCATTGGGGCCGTGAACGCAGTCGTCATAGTGTCGTGGCGGGTGAACTCGTTCATCGCCACGCTGGGCATGACGTCGATTCTTGTTGCGGTAGTCCAATGGATCAGCGGTGGCAAGTACATCGTCACGGGGATCTCGAAGAACTTCAAGGCTCTAGGCACGACAAGACTCTTCACGATCCCGTTGCCCGTCTACTACATGCTGGCGGTCGCGTTCATCCTCTGGTACATCCTCGAGCACCGTCAGATCGGCCGATACCTCTATGCGACCGGTTCCAATCCGGACGCGGCGCGTCTGGCCGGTATTCGCACAGACAGGCTCAAGGTCATCTCCCTGCTGGTCTCTGCGACAGTCGCGACAATTACTGGAATCATCTTCCTGGCTCGGATCGGCTCGGCCTCGCTATCAGCGGGCCCGCCATTCCTCCTGCCTGCATTTGCCTCGGTGTTCCTGGGTGCGACACAGGGCAAATCACGGCATGTGAATGTCGTCGGCACTCTGATCGCCGTGTTCGTTCTCGGGACCGGTGTGAAGGGCTTGCAACTCGCTGGTGCACCCTTCTGGGTGGACGACCTCTTTAACGGGGCCGCGCTCATCATCGCTGTCGCACTCTCGGGTCGTGCTGAACGCCGTCAAAAAGGAGGCGGCCCCACAGGAGCGCGAGGGATGATTGGTCTTTGAACCGACTGTCGCTAGTAATGCCCTACGAAAACGATGATATGGAGGATGTGTAATGGCCACTTACGATCACTACGAGACCCTCAAGGTCGAGGTTGCGGATCAGATCGCAGTCGTGACAATAAATCGTCCGGACGTGAAGAACGCCGTGAACGAGGTATTGCATGAGGAGATCGGCAATATCTTTTATGACCTCGCGGTCGACGAATCGGTGCACGCGGTGGTCCTAACTGGCGCGGGTGACACGTTTTGCAGCGGGGGCAGCGCTCACGACCTGATCCACGCCGAGCCGATTCATTTCACCTACGAGTGGATGCGCTTCATGCGCCGTCTGGTCACCGCTCAGTTGGAGATGGATCAGCCGGTCATCTGCGCGCTGAACGGAGATGCCGTGGGCGTCGGCGCGACGATCGCGCTTTATTGCGACATCGTTATCGGCGCCGACGGTGCGAAGATCTACGACCCCCATGTCACCCATGAGGGCATCGCGGCCGGTGACGGCGGGTTCCTGATGTGGATCATGCAACTCGGAGTTGTTCGGGCGAAGTACCACCTGATGACTGGTGCGCCCCTGACCGCCCGGGAAGCGGCCGACGCCGGATTGATTAACGAGTGCTTGCCGGCGGATGAAGTCATGCCACGCGCCATGGAGCTGGCTCGCCAATTCGCGGATGGTCCAGGGCTTGCCATCCGGGCTACGAAGCGGATTATCAACAAGGTGGTCGAGATCTTGGGAGTGGGCTCGCTCGAGTATGCGGGTGAGAAGGAGCGAGTGACTCTCTACTCGGCCGACTTTAAGGAAGCGGTGACGGCTCAGGTCGAGGAGCGCGAGCCGACCTTCCACAATCGCTAAGCCGTTAGCGCTGGCCGCTTTTGCGGTCAGCATCGCTGCCCCTAGGGTCCCCGTGCCGCGATCGGGTGTAGTGCCGCGAGAGAACAAACACATACCGAATTTGGTTGACAAGGAGGACAATTAAATGTCTACCTACGATCACTACGAGACCCTAAAAGTCGAGGTCGCGGATCAGATCGCTGTTGTGACGATAAATCGTCCGGACGTGAAGAACGCCATAAACGCGGCAATGCATGAGGAGATCGGCAACATCTTCTATGACCTAGCGGTCGACGAGTCGGTGCACGCGGTGGTCATCACTGGCGCGGGTGACACGTTCTGCAGCGGTGGCAGCGCTCACGACCTAATCCACGCCGAGCCGGCGGATTTCACCTACGAGTGGATGCGCTTCATGCGACGCCTGGCCACCTCCCAGTTGGAGATGGATCAGCCGGTCATCTGTGCGCTGAATGGAGATGCCGTGGGCGGCGGCGCGATGATCGCGCTCTATTGCGACATCGTGATCGGGGCCGACGGTGCGAAGATCTCCGACCCCCATGTCACCTATGAAGGCATCGCGGCCGGTACCGGTGCGTTCCTGCCGTGGATCATGCAACTCGGAGTTGTTCGTGCCAAGTACCACCTTATGACTGGTGCGCCCCTGACCGCACGGGAAGCGGCCGACGCCGGACTGATCAACGAGTGCTTGCCGGCAGATGACGTCATGCCACGCGCCATGGAGCTGGCTCGCCAATTCGCCGACGGTCCAGGGCTTGCCATCCGGGCTACGAAGCGGATCATCAACAAGGTGGTCGAGATCTTGGCAGTGGGAACTCTGGAGTACGCAGGTGAAAAGGAGCGGGTCACCCTGTATTCGGCCGACTTTAAGGAAGCGGTGACGGCTCAGGTCGAGGAGCGCGAACCGACCTATCAGAATCGCTGAGAAAGGGTTGCCTAGGATGTCTACGGTAGATGCGTCGGTGGCAGGTGATCTCAGCCCAGAATTCCTGCGGGAGTTCCAGCGGCGCATGCTCTTGATCCGACGCTTCGACGAACGTGCGACTGATCTGCACGCCCAGGGTCACGTTCCCGCTGTGATCCATACCTCAACGAATCAGGAAGCCGCGGTCGTTGGGGCGACGATGGCCCTGAGTGAAGACGACTACATGACGGGGAACCATCGATCACATGGCCACCCGATTGGGAAGGGTGCTGATCTTCGGGGGCTGATGGCCGAGCTATTAGGGCGTTCGACCGGGATATGTCGAGGCAAAGGCGGTTCAATGCACCTCGCCGACTTTTCTGTGGGCAGCCTCGGCGAGTCGGGCATCGTCGGGTCCGGCGTTCCCGTGGCTGTAGGAGCGGCGCTCAGTGCATCTGTTCGAGGCACCGGTCAGGTCGCGCTGGCGTTCTTCGGTGACGGCGCAGCCAATGCTGGTCCGGTGCACGAGGCCATGAATCTAGCTTCGGTCTGGAAGCTCCCGGCGATCTTTTATTGCGAGAACAATGGGTTCGCAATCACGGTGCCTATGGCGACGTCGACGTCGGTGGCCGATATCTCCGATCGCGCAGTGGGCTATTCCATGCCGGGGTTCACCGTCGACGGTCAGGATGTGTTGGCGGTTTACGAGGTGACCGCTGCTGCGGTTGCCCGGGCCCGGCGGGGTGAGGGCCCATCGCTGATCGAAGCGAAGACCTACCGCACTAGGGAGCACGCCGAGGGCCTCTTCTTGGATTACCGCGACCAAGAGGAGATCGATGCGTGGGCCGAGCGGGATCCGATCGAGTTATTCGGTTCATGGCTCGTCTCTTCCGACACGATGACCGAGGATGAGCTGGTCTTGCTGCGGGCCGAAGTCGAGGCGGAGCTCGACGAGGCGGTTTCCTTTGCACTGGACAGCGAGATGCCTGCCCCAGAAGAGGCCTTCGAGGACCTCTACACCAACCCACTGCCGCCTAGGCCTAGCCGGTTCGGGAGTGTCCGATGACTGACGCTGCTTCGGCTTCGATCGACACGAGCGAGGGCAGTACCCACAGGGTGAACTACCTCGCAGCCATCAGAGAAGCGCAGCTCGAGGAGCTTCGACGGGATGATTCGGTGATCATGATGGGCGAGGATCTGGTGGCGTCGTTGTTCGGGACGGCTTCGGGGTTCTTCGAGGAGTTCGGCCCCACGCGGATCCGGGACACGCCGATTTCTGAAGCCGGGTTTGCCGGCGCGGCGATCGGCGCTGCGATGACGGGATTGAGACCGATCGTCGATTTCTCGGTGTCCACGTTCCTTTACTCCGCAATGGACCAGATAGTTAGTCAGGCGGCGAAGACGCGGTACATGTCTGGTGGCCAAGCCAGCATCCCACTTGTCTTTAGGGCGGGCGAGTTCTTCGGCTCCGGCGACGCGGCCCACCACTCGGACCGTCCACACTCGATTTTCATGACGGTGCCCGGGTTAAAGATCATTGCCCCAGCAACGCCCTATGACGTCAAGGGCCTCCTCAAGACGGCTATTCGTGACGACGATCCCGTCATGTGTTTCGAGGCCAAGACGCTTTGGAACGAGCGGGAGCACATCCCCGACGACGAGTACCTAATTCCGTTCGGACAAGGCGACGTGAAGCGCGAGGGAACAGACGTCACGATCGTCGCCATCGGCGCAGCTGTGCCCCATGCTGTCGCAGCTGCCGACACCCTTGGTGAAGAGGGCATCTCCGCCGAGGTCATAGATCCCAGATCGTTGGTTCCGTTTGACTGGGACATGGTCTTCACCTCGGTCGTGAAGACGTCGCGGCTCGTCGTCGCCGATCCGGCGCCCCTCACCT
>Ga0187827_10005839_pt1 | contig 14388 bp, 12 predicted proteins | sample ETNtaG_39_FD_167969 | JGI IMG/M metagenome (GOLD analysis project Ga0187827, IMG submission 167969) | Marine microbial and viral communities from oxygen minimum zone, Eastern Pacific Ocean - ETNP2014_SV_150_PacBio MetaG (Illumina Assembly) | ecosystem: Environmental > Aquatic > Marine > Hypoxic...
TGGTTATTACACCGTTGCCAGTATTGTTTATGGTACAGTTTTTTATAACAGGGGCTCCCGAACCCGTGAAATTTATTCCCAGATCCGAGGTTTCGTTTATGATACAATAATTGACTTCTGTGTTTCCTCCGTCGATATCAACCCCGATGGTGGCATTCCCGATAAAGGTATAGTTGACATAAGCGATTCCGCCGTCCTCCACCACGATTCCGCCGTAATCCCCGGCAGCGGGATTTGTGGCATTTGAGGTCATATATACATAATTCCCAGAGCTTCCCTCGATCACCAGTTTCCCTCCATTTTCAACTGTTATATTTCCCCGCAGGCCAAAATGGCCGTCCATGTACACGGTGGCCCCGGCCTGGATTGTTAAAGTGTCTCCCGATGAAACGTTATACTCGTCATCAACGTAATGGATATTGGCTGCTGCCCAGTTTTCATCACCAGAGGTGCCCCCAGTATGATAAACGTTTGCTCCGGAAGAAATGTCCGAAAGCCAGTTGTTGAACAGCACTATGCCTGAAAATAGCATGAATGCCGATAATGACAGTACGATTGTTCTTTTGATACAGTCTTTCATGTTAAATCTCCTTTTTGTCACCCATTGGAGGGCCACTATAGTTTTCACATTGTCTAACTTATATATAAATCCGACAAATAATAATGTAGTCGTAACTATCTTAATTTATTTAAAAGTTATAGTGGAACTGTCTCCATCTTGAAAACCTGACTTTGATGGATTCACTACGCTTCTAAAAAAATTGGGAAAAACCCCATAGTTAGTGGGACCACATTGGCAGCTTTTTCCCGTAACCGGCAAGTTTTATACCTGTCATAGCAGCTGTGTCATAATCCGAAGCATATAAGAGTCGGGGGGACAATTTCCTAACCGATGATAGTGATTGTGAAACGAGCACAGTTTTCAGATCATTTTCCAGTATTTCAATTCTTTTTTCAATAGCATCAAGGGTTATTTTGCCGTGTCCGGTATTGGATCCCGTTACGATGTGAGAGATGCCTTCGCAGATTTTACCGGAATTGCAGTTGACGCATTCGCGGCACCCAATGAGATTATGTGTGGGAAGGACCATATAATCCGCTCCCAGTGCAATGGACTTGGCCAGGTCCGAACCGCGGCAATTCATTTCGATCCCGATGGTTATATCGTCCTTCAGGCCCAATTCCCTTTTGACTTTCTGTATTACCGGAAACATGCCCAGTACAGGGTAAGCACTTTCCTTTCCCTCATCAATTTTCCTGAAAACGCCGCTCTCCCGTAAAATTACCGAATCTGCACCGACCTTCAAAGCAAGTTTCAGATCTTGGTAAAGGTGGCCCCCCTCCATTCTAATGATTACCGGTATTCGATATCCTGTGATTTCCCTTATCAATAGAAGGTGTGTTTTAAGGTCTTTTATTGATTCCATATCCAGGTGCCTGTGGGGGACGAGCCATTTGGATCTCGATGGGTTTGCATCGTTCTCTCCTTTGCTCTCCAGGGTATAATAAGCTGCACCAAGGGCAGTATCTATTCCCGAGCAGATATCCACAATAACTCCTGACGAGGCCCGGAGTATTTCCACGGACATGCCTTCCCTTCCCGGCGTCCAACACGAGATCAGCTTGGCACCCTTGTCTGCTTCAACGCTTTCACCTGCAGTGTAGACACCTGTACCCCGAATATACGGAATTCCAACTTTTGCGGAAAGGCGGGCAAATTGCTCTTTTATCCCGGCATGGACGATCCCATCGAAAGGAGTATCCATAATAAGGGGAACTGGTAGCGATAAAAATTCTTTCACCCGTCCCTTGCCGATATTTACTGCCATGGCGTCTGCCCCGTGCCCGAAATCGAAGTCCATGGAAGCTGGTGAATAGAGGACGGCAGGGGGGATTTTTATTTTAGACATGGAATCTTTTTCGCTCCTTTTGTTCATTCCGGGTGCGAGCACAGATAATGCATTCGCGTCCCTTGCCATGATCTTTTTGAAGGTTCCGGGGTCGCGGTCTATACCGTAATGCTCGAAATATATCTTCAATCGTTTCTTGTCGACATCATTGAGACTCAATACCTTTACGTTTTCACCAAGGGATTCGGCTGTACCGCCAAGAAATATTGCGCCACCGGTCATAAGGTGGCCGAGCCGTTTCTTAACATTCCCACAAACTATGATGTTACCGTCACATTGAAGGAGCCCCGTATCATTACCTGCATCATTCTGCACGATAATTGTGCCGGAACGATTGCCTATACCGAGGGCATTCCCAGCTTTTCCCTTGATCACAATGATGCCTTGCCTCAGGTTCGCCCCGGCTCCCTTTCCGGCATTACCATTGATTATCAACCCCCCTCCCGTCATATTGTCCCCTGCGTAGTTGCCTGCACTGCCTTCGAGGGTTATAACAGCCAGATCGTTAAGGGCGCAGAAAAAATCACCTGCCTCGCCGATCACCTGTAATTCCAGATCTTTATCGATACCAACGGCCACGGCATCCTGTCCGCTTAAACCCCCGATCCTTATGACCCTGCTTTCCCTGCTTCTCCGGGATATAGCCTTGTTAATGTCTGCGGTGGTCATTGTCTTTTCTGCCATAGGTCACACCTGCCATGAACCGTTCAATATTAAAATTCGCCATATTCAATTCGTTCACTTCAACTCTCCCACCACATCCACGACCCTGTTCGCAATCTCTCCCGAGTGCACCAAGCTGTAAAGGACATCTATATCGTCCTTGATATAGCGGTCCTTCTCCAGTGTTGATATTCTTTCCCTTATGACCACATAAGCAGCCCGCGTTCCTCTTCCGTACCTTATTCCTTCCCTGAAATCCAGGGCCTGTGCGGCGCACAACATCCCGATGGCTATAATATATCCCGTATTTTCGATTATCTTCCGTAATTTTAGTGCTGCCGTTGCACCCATGGACACGTGGTCCTCCTGACCGGCGGAAGTGGATATGGAATCCACCGACGCCGGGTGGCACAATATTCGGTTCTCCGCCACGAGAGCGGCTCCGGTATACTGCCCGAGCATAAGCCCGCAGTTCAGCCCGCCGTCCTTCACCAGGAACGGAGGCAGTCCCGAAAGTTCGGACGAAAGCATCCTGAACGTCAGGCGCTCGCACCAATCACCCAGTTCCGCCGTGCCCATCCCAAGATAATCCAGTGCCATGGCGATGGGCTGCCCGTGGAAATTACCCTGGGATACGACATCCCCCGAGTCGGGAAATACGATCGGGTTGTCCGTAGTGGAGTTCATCTCGATAGTTATTTTTTCCTCCACATGAGCCAGCACGTCGGAAGAGGCGCCTAGTATTTGCGGAATGCATCTCAGAGTGTACGCATCCTGTATAGTATCACAGTCCGCGTGTGACTCTATTATTTCGCTGTCCACAACGAGTTTCCGCAGGTTTTCGGCAACATTCATCTGTCCGGGGTGGGGTCTAAGGAGGTGGACCCTTTCCGATAGGAATTTACCGGTAGCCATGAGTGCTTCTAATGCCATTGCTCCCACGATCTGGGCGTTCCTGAGGAGATTGGCCGCGTCGAAACAGGAGATGGCACCCAGGGAGCACATGAACTGGGTTCCGTTGATAAGAGCCAGCCCCTCCTTGGCCGCAAGTACCGCGGGATTCATTTTCTCATTTTCAAACGCATATTTCACGGTGGCCAATTCACCCCTGTAACGGCACTCTCCTCTTCCACATAGAGCGTTTGCCATATGAGCCAGGGGAATCAGGTCACCACTGGCGCCAAGTGAACCCTTCGAGGGGATCTGCGGTATTATGCCACGGTTCAACATCTCAACCAAGGTCATAAGAGTATTCACACGGATGCCGGAATAACCCTTGGCTAGGGTATTTATCCGTAGCGCCATCATGCCGCGGCTCTCTTCATCGCTAATGGGATCGCCGACGCCGGCGCAGTGCGAGAGAATGAGGTTTTCCTGTAATTGTTCCAATGAATCGTTTTGGATGCCCACTTTCGCCAGATCCCCGAAACCTGTATTGATACCATAAACAACTTTATTATCCCGGATTAGCTTTTCCACCGCCTCCCGGCTCTTTTCCACCTTTTGCAAGCACTCCTTGCTTAACTTTACCGGTTTCCCGTTGCGGGCTATCTCAATAAAATTCCGAATGGTCAGCGATGACCCGTCCAATTCGATGAAATCTTTCATTTCATCCCCTTCATGATGCAATGGTCCAATCCTTGGTTGAAATATATTAAATAGTATATAACTGAAACTGAAGAGAAAGGTTAATGAGGCGCTCGATAAAATATTTTGCGATTCCGGGGACGATTAGGAAAGTGTTATTTTTTGTCGATGCCTCAGTACCTCACCGCCGGCACCCCTCCTCTCCTCTTGATCGTTTCCATGTGTGCCACATCGCCCAACCAGTAATCCCCAAAATAATTATGGAATCCTATCTTCCCCGTGACAGCTATGGTATCTTCGAGGCAGAAATGGGAGGACATGTCGAATTCCACCATTCTGTTCTTCGGAATTTCCACCCATAGGTCCCTGGTGTATTTCACATTTTCCGCTTTCGCAAGGTCCTTTGCACGGAGCTTTGTATCGAAGAGATGAATGTGAATAAATTTATCATTCTTGAACCTCGATACCTCCTTGATCTTCGATATCTTTCCCTCCACGATCACCTTGTGTCCGATGGAATCGGAGTACTGTTCGTCGCGGTTTTTTTTCCATGTATCGTAGTATCTCGATAGGTCATATTGCAGAAAAGAACAGCCGCTGGTTTTACTTACGCAGGAGGTCATCACGTTAATGAAACTCATTCGGTCATGCTTGTGAGCGCAGCCGACCTTCGAGCGGCATTTCATGGAACGGAGCATCTTTTTTATGCTGGAAATTATCGTAGTCCCCACGTTTTGATCGTATGCCCATTTCACTATCTGCCCGTCATCTGTGGCTCCATTTTTCAGTGCTTCCGCAATAACGAACTCTTCTTCAACTTTCTCTTTATTGATAATAGAATCATACTTGTTTGGGGGATCGTAAACATTATTTTCACCGCTGATCAGCAGTCTATTATTCAATTTATGATTCGATTTTAGATTAACATCATCGCGCAATTCCTTTACCGGATCAATGAAATTTTTCATATCGGCCGCCATCGTGCATCCCGCTTATTAAAGTTAAAACTAAATAATATAGTTGTTAATATCCTTTTTATATTTATTGTTTCTCCTTTCCAAAATCCCACGTTTATTATTAATTGTTCTAGACAAAACGAATGGAATCATAATTGTTTTGAATCGCAATCCTTCAAAAATGATTTGTATTATTATTTATTGTCCGATAATATTGCTGATGATCTTGAACATTGCGTCCGTACTTTCCCATCGCTGGTTCTTGCTCTTTTCAAGGGCTTTCAGGATCAATTCGTCGATCTCAGGAGGTATTTCCGGATTTAAACTGCTGGGCGCTTCGGGTGTTTTCTTGAGAATGCTCCCGATACTTCCAACAGCCACGGCATCCTGAAAGGGATTCTTTCCCGTCACCATCTCGTAGAACAGGATCCCCAGTTGAAATATGTCGGTCCTTCTCTCGATCTTCCCGAACTCCTTTTTGTCGAACTCTTCCGGGGCCGAATAAGCATACATGTTATTGGAACCCTGGCCAGCCATACCCGAGGCCATGACCTTTCCGATCCCCCAATCCCCGATCTTCGGTGCTCCGCCTTTCGTGAGAAAGATATTTTCGGGGTTAATGTTCCGGTGAACGATGCCGTTCTCGTGGGCATAGGACATTCCGTGAAGTACCTTGTTCATGATATGGATCGATTCTTCCATGGTCAACTTGTGGTTTTCCATCAAATTACTCAGGTTCCCCCCACCCACGGGTTCGGTTACGATGTGCGGAAGTGTTCGTACCTCACTGTCATAGACCTCCACGATATTCTCGTGCTTGAGTTCTTTCCACCCGTTTGCCCTGGTGACAAATTTGTCACGGGTAGCTTGATTGAATGAAACCCCTTTCTTGAACTGGGGTACGTTAATGGAAACTCTCCGTCCAGTTGAATCGGTCCCCTCATAAATGTCCGCAAAAGTGCCGGAATGAACTTGATTATTGATATTATATCCGGGGATTGCATTTCTGATATATGACGGAGCGGGTTTGTGCTTTGTCGGGGGAATGTATTCTATGTATGATTTTGACGGTACGATGGTGAGATCTCTTTTTGACCTGTGCGGGGCGAGTTCGGTGCTGCTTGGACTTTCCAAGGTCTCTTCTTTCTTCACGCGAGACGGGGTGTCTTGAGATTTCTCTATGGTGGCACCGGTCACACTATCACGTATTTCGTAGCCCGATTTTTCCAGAGTCCATTTGGAGCCTTTTACATACGGGGATTCTCCCTTTTTTCTACTATCTGAGTTCGATGAGTTGTACATGCTTTGTGAGAGGTCTTTTCGCTGGGTCATCTGCATTGTAAGTTCATCCATATTCTCTTTTATATCTTTATACGAAATAGTTGCTTTTTTAATAGAATATACCTTTCTTTCGTTGTAGCGGATGTTCTCTACGAGTCCTTTTTGATGAGTGAGTGTCTTTTGGTATATAGTAGGGTTTATTCCGTACTTCCCTACCTCATTGATCATCTGCTCGGTTTCCTTCATCTTTTCGTCCACTTTTGACCGGATCTCGCTGAGAGACGCGAATATTTCATCACGATTTTGGGTATTTAACCACCAGAAAATGTTACCTCCTATGATATAACCCGCCATGCCGCCTGAGAACATCCCTGTGAATAGATCAACAGTATTAATCAGCAGATAAGTTACTAATCCCCCAACGACCGCACCGATTACCAGCCCTGCAAGAGCAATCTCGGAAAAATGCCTGGCGGTTGGAACCAATAAAAAAAGTGCCCCGATTCCTGCTATAACGCCCCCGGCGACTTCCCCCAGAAATATACCCCCCCATCACCATTACTCCGATGATTTCGATTATCACAATGAACTTCCAGCTTAAATCCAATTTCATCAGTTTACCTCTTTTAGGATTTTTGACAGTTTCATTGCTTCCTTTATAATTAACTCTTATCACATCATTTTCTCTTACCCTAACAGATGGCAAAATCGTCAGCAGAATAATTTTAAAATATCTAATCATCCGCTATTTCCATCGTATCCAGCTCTCCTCTCACCATCTGTTCTATACACGGTTTGATATCCTCCACCTTGCTTGTATCCCCATCCCAATCCTTGATAATATGGCCGTACCTGTCCTCCAGGATGGCCAGGCATTTTTTCAACTGGTCCATAATTCTCTCTTTTTCCTCATGGGAGGTGATCCCCACCAGCGACAGGGTCTTTCCGGAGTACATCAGAACGGAATATTTGCCAAAATCGATCCGGTTTATCTCACTATCCCTGTCGGCGGATTTGTCCAGAAGTGAAAGCGAATCGCTTATGAATGATTTTACCGCGGTCAGCATGCCTGCCAAGACGTCTTCATTGAGGCCGCTTTCTCTCTCCAGCGAATAATGCTGCACTAGCAATCCGCTGGGTGTAATGAGGAAAAGCTCGTCTATTTGCACCTTTTGCTGCTCCTTTTTGACTTCGATTAACTTTGGTGCCGGAAGGGCCAGTATTTCTTCTGATGCCTCATCTGCCGTGTGATCAAGTTCTTTTTCTGTTGGTAGATGGATATTGGAGAAGTCAAAATCATCCCTTTGCTTGGCGGCGGCCGTCCTTTGTCTCAGCATTTCCATAGCTTTTATTAGGGAAATTACCGAAGCAGCCTTTACTTCATCTTCCACAACCGGCATTATTTGTTCCTGTTGATATGATGGATTTTCAATGCTTCCGTGCGTTTGGGAATCATATACGGCCCGGATCCCTGCAGCACTCCTTGCTTTACCAGGTTCGGGGACGTGTTCGATCTCTGCATCTATAGTATGATTCTCTGCGATATCAAGTTCTTGCATCTCCTTTTCTTCCTCCCGCCTTTGCCTTCTCATAAACACGTATGCAATTATTATAAAGATCAGAAGTGCAATACCGAGGATGATGGGGAGATAATCTGTTTCTTCAACGGTGGATGTGTTGGACGGGATATCTTTCATAACTGTGAAACTATAGAGCGGGCTTTCGGAAATCGTTTCATCTCCATGATTTTCAGGGACGATTTTCCAGAAATAGGTCTTGTTGTAATTCAGGTTTTCCAGTTTCTACGTATAATTCGAGGTAGTTCGTTCAACCATGCTTTCTTTGGATTCTCCCACGTATACTGAAAAGTTCATTTTTTCGTTTTGCACTCCCGACATCGTCCAAGTAAGGTTTACATTGGTCGTGTTAATGATACTGGCGTTTCCCGGTTTCATTTTTTCGATTTTGGATATTGCTCTGGAGGCAATAGGGGGTATTTCTTTCATTTTTATGTATTCCTGTTCCTCCCCTTTGAACGTATCAATCCTAAAAACAGATTCATTTTCCAAAATAGGACGGAGCATAGGGAACGTGATTGATAAGAAAATAACCATAAAGACGATGGTTATTACAGTGATCTTCGTTCCATTCATGGCAATACATACCTGTTTATTATATCTGGTAGGAAATGAGTCTGCGAAAGCCCAATTGCCTAAAAAGATTATAAAGTTTATGGAGATGCACTTTAGGTGCCCATTAAATCCTATGATGCGGAATATTGTTGGATTGTAAAATTATAAAGAGAAAAAAGGACGAAAATTATTAAGTCTTTCTTTTCCATTAGTAAAAGTCCTTCTTGGATTGATCCTTGGGGGCGCCCCGGTCAGGCAAGTCTCCAATTTTATATAATACACGGACTTCACCCCGGGGCGAAATTTCTTATTTTTTTTGAAAATTACTTTTTGAAATGATTGTATATTTCGTCAATCGTAGTAACTTACTTCGACAATATTAAATATGTATGAATTATTTATCCCTCTGATGAGTAGCAGTTTGAAACAAAGAATCGCCGGCGAACTGGTCATGTCGCGAAAACCCAATGAAACCCTGAAGAAATGGCGGGAGATATTTCACATAACCCCTTCCGAGCTGTCAAAGTTCACTGACAGAACCCCTTCATATATCTCCGATTACGAAAGCGGTCGAAGGCCGTCGCCTGGGATAAATACCATCAAGATGTTCGTGGAAGCGTTTGTGTCCATAGACAAGGAAAGAGGGTCCCCGGTGGCAAAGAATTTTATTTTCGAAAAGAGGCACGATGCAATACTCGCCATCAAGGAATTTTCAGGGCCCATGAAAATGGAGAAATTCACAAAAATGATCGATGGGAAGATACTCGTTCACCCTCGCATGAACAGAGACATAATGGGCTATACGGTGATAGATTCATTGAAGGCCATACTTAATTTTTCCTCTGCCGACTACCACCAGATTTACGGGTGGTCCAGCGAGAGGTGTTTGATATTTTCGGATGTAGTTATGGGGCGATCCCCCATGGTGGCCATAAGGGCGCATCCCATGACACCCGCCGCAGTTATCTATCAACGTCCCGAAAGCATTGATAAACTGGCCAAAAAGATCGCCAGCATCGAGAACGTATACCTGGGACAGACCCCTCTTGAATTGGTTGAGCTGCTTGCCCGGTTGAAGAAGATATGAGCGAGTCCACATTGCATTCTATCTTTGTTATCAGTTAAAGGAGAAAAACAAAATGAATTCAGGTATTGTGAGCTACGGCGCGTACATTCCTTTCTACAGAATCGATCCCGAGAGCATAGGTCGCCAGTGGGGCCGGAACGGAGCTGATGTCGGAAAAGCGCTGGGTGTGAAGATGAAGTCAGTCCCGGCCCAGGACGAGGATGCAGCCACCATGGCGGTGGAGGCATCCCGCTGCGCGTTGAAGAGAGCGGGGATCCACCCCCAGGACATTGGCGCCATATTCGTTGGGTCTGAATCGCATCCTTACGCCGTAAAACCCACGGCCACCATTGTGGGCGAAGCCCTTGAGGCAACCCCCGGATTGATGGCAGCGGACATGGAATTCGCCTGCAAGGCCGGTACTGCCGGGATGCAGAATTCAATGGGATTGGTTATGTCGAAAATGGTGAAATATGCGCTGGCAATCGGAACCGACACGGCTCAGGGCGCACCTGGAAATGCCCTCGAATACACTGCCGCCGCCGGGGCCGCTGCCTTTATAATCGGCCTGGAGAACACCATCGCCACCATAAATCATACAGTTTCCTTCACAACCGACACGCCCGATTTCTGGAGACGGGGAGGAATGAAGTATCCGAGCCACGGGGGACGTTTCACCGGTCAGCCGGCTTATTTCCGGCACGTGGTATCATGCGGAAAGGAACTGTTTTCCCTCGCGGGGACCGCTCCTGAAGATTACCAATTTGCGGTGTTTCATCAACCGAACAGCAAATTTCCTTCTAAGGCCGGTAAAATGCTCGGTTTCTCACAACAGCAGCTTTCCGAGGGGCTTATCGTAAAGGAGATCGGAAACACCTATTCGGCCGCCTCCATGATCGGTCTCGCATCGGTTCTGGACAATGCCAATCCGGGAGACCGGATATTATTGGTGTCCTATGGGTCGGGGGCCGGAGCCGACGGATTTGACATCACGGTCACCCCCGGGATCGAAACATTCCGGAAGGGAATAAATAAAACGATCCGTGAATGGATATCGAACTATCAACTGGTGGACTATGGAACCTATGCTAAGAATCTCAAAAAGTATAAAATGGAGGGTGAGTAGATGAGAGAGGTGGCCATACTCGGAACTGGAATAACACGTTTTCGGGAAATATGGGACAAATCGTTTAAAAGGCTTGGGATCGAGGCAGGGCTTGAAGCGATACAGGATTCCGGGATACAGGGCAAGAACATAGATGCGTTGTTCATCGGGAACATGGCATCCGGTCTTTTCATACGCCAGGAACACATTGCGTCCCTGGTAGCGGAGGAAGTCGGATTGACGCTCAACAACACGCCGGCGATCCGGGTGGAAGGCGGTGATGCGGCAGGGGGGCTTGCTCTTGCACAGGGTTTCTCCGCAGTGGCAGCTGGAATTTACGATGTGGTAGTGGTAGGAGGGGCCGAGAAGATGAGCGATCTGCCCGGAGCAAGTATTGTAGAAACCATCGCGTCCAGTATCGATCAGGAGTGGGAGTGTTTTTTCGGAGCTACTCAGCCTTCACTCTGGGCCATGATGGCACGCAGGCACATGCACGATTACGGGACTAAACGAGAACAGATCGCCAAAATTGCGGTAAAGAACCATAACAACGGTTCATTGAATCCCAAGGCCCAGTTCCCCTTCAAGGTGACGCTGGAAAATGTTCTCTCAGCTCCTCCGGTCTGCGAGCCACTGACCACGTTGGAGGCGGCACCCATTTCAGATGGAGCCGCAGCGGTGGTACTTTGCTCTCTTGAAAAGGCAAGAGAATATACTTCCGAACCCGTGGTTATCAAGGGTGTTGGACTGGCAACGGATTCACTGGCCCTGCATGACAGGATGTCACTTACTACCTGCAAGGTGACCAGCGTTGCAGCCGAGAGGGCATTGAATATGGCAGGGGTCAATATCAAGGACATAGATGTGGCAGAGGTTCACGATTCTTTCACAATTTCCGAGCTGATGGCCATGGAGGACCTGGGTTTCGTGGAAAAGGGAAAGGGAGGCGAGGCTGTGGACGACGGCATAACCAAACTGGGTGGAGATATTCCAATAAACACCTCGGGTGGATTGAAGGCCAGGGGTAATCCCCTGGGAGCCACAGGTATCGCGCAGGCAGTGGAGATATATCACCAGTTGAAGGGGAAGGCCGATAGTAGGCAGGTGGCGGATGCACGATTTGGTTTGACGCATAACATGGGGGGCTCCGGCGGGACGGCGGTTATTCATGTGATGGAGGCGGTTTAAATGACCATTCCAAGATTCTGGAGAGAGATACCTATACGTTACAACCTCATGGGATCGAAGTGCCCCCTGTGCGGAACCGTTTTTTTCCCCCCAAAGGAGATATGCAAGATATGTCGGCGAGTATCCATCGACCAGATGATCCATGAAAAATTATCGGGTAGGGGAACCATACTTACACACACCACGGTACACGAGGCCCCTACGGACTTTGAGAGTCAGGTGCCGTATTACCTGGCCATAATCGAACTGGACGAGGGACCATCCGTTCTCGGACAGATCGCCGACTGCACGAACGGTGATCTCGCAATAGGAAAAAGAGTCCATTCCGTTTTCAGGCGTGTCTCGGAGGACGGTGTAAGCGGTACCATACATTACGGTTACAAGTTCGTACTGGATCATTCAAGGTAGAAAATATCCCTTTTTCTCTTCCGGTACCCACCGACCAATAAAAGGACCATACCACCGGAGGCGCATGAATAGGGAATAACGGTCTCCCCGAAAAGCAGCTGCGTGGAAAACGAACCGGCTGTATCGGCAAGCTCTTTTCTAGAGGATTCCGTCAGACTCATTTCAGCCTTAAATACGATCAATCTTTTTTCGGAGTGCGGGAAGAAACCTCTGGCCTGGGTAAGGTTGGAAAGTGATTCTTCGAGACTCTGCGAGCTCATTGAGATATCTGCCGAGGCAAGCCGGGTCTTGTTAGCAAAATCGTCCGGTTTGTTCACGCTGAGAACGCTGAAGGTGAAATTGATGTGTGTGTCATGTATGAGCCCGGTCTCCGCATCAGCCCAGTAATCCAGGAAACCATCGAATATCATTATCATGTTCTCAAGCTTGGAATCTTGAGGTTTCATCGGGTAGTTCGTCCCCTCTATTCGGTAGCGGTAGCAGTCAGTTCCCTTGTGATCTTCTCTTCCCTGCAGAACGCAGTCCATGGTGGTATTTGTTATCTGGTTGAACCACCTGTAGCTCGTGACGGTGGGATCGATCTTTCCGAAGGGAAACATCCATTGTCCCTCTCGCACATGATACATCTCCGTTCCTTTCAATTTCGCTTCATTCACGTGCTTGGCCGTCAGCTGGTTCACGCTCAACAGTCTTTCGTATATCGGTAATTGATACACTTCGGGGAGCTTTTCTCCCGTATCGGCATCATACCCCGTCATGTTCTCCCAGATCACCAGTATCTCGCCGTTCTTGCCCCACTGCCGTATGGTGCTTATATTCATCATCACCATCATCCCGATATACTTGGTCTGGGTGGTATCGTTCATATCCACCAGGGTTGCGTTTCCAAGGAGTATCCTCTGCTGTACGAGATCGTCAGGGATCTTCTTCAGATTCGGGAGGTCGATGTAAAGTTCCATCTCTCTTTCCGCGTCACCGGGAATACCGGTCCGATGCTCGAACCAGTATTTTGTGTTACCGTTGACGAATATATCGGTTGCGGGAACCGGGCCAGACGCCTTGTACTGGCCCAGGTACTGCCCCTCCAGGGACATCTCGAACGCCAAGGTATCGAGGCCAGATCTTACATTCTCTCCTGTATATCGGATCATCCCGGTGGAATTGGTATCGATATTAAAGAATTTGTAATCAGTCTTTTCGAGGTTACCCATAGGCAGGAGCATCTGGCCAGACCCCCCATCCACAATTTCCCCGGTGCGCCGGTCCACCGTGAGATCACGTGAACTCTCCATCAACCCTTCGTACTTGTTGATGAGATCCTCTCCGGTATCCATGTTGATGAGGCTGAGTGTCTGTGTGACGTCTATGTCGTTCCCCCGGCTTTTCCCGAAAACGGTTGATAGAGTGGCAGTAATATTGTCGGTGGAAAAGCTTCCGTCGGTCTCGTTGATTATTCTCGCTTTTCCCTCGAGCTCGATCTCCATTTCCATTCCGTCCGGTATTACCAGCATACCGGGGAGAATGAGTAGATTCCATACGAAGGTGAAGGAGATCAGAAAAAATCCTACGATGGCAAAGACCGCGGGGCTGTAACGGTACCGCGTATAACTTTTACGATATCTCCTTAGTATCTTCCGGATGGTCTTTTTGTTGAGATCGAGCCTTTCGTAGATGTCTTTTATTGTGAGGTCCTTGAGGTTAAAATGATGAGACCCGATCTTGATGGATCGATCATTTTCATCACCCGCTTCGGATAACCCATTGCTCTCTGGCTCAGGACTGGCATCGTCGTCTTTGGCGACTATACTATCACCTGTTTTCTTTAACAGGTGTCCCATATAAAAAATATACTGGGATTTTGAGTTCGGGCAGTTCGGTGGAATATATTAATAAAGAGGGCCGCCGACCCCCAGGCAAACGGCGGCCCGATTTAATAAACAAATTAAAAGTTCGTAGGAGGGGCTCTGCCCCTCAAGGGTATTACCGCCAAGCAGAGTTGAATAGTGCCCATTGTTGACATTGTCTTCAACTAGCCAGTATGTTTATAAACCATAATGCCCATTATGGGCACCATGTCATTCATCCGCAAGAA
>Ga0187827_10005843_pt1 | contig 14380 bp, 14 predicted proteins | sample ETNtaG_39_FD_167969 | JGI IMG/M metagenome (GOLD analysis project Ga0187827, IMG submission 167969) | Marine microbial and viral communities from oxygen minimum zone, Eastern Pacific Ocean - ETNP2014_SV_150_PacBio MetaG (Illumina Assembly) | ecosystem: Environmental > Aquatic > Marine > Hypoxic...
CTTGGCGCAACCATTGAAGAAAAATATGGCTGTGCGGGCGTAAACTATGTTACTTACGGTCTTATTGCTAGAGAAGTTGAGCGCGTTGATAGTGGTTATCGAAGTGCTATGAGTGTGCAGTCATCACTGGTAATGCATCCCATCCATGCCTATGGCAGCGAAGCACAAAAAATGACGTATTTACCTAAACTAGCGACAGGTGAATATATTGGCTGTTTTGGTTTAACTGAGCCTAATTCAGGATCAGATCCTGCTAGCATGTCAACTAAAGCCGTAGCTGTAGAAGGTGGTTATGCACTTACAGGTACTAAAATGTGGATAACTAATTCACCCATTGCTGATGTATTTGTTGTTTGGGCAAAGCTAGATGGTGTTATTCGCGGCTTTATTCTAGAAAAAGGTATGTTCGGTTTAAGCGCTCCAAAAATTGAAGGGAAATTCTCACTTAGAGCCTCAATTACCGGTGAAATTGTTATGGATAATGTTTTTGTGCCAGAAGAAAACATGCTCCCTGATGCAAAAGGTTTATCAGGGCCTTTTGGTTGTTTAAATAAAGCCCGTTACGGCATTGCATGGGGAGCATTAGGCGCCGCAGAGTTTTGCTGGCACGGTGCAAGGCAATATACCTTAGACAGAGAACAGTTTGGTAAACCGCTTGCAGCGACTCAACTTATTCAGAAAAAACTAGCAGATATGCAAACTGAAATTAGCACAGGACTAATGGCATGTTTACAGGTAGGCCGTTTAATGGATGCAGGAGAGTTAGCACCTGAAGCTATTTCATTGATCAAGCGTAACTCTTGTGGAAAAGCACTAGATATTTCACGAATGGCCAGAGATATGCATGGTGGCAACGGAATTAGTGATGAGTTTCATATTATTCGCCATGTGATGAATTTAGAAGCAGTGAATACTTATGAAGGAACGCATGATGTGCATGCGTTAATTTTAGGTAGATCACAAACAGGAATTCAAGCTTTTTTCTAGATAGGTAAACTAAAATATAACGCTTCGAACATGGGCGTCGAAGCTAATACATCATAGCGTTATCTGGAGTTAACTACGCGCTGTTACTTCCAATAAGTGATAGCCAAACTGTGTTTGCACTGGTCCTTGTACTTCATTTAATGGTGCAGAAAAGACTACTTTATCAAACTCTGGCACCATTTGACCTGGACCGAAAGTACCTAAATCACCCCCTTGGGCTTTTGATGGGCAGTTAGAATGTTCCTTTGCTACTTCTGCGAAATCTTGTCCGGCTTCAATATCAGCTTTTAATGCTAAACATTGTTCTTTTGTATCAACTAATAAATGACGTGCTGCGGCTTGAGACATAGTGTTTCCTTTTAATACCCTATAAGGTATACATCAATAATGTAAATTTGGCTGCTAACCATAGCGTATCTGTATAGATTTTAAAAGTATGACAAATTAATTAACCTGAATTTAATTTAAGAGATAAGTTAATCACCTAAAATGTAAAAGATAAGTTAAATAGTTTCTCTCTAGCTTGATAGTGTTACTCAATTCAAAGCAAATTTTGCGTCAATATTCCCCTATTACAAACAAATTTATCGTAGAAGTCAGTAAAAATAGCGGTTAGCAAATAATTTTTAATTTAGTTTAATCAGGTTAAAATTTTTAAGGTGGGCTATTTTTGCCTGCATGCTTGTTTCAATTTTGTTTAGCTTAGACATTTGTAGGCAAAACTGCTTTGCTTTTTTTTCTAAGATTTTTGCGCTAGCACTGATTTCTAATTCTAAATCTTTCCCCATGGTTTCCATACGTTGATCTGAGGTTGAAATTCGTCGTTCAGTGTTGTGAGGATTTTCATTGTCCTTGTCAGTAATGATTACTTCTCCTACAGCTAATAAAATAGTGCCAATGGAGTCTGCGATAATTTCTTCGATTTCAGATTTAAACTCACCAGTAATAATACTATCAAAATCATCAAAGTCTTGTGGTGCAAGATAATAATTATTAGCGCTATGATTAAAGCGATTTCGGATTCGCCATTTTATTTCATCAAACTTTGTTTGCATTTTTTGTTGAGATACACTGTTTTCACCCGTTAAACCCCCTATCACTTTATTGATTGCTTTTAATCCTATATCAACACCTTCAATCGCAATAGAAACTATCGCAGGAATTTGCGTACGAATGCCGTTTGAAAAGTCGCTAATTAAGTCTTGCTGCTTGTTATCTAGCAGTATTTCTCGGCCTTCAATAAATAACTGATGTGTGCCGTTAATTTGAATGATGGTTTTACCCTGATCAATAATGCGAACATGATTAGGATCAATAATAACCCCATAATTTAAATTAACAGAGCATTGTTTTGCTAAGCTACTAAAACTTGCTAAAAAGTACAATATTAAAAATGGTAATAATATTATTTTAATCATTATGTTATCAATTTATTATCGGATCGATACGAACTTTCCTTTCTTTATAAAACATTTTGCTTGGACCATATTCTCGTCGAGATCTATCATGAAAATCACCAATAATTAGCTCTACACCATGGTACAGCTTTTCTTTGGCTTCAACGTAAACACTTTCCATGTAGTCTTGGCTAGTGCGCTCGAGTCTTTCTTTTTCGGCTAAAGTTTTTGTTATGCGTTGTGCATGATGTTGATAAGTTGAAACGACTTTCGCGAGCATTTCAGGATTAACTTTTTCTTTTGGAAGTTTTTTAAGCTTGTCTATAGCTGTTTTAAGCTCTGCAGTTTTGCTCGAGTCTACTTTTAAGCTAGAGTCTAGTTCTTGCATTTTTTCTTTTAATTTATTGATGGTATAGTCGAAATTAATAAAAGTGTTACTACCTGCTGTTGCACCAACAATACCAGCACATACGCTCGTACCTGCTTTGATGTAACCTCCAATAAGTTTACCGTTGGTTTTTTCTTCCGTACCAATGGTTAGCTTTCCTTTAACATTTAATAGACTGTGAAGTAGTTGGTTTTCAATGCGTACATCTTGACTACAGCTAATTTGAGCATATTGTGCATATTTAGCATAAATATTGCCCTTGGCGTTAATATTGACACTCATAGTTACATCGGTCACTTTAGTTTTTTCAATATCATGCTTACGGCCGATAATTCCTCCTGCAATGGTGACATTACCACCTGCGTCGATAATAGATGACTCTACAAAACCGCCTACTGTTACATCACCGCTAGCAACTACTTTCATGCCTTCAGTAACATCACCTTCAATGATAACACTACCAGTAAAGTTAATATGACCTGTAGCAACAGTAACGTCTTTGATAGTGTATACTTCATCAACTTTCATGCCGTTTGGAATTAGTTTTGGTAAACCGACTTTCTCAGAAACGAGTAGGTTTTCATCATCGGTGCATGTTGCCGTACCTTCACCAGGTATTAACTCTACATCAACCCCTGGCTCAGGTTCAAGTGAATTTGCTGTAACGGTATACCCCTTTTTACCTAGCGTGAAGGGGACTTTTTTAGCGATTTGATCTCCTACTTTTACGCAGATAATATCTCCTAAATCACGCATGTCCACACTGCCATCTTCCCGCTTTTTAGGACGCAAAATACGACTTTGGGCACTTTCAACTAAAGGTCTTATTTCGGCGTTTTGACCATTAACGGCGAGCTTTCCGGTGGCTATTTGTAAAGTTACTTGGCTATTAGGCGCTTCTTTAGCGGCCAGTTTGGCGAGTTTAACGATACCGTCCTTGTTAAAGCCTTTTTTAACGCCTACCTTTTGAGCAGCACTGAGAATCTCTTTTGCTGTTAAATGTTTACCACCTTGTGCTGTGGTAATTTCAGCTGTAGCGCTCATCTCATCGTCATCGATTGTAATAGCAATAGTTGCATCTAGTCTCTCTAGAATTTGATAAACAATGTCTCGCCCTGTTTGTTGTTCTTGCAAGGGTTTTAAAACATCATTAAGCTCTGCTATGGCATTTTTGATATTCGTAGTATTAATGACTAAATGAGCGTATATTGAGCTTTCTATAAACTTAAGTACACTGGCTTCAGAAATAGTTTTACCGTCCTTGATCGGTTTTATATGTAAATCTATATTATCTTTAGCATTAGCGACTAGGCTGAGCTGAGTCATAAAGCATTTTCTCCGGCATCATCATTTAAAAAATGAACAACATTGATGGTATTATTATCTTTATTTATTTTTTATATGGCATTGAGTTTTAGATATAGCTATCTTGATGGACTTTAATGAAATTTGCGGTATTCGTCTTGCTGTAATCTATTTTATACTCTTTGCCATCTAAGGCTTGAATAAATATTAACGTTTTTTCTTCGCCAAATATTTCTGAAGAATCTACCTGCACTACTTCTTGGTAAGCTTTTTTGGCAGCAGAGCGTTTGGCTGGAAGTTGCCCCTTATACACGCCAATACCTCGGTTACTGACGATAACAACAGGACTTTCTGCATTAACAATTAAGAGGTCAAACTTTTTCATTTTGTGTATTATTGTGTTTCGACCACTGATTATAAAATTTTTTTCGTTCAAAATAGACTCCAATAGATAAATTGTCTAACTACTAATTTTTTTCATTGTTTGCTTTTGCCTTTGTTTTAGCCTTAGCAAAGGAGTTAACAACTCATTCGGTTCAATATATAAATTTTTTATTGACTTAGCAATGTGTTGTTAAAAAAACTCTAATTATACTCTTTGTCAATCACATATTGTGGTGTTTGTGTGCTATTTATTAACTCTCGACGGATTAAATCTAACCCTATACTGGCAACATATTGTTGAAATAAGCTGCGGGTTAAGGGCATTAATAAGCATACAGTTTTTAAATTGTTGATAGTTCCCCAAGCCAACCAAACGGTACCAATGGGTTTTTCTTTACTTCCACCATCAGGACCTGCTACACCTGAAACGGCTATAACAAAGTCTGCTCCTGATTGTGATAAGGCTCCTTTAGCCATTGCAATTACCGTTGCTTCACTGACAGCACCATGAGTCTGTATTAATGATGCGGGCACAGTTAATAGTTTGGTTTTCATCGCATTACTGTATGTAACAAAACCTGCAGCAAATGCTTGTGATGCGCCTGCCTCACGGGTGAGCATACTAGCAATCAAGCCTCCAGTACATGACTCTGCTATGGTTATCGTTAAACCTTTGTCTATTAATTGATTTAAAACATGTTTAGCTAAGCTTTGTGGTTTAGCATCAATTTGGGCAATGATATGATCGCCTAACACCTGTGATAGTTTCTGCTGCCAAAGCGCTTTATGTTGATATGCTTGGTGATTGTTAGTGGTCAATTTAACTTCAAGCAAGGGCATACCAGCACGAAAGCCAAGTTCGATATCTTTAGGCCAATCAGGTAGTTGTTCATCAAGCATTTTTTGTACACTTGATTCACCTAAGCCAAATACTTGCAACCGGGTTACATCAGTGAACAATGTGGCTGGAATCTTTTTAGTAATGTCTGCTTTGATTTGCTCATTTAACATGGTTTTTAGCTCGTGAGGTACACCAGGGGTGCAGTAAATATCACATTGTAAATGCCTAACTTTGATCCCTACAGCACTACCTTGTCTGTTAGGAATGATATCACACCCTTGAGGAAGAATAGTTTGCTTTAAATTAGGCTTATTTAAGCTTGCCCCGCGCTTTTGACACCAAGCGGTGAGATGCGCTAATGCTTTGACATGTTCGGTTAACTCAATTTGCATGGCATCTGCAAGAGCTTGTGCAGTTAAATCATCTACCGTTGGCCCTAACCCACCATTAATGATTAAAATATCAGCTTGTTCAGCGAGTTGATTAATTTCATTTGTTAATAAAGTCAAATTATCTGCAATGGTTACTTTACGTGTTATTTCAAGGCCTAACTCTTTTAATTGCTCTGCTATCATTGCAGAGTTGCTATCGACAATATCACCAGTCATTAACTCATTGCCTGTTAATAGCAGCTGTACTCTGGGTGCGTTCATTTGCTTACATCCTTAAAATAATTATAAAGGTAATTTAAACCTTTTTTATATCGCTTACACCTTAAAATTATAAATGTAATATACAGTCAATAGATATAAATAATGCAAACATAAATGAAATATGCCTTAGTCACTATGTTCTAGTAGTTAGTGGCGATGGAGCAGAAAATATTCATCAGTCTTGTGTGCGGGAGGGAGAACTTAGTCACGTTAGCGCAAAGAGGCTAAAAAGTTAGTATTCATATTTGGTTAGTATGACACAATAGTAAAAGAGTTATCGGTTGTAGATATAAATGATTTATTTATTTGGCTTTAAGTGAATTTACCCTTAAAATGGCCGCCATCTTACTTATAGTTTGATGGTGTTTTTCTATGCAATACCATAGAGAGTTTTTATTAGGCCGTTGGTTTCGTCAAGATACCGATGAGCACAATAGAAAAGTTATTGAATATGCCGAATTCAGTGCTGATGGCAGTTTTGAATTTACTTTTGTCATACTGGCGATAACGGTAGATAAAAAAGAGCAGATAATTGAGCAAATCACAGAGTTAGGTGATTGGGGATTGGTTGGTGATATTCATTTTACCATCACAAAAGATGAAGTGATTGATGAGCAAATTTATGCTGCAGATCTCAATCATAGTGAAAATTATCATGCTTATAGAGTATTACAGTTAAGTCATCAACTCTTTGAGTATCAGCATGTTGAAACCAAAGAGGTTTTTAAAATGCGTAGAATTAATGATGAAATTGGTCATTGTTAATTTCAGACATAAAAATATAACTTAAAAGTTAGGAAAATAATGAAGCAGTTAAAAGCAGCCAGTTTAATCACCGCAATTAAAACGCCTTATACATCAACGGGTGAAGTCGACTTGATAACCTATGATATGCTTGTGCAAAAGCAAATTGATGCGGGTGTTGATGGGATTATTGTCGGTGGTACAACAGGTGAAGGGCACCTATTAAGCTGGGAAGAACACTTGATTTTAATTGCCCATAGCGTGCACAAATTCAATGATAAACTATTAATCATTGGTAATACTGGTAGTAATAACACCAGTGAGGCCATTAAAGCGACCAAAAATGGTTTTGCCGCAGGAATGCATGCTACTTTACAGATTAATCCTTATTATGGTCGCACTTCAACAGCAGGTGTTATTGAACACCTTACCCGTACTTTAGATATTGGTCCAGCCTTTATCTATAATGTTCCTGGAAGAACAGGACAAGACTTAACCCCAGAGATTATAGAAACGCTAGCTAAACATGAAAACTTTATTGGCGTTAAAGAATGCGGCGGCAATGAGCGTATTGCTTATTATGAAAAGCAGGGTATTGCTTGTTGGTCAGGTAACGATGATGAAAGCCATGATGGTCGCCATCAATATGGTTCTCACGGGGTTATCTCTGTCACATCAAACATTATACCAGGTTTGATGCGTCAACTAATGGATACTGAAAATAGAGAATTGAACAAGGCTGTTCAACCGTTAATGCAGTGGCTATTTTGTGAACCTAATCCTATTGCAATTAATACGGCATTGATGATGACAGGTGCGGTTAAGCCTAATTTCCGTCTTCCTTATAAAGCCTTAACTAAAGAGCAACGACAGCAGGGTGTTGAATTATTACAAACCATTAAACTTGAAGATAGAGTGGGTAATACTTTGTCATCACTTATTGATTCCGATTTTAATTATTGCATTTAAAATCAATAGACTCTATGGTATTACTTCGTACTTAATAATACTTAAGTATAGGGAGTCATATCATTAAATATTTATGGATTGCTATTTTTACAGTCACACTCATTTGGTCGGCTATTGCCCCTAAAGATTATTTTACTTGGTTTTTAGAAGTACTTCCGGCACTGATTGGTGCCGTTATTTTATTTTTTACCTATCACTCTTTTCGCTTAACTTCTCTGCTTTATGGACTTATTTTATTTCACTGTATGGTGTTAATGATTGGCGGTCATTATACCTACGCTGAAGTACCTCTGTTTGATACCATCAAAGAACTTTTAAGCCTAGAGCGTAATAATTATGACAAAGTAGGGCATTTTGCCCAAGGGTTTGTTCCCGCTATTATTGCTCGAGAAGTTCTACTTAGAAAACATGTTGTTAATGGTAAGACTTGGCTGAATTTTTTTGTAATTAGTGTTTGTCTTGCCTTTAGCGCTTTGTATGAACTCATTGAGTGGTGGGTTGCGGTATTAAGCTCAGAAGGTGCAGAAGCCTTTTTAGGTACTCAAGGCTATGTTTGGGACACGCAATCAGATATGGCTTTTGCTTTAACAGGGGCTATTTGTGCATTGATTTTTCTAGCAAAAGTGCACGATAAGCAATTAGCAAAGTTATAGTAATGGCTTTAATTCATGGTTAATTTCAAAGTGTTTTGCTTGCTGTGAAATAGGACACGCAAAGCTTAATTTTACTGCTGATAATTGTAAGTTTCTTTGTTCATGATGATCGGCTATGCCATGTAATCTATCGCCAACAATCGGTAAACCTATACTGGCAGCATGCTTGCGTATTTGGTGTTTCCTACCACTATCAATTTTGACCTCAACTAGTGATTGATCTTTTTCTTGATTGTAAGCTAAGCAGGTAAAAGTGCTGCTGGCACTTTTACCATCAATGTCGGTGCTGATAATCTCAGGTTGTGATCTCTTACTATGGTTACCATGAACAATAACTTGATAGTGCTTTTGTAATTGGTGCAGCTCAAACATGGTTGATAAAGCGCGAGCGGCTTTCTTGGTATGGGCAATTAATATTATCCCTGTTGCCGCTCTATCTAGCCTATGAACAATAAAAGCAGGGCGCTCAGGGGTGAAATATTGTTGAGCAAATCGACTGATGGTGCAATGGTCACTCCATTTAGAGCCTTGAGAAAGCATGCCATAAGGCTTGTACCATACACTGTAATTAGTTTCATCACTGATAAGTGTTGCCTCAGGTACTGGGGTATTTAGTACGTCATGATTGTAATAAAAGTGTAGTTTTTCGCCTTGTTGCATTGTTTTTTTGACTCGTCGTAGTCTTTGGGTATGTTTTCCTCGCGTTAACCATAACGCCCCTTTGTTAATAGCCTGTTTAATTTGTGCTTTGGTCAAGGAATTTGGAGTACCCTCAAGACTATCAAAAAGCAATGTTATTGCTGTTTTATTGTGCTCATGATGAGTATTGTCAAATGTTATATGGTGTTCAAAAATTGCAGACATAAGGTATTGAAAATAAACTAGACGTTGATAGTGAGTTTAACACTTTTACTGGCTGAGCGTTATCAGGTAACATGCCGTTTATTGATTTCTTGTAAACTGAAAAAGAAGAGTCCCCAATGAACCGTAACCTAGAACTTTTTCCTAATGATAAAATCGGCGATACTTTATGGAACATGCATCAAGCTGGTACAGACCTTGAACATGTCAGAGAAGTGGAATTTTCCGTATTATTTCCGTCAAAAAAGCTGGCCTTGCAATTTGGTCAGTTATTGCTAGAGAACAATCAAAAACTATCTTTTACCCCCTTTCAAGATAATGATGAGTTACCTTGGGAGATCACGGCTTACCCCGAAATAGCATTAAGCTATGAAAAAGTTGCCGCTTATCAAGCATTGCTTGAAACCAACAGTTTGCCATTTAAAGGGCAATTTGACGGCTTTTATTGTTTATAAGTATTGGATAAAAAATAGGGTAATAATGATTGATATTAAACAGTTTGCTCATTTACAAAAGCGTACCAAGGACTCTTTTTTTCATCAAAAAAAAATAATCAAACAAGTGATGGCAGGGCAAACAGTACTTTGCTCTAAATGCCATCAACCTTTAAGCTTATATACACCAGAAACAAAAGGCGAACCGGGTATACGTTGTCAAAAGAAGTGCACTGATCTACAGCTCGATTTTATTTAATAGGCATTTATTCCATTACATTAATAAATTAGTCAGCTTAGCGCGATATTTGCGACTTCTTCTGAGCTAAGTGACCGGCTGTCACCGACAGTTAATATGGGATCTAAACTGAGATTACCTACTTTACTGCGGTGGAGCTTAGTGACTGGATTTTGAAAGCGGCCAAACATTCGCTTTATTTGATGATACCTTCCTTCGGTTAAGGACACTTGAGCGGTGTAATCCGATAAAATGATAAGTTTGGCTGGTTTTGTAGTGATATCTTCATAATCAAAATACATGCCTTGTTCAAAAGCGTAAATGTAGTCAGTGGTCAATTTATTTTGCACGGTCACATGATAAACCTTCGCGACTTTACTCTTTGGTTGAGTCAGTTTTTCAGACCACTGACTATCATTGGTTAGCAAGATTAATCCAGAGGTGTTTAAATCAAGTCGTCCAACAATATGCAGCATTGCTTTTTGCGGATGTGAGATTAAATCAATAACGGTTTTATGGCTCTTATCTTTAGTAGCACTGATCACACCTATAGGTTTATTTAACATAATATAGATAGAATCATTTTTTTGCAGTGTATTTCCATCAATTTCTATTAGAGAAAATTTATTAATTTGTGCGGCAATATCTAGGGCAAACTGCCCGTCAACGTGCACACGTTTTTGTGCGAGCATTAGGCGAACTTCACGTTTACTAAGGCTTAAATGGCTTATTAAAAATTTATCTAGACGACTTTTTTGCATAAAAATTGATGTTACTGACACGATTAAAAAAGAATACTTCGAATATACATATAGAGAATATCAGCTCATCGATTTAATAACACTTAATACTGTTGATAGCGCTAAGATGATTGACAATGTGATGGTTCTGATAGATTATATAGCCGTCTAAACGTCTAACAAAGAAAACTATTGTGAATACTAAAGCTGAACCGACACCAACACTTGAGCCCGAACTTGGATCTGAGCTAAGAGCTCGTTATAACGATATACACCGCGGAGTATATTTTATTGGCACTACACCGCCTAAAAGCGACACACCACTAGAGCAAGTTGATAGCATTGCCAGTAAATTACTTGAACGCGTTAGTGATATTGACTTTGATGGCTTGATTGTTTACGACATTCAAGATGAGAATTCTCGTACCAATAAACCTAGACCTTTCCCGTTTAAATCAACCCATGATGCGCGCTTGTATTCATCGTTATTAAATAAGAAGTCTGAACGTCCGGTTATCACCTATAAAAGTGTGGTCCACTCTGATGCTGATGAATTTAATCATTGGGCAGACGAAGCTTGGTCAAAATTTAATGTAAAAGATGTCGTGTTAGTGGGCAGCCCTTCTAAAAATAATACCGTTTCATTGCCATTAGCTAATGCATACTCAACTTTAGTACAAAACCAACATAACTTTTTTATCGGTGGCGTCACCATTGCTGAGCGCCATGCTAGCAAAGGTAATGAACACCAACGATTAATTGAAAAGCACCAGCAAGGCTGTAATTTTTTCATCTCACAGGCAATTTATAACCCACAAGCCACAATTGATATGCTGACCCGCTACGCTATAGAGTGTCAGAATCAAGGCTTAAAACCACAACGCTTAATTCTTACTTTCTCACCATGCGGTAGCCAAAAAACACTAGAATTTATCGATTGGTTAGGGGTTAGCGTTCCTGAAGCAACTAGCTTACGTATTTTAAATGCAGATAACTCATTATATGAGTCTATTCGTATTTGCTTAAATAGCTTACAACAAATATTAGATGCTATTTTACCGTACGATTTACCATTAGGCTTAAACATTGAAAGTTTAACCAATCGCAAAGAAGAGATTGACGGTTCAATTTTGTTATACAAATTGTTGCGTTCGAAAATGGATAATTACTTAGCAAAAAAAGAGTTATCCTTGTTAATTCAATAGCGCTAGTGTTTATCAATAATCAAAGCTATCCATGGGGGTAGCTTAGAGTGAATCGGCAAGCGTGCGTTTTTTCATTAAGTTGATTTGTTGGTTAGCTGTCGAACGATTCTATGCGTGTCATCATAAGTTATTCTATTAGTGCTCTTGAGCCAGAGGGGTTAACTACCCTCTGACTTATCGAAGGACAGAACCACTGACTTCTTATTTAAAGACGTTAGACAATTTAACTAAAACATCTTATGCTATAATGATGTTTTTGATAGTCATTATCAATATATCATATAGCTATCATCATAAAATAAATTGTGGTAACCCTGAGATGAAATTTGACTTCTACACTACTTGAAAAAGCCATAACAACTTTCCCATCATCTCGCTTGAAACAAGATGAATATATTCAATATCATAGCTTGATGTTGCTCGTGTCGAGTTTAGATAAAGTCACCTATGTTTTCCCCTTGACAGCTAGCCTGTTAACGATGATTTTTTGGCCATACACCAACCACCTCATATTAGGGATCTGGCTAGTTGCTGTCTACGTATTGAGCTTGGCTCGCAATAGGGTGCATCAAAAAATAACGCAGCAAAAGAGTACTACGATAAGTTATAATCGTTGGCTAAAATACATGCTGACACTCGATGTTAGCGCTGGTGTTTTAGTTGGCGGCAGTAGTCTTTTTTTAACTAGCCTGCCACAGGAATTACAATGGTTATTAATTGTAATCATCATTGCGATCAGCATGGAAAGTGTTGCAGCACAATCAGCGATAAAGTCATCTTTTATTGCGTTTACTTTGCCATTATTTAGCGGCTTTATCTTAGGCTTAATAGCCGTTGGTAGTAACATTTTCTACATATTAAGTATATTCGCCGTACTGCATGTTTTTTTCTTACATGGCAATTTTACTGCGATGCATAATCACATAAAAACAAACTTAACGTTAACCTTTGCCAATCAGCAGTTGGCACAGCAACTTGAACAAAAAAATCAGGCATTAGTGACGTCAAATGAGCAAGTAAATGCCACAAGTCAGGCAAAATCAAAATTTATTATTTCTATGAGTCAGGAGTTAAAAACGCCGCTACAAGGCATGCTCAGGATGATAGAAAGTGCTCATAACAACCCTCATGATCCTGAACATTTGAATTTACTTTCTATTGCGCAAGCATCGGGTGTCAGATTACTCAACCTGCTCAATGATCTGATGGATGTTTATCGACTCGAAAAAGGTCAGTTAAAACCTAAAATTAAATTATTTGAAGTCAGGCAACACTTTGAAGATATTGCCCATCTCATGGCAATAAATGCTCATGTCAAAGGGCTAAAGTTTTTTTGTACTATAGACAGCAAAGTACCAGCGACAATTGAATCGGATCCCATTCGGCTTAGCCAAATCACTTTAAATTTATTAGCTAATGCAATTAAGTTTACAGTTCAAGGGCAGGTTGCCGTGAACGTTACCTGCAAAAGGCATGGCGAGCAGGCGTTACTGACTATTGCAGTGTCTGATACAGGTAAAGGAATTAACCAAGTGGATATGAAAATGATCTTTCAGCCCTTTATTCAAGGGAGTACCGATGCTAAAACTTTAGGTAATGGCCTTGGTTTAGCTATCACCCAAGAGCTATGTCAGTTACTTGATGGTCAAATGTCTGTTAACTCGGTTGAAGGAGAAGGATCTGTTTTTAGTGTTGAAATACCGATAAAGATCACCCAGGAAAGTGAGTTACCTCTACTTTATGTTAAGAAGAAGATATTGCTCGTGGAAGGCGAAAGTCAGCACCTGTTATCGATTGAACAGCAATTACGTTTTCTTAATTTACACTATGAATCAGTCAATAATGTAAAAGAAGCAATGGCGGTCTGTGCCGAAAGCAGAAACCAATTTTCGGCGATTATTATTGGTCATCAATCTTCACTACAAAAAAAATTATTAATCAATTTGTGTCAAAGGTTAAAACTAGTAACCATTGAGCTCTTTGAATTTGGCAAGGATAACAATAGTGAACAGTTAACCTTAAATTATCCGGTAAAATTAGCGCAATTAAAGGCAACACTAGCCGGTATTAACCACCAAAAAGTCAGTTAATAAAAAAGCGGTGACCTCTGCTAAGGGCACCGCTTTACTTTAAATATATTAATAAGTGAAATGCTTAGCCAATAAAGCTACGGGCATTGCGAAACATGCGTACCCAAGGTGAGTCCTCACCCCAGCTATCAGGGTGCCAAGAGTTTGCTACGGTTCTAAATACACGTTCAGGGTGTGGCATCATAATCGTTACACGACCGTCTGTTGTCGTTAACGCAGTGATACCGTCAGGTGAACCATTAGGGTTAGCTGGGTAAGTTTCAGTAACATCACCATAATTATTGACATAACGCATTGATACCGTGCCTGAGTTATTAGCAGCACCAATAGCGTCATCAGAGCTGAATTCTGTACGACCTTCACCATGTGATACTGCAATAGGCATCATAGAACCTGCCATGCCTTTAAATAGCACTGAAGGGCTTTGTTGAATTTCAACTAATGAAAAACGAGCTTCAAAACGTTCTGATTTATTTTGTACAAAACGTGGC
>Ga0187827_10005844_pt1 | contig 14378 bp, 6 predicted proteins | sample ETNtaG_39_FD_167969 | JGI IMG/M metagenome (GOLD analysis project Ga0187827, IMG submission 167969) | Marine microbial and viral communities from oxygen minimum zone, Eastern Pacific Ocean - ETNP2014_SV_150_PacBio MetaG (Illumina Assembly) | ecosystem: Environmental > Aquatic > Marine > Hypoxic...
GCGGCCCGTAGCTGCCCTTTTCGGTTTGTATCCAGCCATTGTCGGTGACGTAGATGACCAGGGTGTTCTTCGCTATGCCTGAGTCGTCGATGTGCTTCATCAACGCGCCGCACGTTTCATCGAACCACTCACACATCGCGTAGTATTTGGCGATCCGGTCCGCTACGCCCTTGGCCAGGTATTTGTCATGAAGCCGCTTGGGCGGATTGTGAGGCGTGTGAGGAAGGAAAGGCGCATACCAGACAAAGAAAGGCTTCTCATCCTTCACGGAGCGATCGATGAATTCGAAAACCGGCTCCATCCCATCTCGCCCAATCTTGAGGCCCGCATCGCCATGTCGTCCGCCTCTGTTCGGAAACCCCTTGGTCATTCCGTCCGTGAAACCGCCGCGCTGATACGAACCTTCCCACCACTTGCCGCTCTGGTGACTGACGTAGCTCTTCTCTCCCAGCCATTGCGGAAGAGCGCCGGTCTGGTCGATGTGGGAGATCAGGACTTCGCGGATGTCCTTGCCTGCTTTTTTCGCGTGGGCCTGGTTGGCTGGAGTGCGGGCCGGGTTGTTGCCGGTGGTTTTGTTCTGGTGCGAATAGAGACCGGTCGCCAGCGTCATCAACGCGGGTCGGCATAACGCGGTCGGCACATAGCCGCGGCGAAACAATGCGCTTTCCGATGCCAGCTTGTCGAGGTGGGGCGTTTCGATAGTTGGATGCCCCATGAATCTGTAATCGGTGTAGCTCTGGTCATCGGAAATAATCAGAACGATGTTGGGAGTGTTCTGCGCCACTACGTGGGAACCCCAAAGAATGACGCTGCACAGACTGATAATGATTCGCTTTTTCATAGAAAGATGAATGGATTACAGAAGGGGTAAGGTCCTCACTTCGCACGCACACGGCGCACACGAGATCGCTCGGATTTGGCTTTGAACTCAGGGGCTGCCTCTTTCGGTAACCACCGGGCGAGCTGGTCCCGGGTTGCCTTGTGGTTCGGGTCGTTGGCGAGGTTATGGAACTCGTCCGGATCGTTCCGATGATCGTACAGTTCTTCCGCCCCGTCGTTGTAGACAATCAATCGCCAATCCCGACTGCGGATGGAGTGATTACCGAAATAGGAAGAAGTGATCGCGGGTCGTTCCCTGGGGGACGCTGGATTGCTGAGCTGGGGGACGAGAGAAAGTCCTTCGAGGTGAGAATTCGCCGGCAGCTTGCAGAGCTCGACCAGCGTCGGATAGATGTCGATCAGGCTGGCAGGCTCCGGGCACGATTCCCCGGGCTTGATACCCGGTCCGGCAAACAGGAGCGGAACCCGCGTGGATTCTTCCCACAGTGTGCGCTTGGCCCAGTGCTGTTTTTCGCCAAGATGAAACCCGTGATCGCTCCACAAGACGATCAGGGTGTTCTCGGCATGGGGACTGGATTTCAATGCATCCAAAACGATGCCCACGCAATGGTCGACAAAACTGACGGATGCCAGGTAGGCCTGAGTCAGGCTTCGCTGCTTACCGTGCTTGACCACCTGGGCATGGGTCGGAGCAGCCGCATAGTTGTTGATGCCCAGAAAGTTCTTCGGCAGATCGTCGAGGTCAGATTTTGGGTTCTTGGGCAGTGTCAGTGTTTTGGGTTCATAGAGTTCAAACCACTTCGGCGGAACAAAGAGCGGAACGTGCGGGCGAAAGAAGCCGACCGTCATGAAGAACGGTTTGTCAAAATCCTCCTTGAGCGCTTCGGCCGCGCTTTCTGCCAGTTGGAAGTCGGCCATCTCGGCGTCCTTTTCCGGATAGGCCCCCCAATCCCAGGCGCCGCTCCAGTTGGCGGGACGGTTCATCGGTTTTCGGGGCCTGGGGCTTCTCTTGCGGCCAAGGGGCCGGTCAATCGCACCGGCTAACCTTCCCCTGAAACCGTGGTGCAGCACCTTTCCCCCTGCCAGGGTGACATAGCCGTTGTCTTTGAAGTAACGCTGAATCGTGGGAACGTCCTTGAGAGCCGGCAGTTGTTCATACCTCGGCCCGAGCTCGTAACTGCCATGAGTCGTTGCCGCGACTCCCGACATCACGCTGACACGCGACGCTGAACAGACCGGAACGGCACAATGGGCGTTGGCGAAGATTCGGCCCCGCTTTGCCAGCGCATCCATGTGAGGCGTGACCGCTTGAGGATGGCCGCCAAGGAAGCCAGTCCAGTCGTTGAGATCATCGATGCAGATCATCAGGACGTTGGGCGGAGAAGCGGGTTTATCAGACTGCTCGGCGCCCTCGCCATATGCTGCAAGCTGAAACGACAAAACGGCCACCACGCCTGCTGTAACTAATCTATTCATTTGCTGTAACTATTCAGGAGTAAATCCGGTGACTGGAAGCCGGTGTTGGAGTAACGGCTATATTTAGCCGGGTTCTTGCGGCAGCGCAGACCCGGCTAAAGCCGTTACTCCAACACCGTTTCTGCCACTTGTAGCCAAAGCTTGCGAGGTCGGTGAGTGGGCTGAACAGTTACCATCTGTTTTCTATTCATCTGTTTTCAGCTCCGGTTCGATGGGCAGCAGTTGCAGAGCGTCCAGGATCACGAATCCGTTGGTGTCTGCGTTCGTGATTTGAATGACAGTTTCGACGGCTGCTTTGAGATCGACCGTGTCGATCGGGCGGAAGTGTTTGCCGCCGGGAAGTGGCACGGTTTGGTCCACCACGATGGTTTCGCTGTGAGTTCCGGTCGTAACGGTCACGGGGACATTCTTCGCCCGGGTTTCATGAGCCGAGTAAGCCATGAGCACCTGATATCGACCGGACTTTGGTGCTTTGAATCGAAAGGTCGCGGTGGATTTGCCGTCGCCTTTCGTTCCTTTCTTACCGGTGAAGACATAGCCGCTTCCGATGTGCGGCTTGAAATTGGTCGAGCGAGACCAGTCGCCGGTCAGCTTTGCTTGTGCGTCGTCGAGCACGATGCCCTGCAGCGTCTTTGGATTGATGGAAGACATCGGCGTGGCGGTCGGTTCATTGGAATCTTCAGGTAAATCGAGAACCTGCTTCTGAGCCACCAGTCGCTCGCGCAGTTTCCCGTACTTCAGTTCCTGCACGGGTATGTTGTCTTTCGCCGCCAAAGCTGCGGCGACGCCGGCACCCTGGCCAATGACCATCCAGGCGCCTTCGATCCGCAGGGACGAGATGCCCACGTGCGTGCACGACAGCGCGACGGGGACCAGCAGGTTGTCACACTGACCGGGCTGGGGCAGGATCGCTCGGTAAGGCACGTGGTAAGCGTAGCCTGTCCTCCTTCCTTTGATCCGCACCGGAAAGATCGTGCCCTCGTTGATCACGCCCCCGCCCTTCAGAGCGACGCGTTGAACGTCATGCGAGTCGATCGGGAAGGACGAGATGGCGATGGGGTCATCCTTGCGCGGCTTTTCGAGAATGTCCTTCTGGCTGATCACATACATGCCCTTCATGCGACGCGACTCGCGGACATAGAGCGCGGGAGGGAAGTGATCGTGTTCAACGAACTCGTCTTTGCACAAACCGAGCCTGGTGTATCGGATACGGTTTTTCACGGGCACGGCCGGGTCTGTGGTCAGAAAGTGGATGAACTCGAGAGTGTACTGTTTGTGAGCTTCCCAAATCTTCTTACGTCCTGCTTCGTCGGCCGAGTGCCAGTGGTTGGCCCCGCCGACCAGGCCGATGGAAAACTGTCCGCCGATGGAATTATTGCCGTCGAGTTTGTTGCCGGGCAGCGGATAGAGGTCGAAGCCGACACGCTTCTCTCCCGCTTTGAGCGCGCGGCGGACGATCTCAAACTTTGCTGGATCGTAGTTGTCCGGCTTGGGCATCGATACGCGGTTCTTCGGATCTGTGGTCAGGCACAGCCGGAAGCTGTAGGTCATGATTTTCTTGTCGCCCACTTCTTCGTCGCCCGCATCTTCAGTGGTGACCAGCGGCAACAGCCGGCCTTCACCATCGAAGCCGTTGATGTACATCTTCCGTTTCGGGTACTGCTTGCCGGCCAGTGACTCAACATATTCCTCGCGGCCTTCACGGCCGATCGTCCAGTCGACTCCCGCGGCAGCCATCAGGTCGCCTTCGTAGGTGCCGTCAACAAAAACTCTGGCAGTGAACGTTCTGTTCTTCGTGACCAGCGAAGTGATGCGCGGGCCGTCTTTGGTGACCGATTTCAGATAACCCTCGGTCAGTACGTTGACCTTAGCCTCTTCGAGCATCTTCATGGTCACCCGCATCGCGACGTGCGGCTCGAAGGTCCATCGCGACGTGTCTTTCTTCGCCGGGTTGTACGGCGCCTTGAGCCCGCGATCCGTGTAGTCCTTAATCACGCGTGTGTGCCACTCGTCGAAGAGTCCCATCAAGGTGCTGCGGACCATCTGGTTCGAGTCGCAGTGGCTCAGCCCTCCGGTGTTCATCCCGCCAACATGGTTCGTCGGTTCCAGAAGAATGACCGAAGCGCCTTCACGAGCGGCAGCGATCGCGGCGCAGAAACCGCCCGGTGTAGAACCGTAAACGATGACATCCGCTGTCGTGACATCCGTCTGATTGGCAGTTCGTGACCGTGGAGTCGTTCCCCGCTGGGGCGCGTTCGTTTTCGGAAGGTGCTTTTTCAGCCGCGCGATTACCTCGGCGTGCAAAGGAGCTGGCGCCTCAGCAGCGAGATTCTTCCATTCGTTTGGGTCGGACTGGTGATCGTAGAGTTCTTCGCTTCCATCCGCGTATCGGATGTATCGCCAGCGCAGGTCGCGCACCGCGTGATTGTTCTGCCCCAGTGTGGAAATGGCGACGTACTCCCAACCCGCGTTCGGGTTTCCAAGCAAGGGCCGCAGACTGACACCCTCGAGCCTGAGGGTCGCTGGCAGGCCGCAGAGCTCGATGAGCGTCGGATAGAGACTCAACAACTCGACCGGCTTGTCGGACTTACCTTTCACTCCACCGGGCACGCTGATGATGAGCGGGACACGCGTGGTGCGTTCCCAGAGCGAGAACTTCGACCAGCGCTGTTTCTCGCCGAGGTGGTAACCGTGGTCCGAGAACAGGACGACAATGGTGTTCTTGGCATGTGGGCCGTTGTCGAGAGAGTCGAGAACGCGGCCGAGCTGCTCGTCGGTCCACCGGACGCAGGCGAGGTAGGCGTGCACCGCCTGTTGCCAACGGCCATCTTCGCGCATCCAGTCGTGTGTCGGGATTTTCGGATTGCTCAGCGTCACCTTGCGAGCGGCATCGGGCAGGTCGCTCCAGTCATCCTCATCGACGCGTGGTAACTGCACATCTTTGAAGCTGTCGTAAACCCGGCGCGGTGGAAAGAACGGGACGTGAGGGCGGTAGAACCCGAAGGAGAGGAAAAACGGCTTGTCGTGCTTGCTGCCAAGCTGCTCGGCGACCCAGGTGGCAGTGACGTGATCGGTGAACTTCGTTTCGTCGTAGTCCTGCGGGCCGAAATCCCAGGTGCCGTGCCATCCCTTCGGCTTTTTGTGAACCGGTTGATCGAGGCCCTTCCGCCACTGTCCGAGACGCGGCCCCACGACCTGTGCATGCTTTCGTATGGGTGTGCCGCCATGAAACACTTTACCCGCGGTCAGCGTCTTGTAGCCGCTGGCGGCAAAGTGGGCAGGCAGACTGACATGCGAATCCAAGAACTCGGGCTCTTTGGAGACAGGATAGCGATTGCTGTAAAAGCCAGTCGAAGAAGGTCGGCGCCCCCACAGCAAGCTGATCCGTGAGGGATTGCACATCGTCCCCTGGCAATGGGCGTTCGTGAAGAGCATGCCCCGCGCCGCGAGACGATCGATATTCGGTGTCTGCGTCTGTGGGTGTCCGCCGAGGCAGCCGACCCAATCGTTGAGGTCGTCGACGGCAATGAAGAGGACGTTTGGCCTGGGCGCCTCGGCATACGTTTCCCTGATGAAGAAAAGCGAAAGGATGCTAATGGTGATGATCAATGAACGTTTCATTATCTCTTCTCAAAATATCGGCCGTTGATTTTTCTGATCTGTTCAGCCCTTGGGTTTCCGTACTGTTCGATGGGGCTGCCCGTGAATTCACGCGTCATTGCTGTTCTCCCGCATTTGCCGGAACTCCAAACACATCAAAACCGGCCACGCGGGTGACTCCACCCTCACCGGGGTCTGTGACTTTGAGCCTGACATGGCGCGCCACAACCGGCGGGAGGATCGGGATGTCGATCCAACTGCGGGTGACGGGCTGGCGCTTGCCGCCGGGCCGGGCGTTGAGTCTGGCGGCCAACTTGTAGTTGCGGCCGTCATTGCTGGTCAGCAATTCGGCTGAGACCGTGTTCAGGGACAGTTTCAGGAAGCGACCTGCGCTCTCCACCTGCACGCGGGTGAGCTTGAAGGAATCGCCCAGATCCACATCCAGCAGGCTCTTTGCCGGGGCTTCCCACCAGGTCCGCGGGTCGTTGTCGACGGCAAGCTTCGGGTCGCTGCCCTGCGCGGTTGGGCTGGCCGTGGCAGGACGGCCGGTTGTCAGAGAACGTTCGTTGAAGAATCGAACCGCTTCCCGGGCTGCCGTCACGGGATGATTGAGGAAGGTTGGTTGAATGGTCTTGGCATGGACGTTGAGCGGACCCCGGAACTCAGGGCCGGTTTCAAACCAGTTGTGCTTCTTGTCGCGTCCGCCCGTACCGAAATAGCCCAGCAGGTCAATCCGTTTGCCCGCGTCCAGTTTCAGGCAGGCCTCGCGCGCCACGTCGTGCATGCTCATCCAGAATTCGGCGTCCCGGCAGGCTTTGCCGTTCTCCGGGATGAAATGGAAGTGGATGCGGGGATAGAAGCCGACCAGGCCCCAGGCCTTCTGACCGACGCAGTCGCCGAACGTGTAATGGACGCTGTGCTCGTAATGAAACTCCGCCAGCCGGTCTTTAGTTTCCTTGGTGGCAATCCCCTTCAGGCGGCCGGGCTCGGCCCACGGGCCATAAGACCATGCGACGCGCTCCAGGCGTCCGTTGCGTGAGCCGCCGCCCACGTGGATGCCTTTGAAGAACGCGGTGCCCCACAGGTCTCGAACCAGGTGGTTGTCGCATCGGCGGGTGGCGAGATCGATGCCGTGGGTCGCGTTCAGCAGGTGCATATCCACGACCCACACTCCCGCGCCCGCGCCACGGATGGCGTAGGGGAACGAGACCAGCGCGTCGACATCGTGGGACTGCTCAGGGAAGACGATGGTGAATCCACGGACGCCTGAGCTCGGCATGAGCGTGATCAATGCCGTTGCGGATTCGGGCGCTGAAGTGTTCTTCCCCGCGTACCCCGCCAGAGAACAGGTCTCCCGGCTCTCCCGTATCTTGCCGTGCCCGAGCGGGCCACGGAGCTCGACACCCGTGGGCACGGTGAGCGGGCTCGTCACTTTGAACTCGCCCTGCGGCAGGTAGACCGTGCCTCCGCCTGCCTTGCCCGCGGCCTCCAGCGCGGCGGCAATGGCCTTCGTGTCATCCGCCTTCCCGTCTCCCACAGCACTGAACGGCGCCGCGGTCACATCGAAGAACGAATCGGGGTTGGTTCGCGCAGAGACCGGCACCGGGCCGAACGTGTAGCTGCGTCCGGCTGCTTCGGGGACGTTGTCCAGGTCTGCGTAGTGCATCTCGTAGTACCACGTGTCCCAGCCGTGTTCCTCCCGCGGCTGGGCCACCTTGTGCATCAGGCCACCAAAGCCGAATACCCGGTGCTGCTTGACGTGCGGCCGTTTACGGATCAGCACGGGGAGACGTGCGGCCCCCACCTCGAAACCGTCGATGGCAAACCCATCCAATCGCCCCAGCTCAAGCCCGACCAGATTCGTTTTGGTGAACGCATCCACGGCCTTGCCCTGCGCGCCGGTCATGGCCACACCGGTCAGAGCGGTCTGTGCGCGCGGCCAGACCTCGTTCGAGAACCGGACATCGCGCATCCACGCGAACTCGGAGCTGTTCAGCGCGGTGATGCCGCGGCGCAGCACCGTGCCCCGGATGCGGTCGATGACGCACGCGTTTGCCAGAGACAGTTCGATGCCGTTGTACGCGTTGCACAGCGTCACGTCACGAACGGTGGCGGAACCGCCCGCGATGGCGAACGGGTACGGGACAATGGCGTCAGGTGGCTGCTCAGGATAATAGATGGTGACCCCGATCAGGCCCGTTTCGCGATGAGGGGGCAGCTCGATCAGCGGCGCGCCTTCCTCGCTGCCTCCGCCGGTGCAAGCGAGCAGTACCGTGCCCGAAAAGGCTTCGGGCTCGCCGGGCGGCTGCCACGCACCGCGCAAGGTCGTGCCGTATCCGACACGCAGCCCTGACTCGAGCCGGTATCTGCCCTTCGGCAGGAATACCACCCCACCGTTGACTGCGGCCACCGCGTCCAGCGCTTTCTGTATCGCGGCGGAGGCATCGCGCTCACCGCTCAAATCGGCATGGTAGGGCGAGGCCGTGACCACTGCCGAGGCCACAACTGTCTCACCATTGCTGACAATGAATGTTGGGCTCATTCGACGGCTCCGTGCGGCGTCCTGCGCATCCCCAATCCGGCAGACGATGCCAGCCGCCACAAACATCGACGCACATCGCCACACCACCGGAACTGAAAAGCGTAACGCCATGGTGAACTCACTCCTCGGATAATTTCCGGACACTGCCGCGAACAATCAGCTCCGGCCGCAGCCAGGACGACTGCGCCGGCGACGTGTCCCCGGCAAGACGCTGCAGCAGGCGCTCCGCGGCAGCTCGACCGATCTCAAGGTGCGGCTGCCGAACGGCCGTCACCGGTGGATCCACGACTTCATACGCCTTGATGTCGCCGATCACGACCAGCGACAGGTCCTCCGGAATCCTCAGACCGAGGCGGCGCGCCATCTGGAGGCACTGCACCCCCAGACCGTCGTCGACCGCAACGACGGCAGTCAGCTCGCGGTGTTCACTCAGAAACTCACGGACGGCCCTGGCCGGCCGGCGCTCGGCAGCGGCCCTTTCTGCTTTACCCACGGGCACCCGAACCCGCGGCAGCGCTGCGAAATCGATTCCTGCTTCCTCCAGCATTTGCGCCATTCCCTGGCGCATCAGTTCCTGGCTGGTGGAGTCCGCGTCTTTGCCCAGGATGCCGATTCGGGTGTGCCCGCATTCCACCAGGTGCTCCACCGCCTTGCGGCCCAGTTGCTCCCGGTGTGTAGTCACCGCGTCCACCTCCAGCCCCGGCAGCTCCGTATCCACGAGCACGGTCGGCAATTGGCGTCCCTGAACGAGCTCCGCAAGCTGCTTCGCATACCTGGCATACGGAGGCGGATAGACAATGGCCCCCGCAACCAGTGCGTCCGTCAGCCCCTCGAGGAGCTGCAGCTCCTGGCTGTAATCGCTGTCCGCAGCCTGCAGAAGCAAACGGTAAGAATCGTCCCCGAGCCCGGCCTTGACGCCGCGGATGATATCGCGCATGTGCTCAGGCCCCAGGCTCGGCAGCACCAGCGCCACCGTCTTGCCCGCGACCAGCGACTCCGGCACGAAAGTCCCGCGCCCGGCCTGAGAGTTCAGGTACCCCTGCCCCACCAGCACATTCACTGCCTGCTGCACCAACGCGTGACTGACCTCAAAATCCTTCGACAGCTCACGCAGACTCGGAATCCGGCTGCCCGGCTCAAACTCCCGACTGCGTATCCGACGCCGCAGTTCTTCCTGAATACCAGCACCATTCACTACAATACTCCGCTTAGAGCGTATCCGAAAAATCATTGTGGCACGGGCGTCTCGCCCGTGAATGGAGACTATTTCGATGAACTACGGGCGGGACGCCCGTGCCAGGATCAAGCTCCAAGATTCTGGTCATGATTTTGGGATAGGCTCTTTAGTAAGACGCCGAATGTATAATACAGTTATCCAAGATCGTCAATACAGACGCTCGGCGGGGCAATCGCGGTCGAGCAGATGGAGCAGTTCGGTGGGAATGGGAGGCGGGAAGCAGTGCTAGAACACTGGGAAATCCAGGAGACCCTGATTGCGCCGATCATCTGGCGCGGGAGTACGAAATGACGAGGGTGGAGTTGATTCGAGAGTTCAGGGGCTCGATGCGCGAGGTCTTCATTGCTGAACACCAAGGGTGTTCTTTCCTCCAGCTCAGGGTTCACGAGCCTCGGCCGAGCAACCCTGGGACTGGTGTATCGTTGGTTTCCAACTCCAACGGAGTTGTTTCCATTGGTTGTCACACAGCATTCATTCGATTCTATGGAATCAACCCCGTTGGGATTGAGGTCTGCTCGCATCGGATACTCAGGGTTAGTCGCAGAGCCTCCCAACCCCGGCTCTCCTGACAGGCTACCGGTCTGTCCTGCGTTCAAGCAGCGAGTTCATTTAGTAGTAGTCCCAAAACACAAGGCAGCCTTAAGCGAGGGAGGCGATTGCCAATCCTCGTGGCGCCGGTATAGAAGAAACTTGCCGAAAGTGTGCCGGTCTGTAAGCGCCCAGAGTCGCGAAAAGACAAGTGAGGAGAAGATGATAAGAACCGAGACAATCAGGAGGCTGTTACTGGCTGGTGTAGTGTTTTCGGCAAGCTGGGGCATTGCCGAGGAAGAGGCGTGGCAGCTTACCGGCAAGGCGTGGGAAGCGATTGAGAAGAAGGACTACGATGCAGTCGTGAGACACGCGATCGAAGCCGAACGAAGATGGGGCGAGACCGCGAGGCAGCTTAACAAGGGGTTGACTTCATACCCGAAGGGCGACGAAGCAAAGAGGTATGCGAACCTCAACGAGCTGGCGACCATTACCATGCTCAAAGGCGACGCCTTGATGAAGAAGGGCAACAAGGAGGGCGCTCTTGCCGCCTACTGGAAGCTGATAGCCGACTACAAGTACGGCCAATGCCGGGACTCGAAGGGCTGGTGGTGGCAGCCAGCCACGCCTGCAATGGAAAACATCGCCCGACTCCGGAAGAAAGTCCCATTGCCTGATCCCGCAGAGAAAAAGGCAGTCGCAGTGAAAGAAGACGAGCAGGCATGGCAGGTAACAGGCAAAGCATGGAGTGCCATGGAAAAGAAGGATTACGATGCGGTTGTGAAATACGCGGACGAGTCCGATCAAACATGGGGCGCCACGGCCAGGAAGACCAACAGAAAGTTGCGTGCCTATCCGAAAGGGGACGACGTAAAGAAGTACTCAAACCTCAACGAGCTGGCCACCATTACGATGCTCAAGGGTGATGCCTTGAGGAAGAAGGGCGACAAACAGGGGGCCATTGCCGCGTATCGGAAGGTGCTTACCGACTACAAGTATGGCCAGTGCTGGGACCCCCAAGGCTGGTGGTGGGCACCCGCAGGCGCTGCAAAAGACGCACTCGCCCAACTGGCACCCGACTCCGTGGCGGAAATAACGTTGAAGGCCGAGCCGCTCAAGGCGTCCCTGAAGCTCCCGGGCAAGAAAGGCATCTGTCTAACGTTGCGCGATCCCAAGTCTGGCAAGAAAGGGACATGGGAAGAGAACATCTCCAGGCTCAAAGCGGTCAAGCCGTACTGGAATTACTCCTGGGGTTCCCAGCTTGCACCGGTCCAGCCCGATAACGTCGAGTTCATTCCAATGGCCTGGGGCGCGTGGTCCAACGAAGGGCTCAAGAAAAATCTCGATACCCATGTCATACCGCAGATCAAAGCCGGCAAAGTAAAGAAGTTTCTGGGTTTCAACGAACCCGACCATCACGACCAGGCCAACATGAGTTACACGGATGCGCTCAAGTACTGGCCCATACTCGAGTCGTTAAACATACCTCTGTGCAGTCCCGGCTGCGCCAACACGGAAGGGGTTGATGATGACACCGTGCAGGGGATCAAGGGGACCTGGATGCGAGATTTCATGGGTGAAGCAGTTAAGCGGGGCTACAGGGTCGACTACATTGCGGTTCACTGGTACGGCGGTCCGGGGGCGACATCGTTCAAGGAAAAGCTGGTCAGGATCTACGAGAAGTACGGCAAACGCCCGCTCCTCGTTACGGAATTCGCCCCGGCTGACTGGAGAGCGAAAACGCCGGCGCAGAACCGCCATTCAAAGGAATCGGTCCTGGCATTTATGAAGGATGTGCTGCCCTGGATGGAGAGACAGAACTGGATTGCCGGTTATGCATGGTTCTCTTTTGGGCAGCACGAAGCGGTCGGCACATCTTCAGCGCTTTTCGACAAGGATGGAAACCTGACCACTTGCGGGAAGTACTATGCAAGTGTCACTACCGAGAACCTGGAAGGTGACAAGAGCATAAAGCATTGATCCTTTTGGCAAGTAGTCCACCTTCAACGCACCGGAATCTCCGTTGAGACTGGCGGCCTGGATTTTATGCCGGACGGACGGTTGGTCGCACGCTTTCATCGCGGATAGTCGGAGCTCCTGAGCTCCACGGGAACTTGCCCGGCGGCAGCTTCTGACTCGGCAAGGCCATCCGTCGGCGCCAACACCCCGGCGGCGACGCCCGAGGCACCAACCACCGCGGTCTTCAACATGCTTCGTCTGGTTATCCGATCTTTCCTGTTCGTTGGTTTCCAGGCATCGGAACTGCGGGCATCCGCTTCAATTTGAACCTGCGCTTCATCGGTCTCGCCTCCCTGAGGCTTTCTCGCATTCTTTTCTCTACACTTGAAAGGAGCGAGTGCTATTGCGACGTAATCTGCGAGTAGCCGAGCTCACTTTGGAATGCTGCGACTTGTTGCAGCTTTAGATCGTTCCACGTCAGCCCCAGGAGCCAAAGCGGTGACGAGTCACCGTACTCAAAATGTGCACGCAACTTGGGGAGCAATGCACTTTGGCCTGCCACTGGTGAATGAAACACACATGAAAAAACTCTTCCTCTCTACACTATGTCTCTGTTGCACTATCGTGGCTGAAGAACAGCTCCCCAACGTTGTCTTCATATTCGCCGATGACCTCGGCTACGGCGACCTGAGTTGCTACGGCGCGACCAAAGTGCGCACTCCTCATATCGACCGCCTGGCTGCGGAAGGACGAAAATTCACCGACGCGCACTCGGCCTCCGCGGTCTGCACGCCGTCACGATACGCTTTGCTCACCGGCGAATACCCGCATCGGAAGGGGCACAATCGTCCCGTCTTCCTGCGTACCGGTCTGATCATCGACACTCATCGCCAGACTGTTGCCAATATCATGAAGGACGCGGGCTACGCCACGGCATGTGTAGGCAAGTGGCATCTCGGTTTCGGGAGTAAGGCCCCGAATTGGAATGGCGAGCTGAAGCCCGGCCCGCTCGAGCTCGGCTTCGATTACTACTTTGGCGTGCCGGTCGTCAACAGCCATCCGCCGTTTGTATACGTTGAGAATCACCGGGTCGTTGGGCATGTTGCGGATGACCCGTTCGTCTTCGGCAGGAAAGCCAAAACGAGGGAGTTTCCGGAGAAGATGGGCTTGACCCAGATCGGCGGAGCTGACGCGGCGCACAAGCTGTATGACGACGAAGCGGTCGGTACGACACTGGTGAAAAAGGCGACCGATTGGATCAAGGCCAGGAAGAGTCCGTTCTTTCTTTACCTCGCCACCACGCAGATTCATCACCCTTTCACGCCCGCCCCACGATTTAAGGGATCAAGTCAATGCGGACGCTATGGCGATTTCATCCACGAGCTCGACTGGATGGTCGGCGAAGTCATGAAGACGCTCGAGGAACAGGGCGTGGCCGACAATACGCTGGTCATTTTTACCAGCGACAACGGAGGCATGTTCAATGCAGGCGGGCAGGACGCGTGGGATGCCGGCCACCGTTTGAACGGCGAATTGCTTGGATTCAAATTCAGCGCATGGGAAGGGGGACATCGTGTTCCCTTCATTGCACGTTGGCCCGGAAAGATCGAAGCCGGATCGACTTCCGACCAGCTCGTTTCCAACATCGACCTGTTGGCCACGATGGCTGCGCTGACTGGAAGCAAAGTGCGGGAAGGCGAGGGGCAGGACAGCGTGAACATCCTGCCGGCGCTGACAGAAAAGCCAGAGAATCCCCTTCGAGATCACCTCGTGCTGTCCCCCGTCAGGCCGACTCACCTGTCGATTCGGAAAGGCAAGTGGATGTACATCGGTGCACAGGGAGGCGGCGGATTCACGGCCACCAAACGAGGCGCACACGCATTCGGCGGGCCGGCTGCCATCACCTATGCCGGCTACAGAAACAGCGACATCGAACAAGGCAAGGTCAAGAAAGATGCCCCGCCCTCACAGCTCTACGATCTCGAAAACGACCTTCAGCAGACCCGAAACCTCTATCGCGAGCATCCCGAGGTCGTAAAAGAACTGAGCGCCCTGCTCCAAAAGTATGCCGCGCAGAGACCCAGTGTTCGCACGCCCCCGCCGGCGAAGACGAAATACGACCAGTTCAAACCTCTGGGCAATCTCCGTTTCGCGTTCGAGTCGGGCAAACTCGAAGGGTGGACGATCATCGAAGGC
>Ga0187827_10005850_pt1 | contig 14373 bp, 15 predicted proteins | sample ETNtaG_39_FD_167969 | JGI IMG/M metagenome (GOLD analysis project Ga0187827, IMG submission 167969) | Marine microbial and viral communities from oxygen minimum zone, Eastern Pacific Ocean - ETNP2014_SV_150_PacBio MetaG (Illumina Assembly) | ecosystem: Environmental > Aquatic > Marine > Hypoxic...
AATTTTTTAATGACTATGAGATGCAGCGTGTTCCTTGATTTTTAATAACATTGCATACACACCGTTCCTCCGACCTGGTGTTAGCAAAACACTTAATTCTAAATCATCTAATAAACTAATGTCCGTGCCACTTATTTCTTGAGGCGTATGTCCTCCATAAATATCGCATAAAATTGTTACCATGCCTTTGGAGATGAAGGCATCCGAGTCAGAGTGAAAATGCATTAATTTTTCTTTCATGTAGGGAACAAGCCATACCTGTGCCTGACAACCAGATACCTTGAAGGAATCTTGGCGGTATTCCTCTGGAAAAAGATTGGATTTTTTTCCCTGATCTAAGAGAAATCTGTATTTCTCCATGGTATCATTAAAAAAATCCAAGCTTTCCTTATAATAAGTAATTTTCTCTTGAATGCTCATTTATTGATATGCTCTCTTAGTATTGTGGCAGATTCTTCCGGTAAAACATCCATTATAAATACACCTGCCATTGATTCAGATCCAGCAAGAACTTTTGGTTTATCACCGTAGCGAAGAGGTGGGTAAAATTCAACATGAAAATGAAAGGTATCATTGTCTAATTGAGGGGCGGCATGTAAACCCATTACATAGGGACATTTTTTTTGCAGAAAAGAATCATATCCTTTGACGACTTTTTGTAAGGATGTTGAAAAAGATTCAATTTCAACTTGGGTAAATTGCCATGGCCCTGCTTTTCTTTTTTTGGGCATAATCCAGATTTCATACGCATATCTTGCAAAAGGCGGCACTGCAGCAATCATGTGGTCATCCTGGTAAACAAAATATTTTTCCTTCAATCTTTGCATCATGGAAAGAATGAAATTTTTTTCTTTAAAGGTTGAAACTTCTTTTTCAATTACAGGAGGAATAAACGGATAGCAATAAATTTGCCCGTGGGGATGATGAAGCGTTACACCGCATTCTTCCCCTCTGTTTTCAAAAGGCATAACATAGGCAATATCTTTTCGTGGCAATAAATTTGTATAACGATCAATCCACGTTTCCGTTAATAAAGTAATGCGCTCCAGAGGCATTTCCGCAACAGTGTCCAGGTGACCTGCAGAATAGACAATTACTTCACAATGTCCGGAAGATGGCTTTGTTTGCAAGTCCCCAACATGCAGTTCTTGTGAATGTGAATTGAAACTCGACCAACGGTTAGGAAAAACGGCAATCTCAAAATCATGAAAAGGAATTTCTGTTGGAAAATTTAAGTTTCCACTTGGACACAAAGGGCAGTATTCTTTTGGGGGAAAAGATGTCCTTTTCGTTCTTCCTGCAGAGTAGGTTACCCATTCTTGTCTAGAGGGATTCCAACGCAGATGGGGCGTTGAGGCAGGCGTTACTTCCAATTCTACAGTGTTTTTTTCTGTATGCGGTTTGTGACCATACAAAAGAAGGTCACGTCCATCATTACGTTTAAATATTCGTTTATGTATTTTCATTTTCCATTAATTTTTTTTCCCATTCAATCGCTGTTTTAATAATAAAAGATAAATCATTATGCTTTGGTTTCCAGTCTAACAATTGATGGAGTTTTGATACATTGGATACAAGCATAGCGGCGTCCCCTGCACGACGACTTCCCATTTCAGTTTGTATAGGTTTATTATTGACGGCATTTGCAATTTCCAGCACTTTTTTCACGGAAAATCCCTTACCATACCCACAATTCAAAATAGTAGATTGTTGGTTTGTAACCAAATGTTCCACTGCTTTTACATGTATATCCGCAAGATCAGAGACATGAATATAATCTCTTATAGCCGTCCCATCAGGCGTTGGATAATCATTCCCGAAGATAATAACCTTTTCTCTTTTTCCAACAGCAGCCTCACTTGCAACTTTTATTAAATGAGTCGGAGATTTTGAAATTAGACCACTTCTCATATGTGGGTCCGCACCAGCAACATTAAAATATCTCAGTATTACATAACATAAATTTTCATTTTTACTTAAGTTAATTAGGTATTTTTCAGTTTGTAATTTTGAATCACCATAGGGATTTAATGGAATTCCATTTGTTTTTTCATCTATTAATTCTTTATTTGGATTACCATACACTGCTGCAGTTGATGAAAAAATAAATTTGTTTAAACCATTTCTCAAACAAGTTTGAAACAATATTTCAGAGTTTTTTGTATTATTATTATAATATTTTTCTGGAAAATCTACTGACTCATTAACTTTAACAAATCCAGCAAAATGCATTAATGCATCGAAGGATTTTTTTTTAATTAGATTATCGATTGTTTTAACATCGTTAATATTTGTTGTAATTAGATCTATTTCTTTTGGAATGAGTTTTCTATGACCTGTACTTAAGTCATCAATGACTGTAATTTTATATCCTAAATCTAATAAATTTAAAACTACATGACTGCCAATGTAACCTGCTCCACCCGTTAATAATATATGCATTGCCAATTTTGTTATCTAAAGTTTTTTATCTTAAATATTATTCGATAACGGCAAGTAATGTTCCAACAGCAACAGTTTCTCCAGCATTAACTTTTATTTCCTTCAATATTCCTTTAATAGATGATGGTAATTCCATTATAGATTTCGAAGTTTCTATTTCGCAAATTATTTCACCTTCAGAAACCTGATCTCCAATTTTTTTCAACCATTTAATAATGGTACCTTCCTCTACTGTTTCTCCAATTCGTGGCATAATTATATCCATATTTTTTTACTTTTGTTTAAATTTATTTAAAACATTTTCAACTATTACATTTACAGAAGGGATCACATTATTCTCAAGTATGTCTGCACTTGGAATTGGTATGTGAGGTGTTGATATTCTTACTACTGACTCTTTTAGATTACTAAAACATTGTTCCATAATTAAAGAGGAAATTTCAGCACCCCAACCACATAGTCTAGGATTTTCTTCCACTATAAATACTAAACCAGACTTTTTTATTTCTCTTTTAATTGATTGTAGATCTAAGGGAACCAAAGATCTGAGATCGAGTACACTTGCTCTGATATTATGTTTTTCTTTTAGAATAATTGCTGCATCTTTAGATCTCTGTACCATTAAGCCTAAACAAATAATGCAAGTATCACTTCCAGTGATTAGTAAATTTGCAATACCTAAGGGTACATCAATTTTTGTATCTTTGATATTTTCTTTCATTGAGTAAAGAGATTTATGCTCATAAAAAATTACAGGATCAGGATCATTAACAGCAGAAGTCATTAAACCTATTACGTCAGAGGGGGAACTAGGAGCCACAACTTTTAGACCTGGAACAGCCATAGACCAATTTTCTAAACTTTGAGAATGTTGAGCCCCAAATTTTGTGCCTGCTCCATTTGCAGTTCTTATTACAAGAGGTATATTAATTTGACCGTTAGACATATATCTAGTTTTGGCAATTTGATTTGCTACAATATCCCAACAAACAGCGAGAAAATCAGAAAACATGATTTCAGCTATAGGTTTAAGTCCGAGCATAGCCGCACCCATAGCAGCTCCTAAAATTGCTTGCTCTGATATTGGTGTATCTTTTACCCTTAAATCTCCAAATTCTTCTAATAAACCAACTGTTGTTTTAAAAACTCCACCAGCAGAACCAACATCTTCTCCTAAAAGAACAACTTTTTCATCATTTCTCATGCATTGTGCAATACTTAATGCAACACATTCCCTATATGTTAATTGTGCCATTCTGATCCTCCATTAAACCATAAGTCTTTATAAATTAAATCAATTGAAGAAAAAGGTGAAGATTTTGCAGTTTCAGTTGCATCATCAATCTGCGAAATAATATTATTTTCAATTGATTTAATTTTTTTTTCTTCAATTCCACTTTCTAATAATCTTTGCTTATAGATTTTTATTGGATCTTTATTATGGATCCACTCTTGCGATTCATCTTTTGGACGATATTTTGCTGGGTCAGTTCTTGAATGACCATAATGTCTGTAAGTTTTTGCTTCAATCAGTGAAGGACCATCACCACCACGAGCTTTATTAATAGTTTTTTTTGCAATTTTGTACATTTCATCTACATCATTGCCGTCAACAATAATCTTTTCCATATTGTAAGCTGAGGCACGATCAGCTGCTGGATTTTCTACAGAAGTAACCTCACGAATTGGTGTATACTCCATGTAAAGATTATTTTCACAAACAAATATTATTGGAAGATTCCAAATTTTTGCTAAATTAAGTGCCTCATGGAAAGCCCCAATATTTGTTGCACCTTCACCAAAAAAACAAGTAGTGACTTCACCAGTTTTTTTGAATTGTGATGCCCAAGCTGCTCCATTTGCTATAGGTATGTGAGCACCAACAATTGCAAATGCTCCCATAACTCCATTTTTTACATCAGTTAAATGCATTGATCCACCTTTGCCTTTCATTAAACCACAGTCACGACCCATTAATTCTCCCATGATTCCAGACATACTTGCTCCACGAGACAAGGTATGAATATGGCTTCTATAGGTACAAAAGGTAAAATCTCTTTTTTCTAAAGCTACACCAAATGCTCCTGCAATAGCTTCTTGACCTGTTGCAAGATGAATAGTGCCTTGAATTAAATTCTGAAGAAATAAATAATAAATTTTTTTTTCAAAGAGACGTAATTTTATAAGCATAGCCCATAATTCAAGTTTCTTATTTATACTAATTTCATTATTAAATTTTGTGGTCATTTAAATACGTATTATAGATTTGCAATAGATATTTTATTTTGGGATAATAAGTTTTTAAAAGTTTCATATGTCTGTTTAATACCTTCTCCCAAATCTACCATACCATAATCTCCTAAGTAAGTACGAAGTGGTGCGTCTGGTAAATCAAAAGGAAAAGGTAATATACCTCCATCAATTCTAATATTTGCTTTAGGCTCGATTTTTTTTAGAATTTTTACCCAGTTTTCAACAGTGGTAGATGCACCATTCATATCAAATATACGAGACTCAACTCGTTCTTTAGATACAACCTTAATAAAAGCTGCAGCAGCTTCACCAGCATGTAGAGCTGATATAGGTCCAGAAAAAGGAATTGTAAAAGGTTTATTAGCTGCTGTGGCCAAAGTAGCAATTGTTATTTTTGATGTCATCCCTTGGTCACGACCTATTCCATAAATAATACCAGGACGAATACCAATACTTGGCACTCCCCAATCTTGATAATATACACTTGCTAAATTTTCATCACATAATTTATAGGCACCGTATAATGTACCTAAGTAATTGCTATTAGGCGTTAAAGCATGTGAAGCAATTGAACTTGCGTAAGTAATTCTTTTTAAATTATTCTGACGAGCTGCTTCTAAAATATTTAATGTACCAATAACATTAACTTTGGCGCCTGCAATGGGATCATCAATGCAGAAAGGAACTTGCAAGGCTGCAAGATGTATAATTGAACAAATGCCATTATTTGTAATTACTTTAGCTACAGATTCTGTGTTAGCAATATCACCTACTACCCAAGTTAATTTGTCTAATTTTTCATTATCTATTAACAACTTCAATCTCTTTTTATTTTTGGATATATCAAACGCAACAACTGAGATATTAGCTTTTAATAGTAAAGCTACAACCCAACTCCCAATACAACCTCCTGCACCTGTAACTAAAACAGGACCATCAAAATCATTAGAATTAATAATAAATCGATCAAACATTTATTTTTCTTAAAAAAACAATAAAACTATATCTGATTTAATTTAAATGTTAGAATATAATTTTTTGTCTACAGCATTATCTTCTCATTTTGTTAAGGATTTCAGCAATTTAAAGATTGATAATTTAATAAATTTAAGATTTAATTTATAATTTATGAAAGCACTTGTTTTTACTGATTATAAAACACTTGTATATAGAGATGAAGCTGAGGTTATTGCAAAAAAAGGGGAAGAATTAATCAGAGTTAAAGCTAGTGGAATCTGTGGAACAGATTTGCATGCATATCATGGATTGGATGAAAAACGAACCCCACCTCTTATTTTAGGTCATGAAATTAGTGGAATAAATCACATAGATAAAACACCAGTAGTAATTAACCCCTTGATTTCATGCGGAAACTGTAAGGAATGTCTCAACAAATGTGAACATTTATGTGATAATCGAGTATTTATTGGGATGTCAAAACCAGTAAATAAGGCTGGTGGTTTTGCTGATTTTATAGCTATGCCCAGTAATAATATCATAAAAATTCCAAAAGATTTTAATGTGCAACAAGCAGCTTTAACAGAACCATCTGCTGTAGCCCTTCATGCTATTAATCTTGCTTCAAAACATTCTCGAACTAAGATTAATCATTCAAATATTTTAATTATTGGTGGAGGAGCTATAGGTCTTCTTGTTGCTCTAATACTTAAAAGTAAAGGTGCGAATAGAACTACAATTCTTGATACCAATTACAAAAGATTAGAGGCATGTCAAAAAGCTTCATCATCAATAATTGCACACCCCGATGATAAAAAAATAAAATCTAAAAATTATGAAATCATTTTTGATGCCGTGGGATATGAGATAACTAGAAATAAATCACTTGAATGTGTCAAGCAAGGAGGTATTGTTGTCCATATAGGGTTAAGTCAAAAAGCAGGTGAATTTGATTTTTTAAAATTAACTCGTCAAGAAATTATTCTAATTGGTTCTTTTGCTTATACAAATAATGAATTTAAACATTCATTAAATATGCTTTTTAAAGGGGTACTTGGTAATTTATCTTGGCTAAATTACCTTCCGCTAAAGGAAGGGGCTGCTGCTTTTAAAGAAATCCATGAAGGTAAAATATCTGCTCCTAAAATAATTTTGATACCTTAAAATGATTTAGTAATGTAGGATAAATAATAAATGACACCAATAGCTAAGATTGAAATTATACCTTTGGCTAATCCTGATTCTAAACCAAAGGATCTTGATGGTACTACTGAAACTGTAATTGTGCGTATCACAGATGAGAATGGATTAAGCGGGATAGGAGAATGTGATGCAGCAAGAAATGTAGTCAAAGCTTTTTTGGAAATGCCAACACAACACTTATGGAGCACAAATGCATCTGAAATTCTTATTGGAGCTGATCCAGTAGAAACAGTAGCTCTTTGGGAACGTTTGTATGAAGGGACAATATTTCCTGGGAGGCGAGGACTAGGTATTCATGCACTTTCAGCAGTGGATATAGCTTTACATGATCTAGCAGGTAAACAACTGGACCTACCTGTCTTTAAACTACTAGGTGGGGCACAATGCAAATCTTTAAGGCCCTATTGTACAATTTTTCCAGGTATGCCTCAAGGTAGATCAATTAAAGAACTTATGGCAATTATTGAAAAACAATTTGAAACAGCACTCTCAATTGGCTTTGATGCAGTAAAAATGGAAGTTTTATTTGATGATTTAATAAGTGATAATGAATTAATTACACAGATTAGATTGGGTAGAAAAATGTTGGGTGATAGTATTACTCTTGCAATTGATTTTGGTTATCGTTGGAGAAGTTGGGCTGATGCAAAATGGGTTCTTGATCGGATTGAGGATTGCAATATTTATTTTGCTGAAGCACCATTACAACATGATGATCTCTTAGGTCATGCAAGACTTGCTAGTCAAAGTTCGATTCGTATAGGAGGGGCAGAGTTTAGTGCAACACGATTTGAAGCTCGTGAGTGGCTTGAGGTAGGTAAAGTACACGTTATTCAGTCAGCGATAGATCGTGCTGGCGGATTTACTGAAATGAAACGAATTGCTGATCTTGCCCAATATTATGGTGCCGATGTAATTCCACATGGTTGGAAAACTGGTATAACAACTGTTAGTAGTTGTCATTTGCAAGCAGCCTGTTCGTCTGTTCCACTTTTTGAGTATGTTTCACCTAAAGTTTTTAATTCTCCACTGCGACGTGATTTGGTTGGTCCTGAGCCAAAAATTAATAATGGTCGCATAGCTATTCCTAATAAACCAGGACTAGGAATCCAATTAAATGAAGAAGCAGTAGAACATTTTCGTACAGATCGCTAAATATTTTCTTATTACATACAAAAAATTTGTTCCATTAAGATTCATGAATTTTGTTTTGCAAAATTTAGAAAAGTATCAAAAAATAACCATCAGACAGTTTCCCAACTGCAATGATTGAAATTTTAATCATATTCTCAAGATTCTTTTCAAATTAATTAATTGATTGAGTAAGGTTGAGGGGAAAAAATTTATATGATAAAGAGAAAGATATGATACCTCTACAAGATACTCATATGCATTTTGTCTACCGTGACAAGGCTACTTATGGCTGGACCAAGGGCATACCAACACTTGCAGAAGGTAATTTCACACTTGGGGATTATAATACCCTCACCGAGGGACTTGGAATAAGCGGTACCATGTTTATGGAAACCGCGGTGGATGACTCAGATTATCAAAAAGAAACCCGGTTTGTACACTCTCTTATGGATGATTCGGACGGTAACTTGTGCGGTCTTATTGCTTCGATCCGTCCAGAAAACGACGAGGGTTTTGAAACTTGGCTAAATGAAACTATCGAAATGGGGGTTACTGGATACCGTCGCGTTCTCCATGTAGTTCCAGATGAGATGTCGCAAAGTGATATCTTTAGAAATAATGTCCGTAAAATAGGGATTTCTGGAAAGACATTTGATATATGTTTTTTGTCAGGACAGCTACCTGTTGCGTGTGAATTAGCTAAGGCTTGTGAAAATACCAAGTTAATACTGAATCACTGCGGTGTACCTGATATTGCTGGCAATGGTCTAGATCCTTGGAGACAGGATATAAAAGCGCTAGCTCAAATACCAAATGTAATATGCAAACTTTCCGGTTTGATGGCCTATTGTGCTCCTGGGACTTCTTCTCTTGAAACAATTGAACCATTTGTTGACCATGTCTTGAATTGTTTTGGACCGAATAGGATGGTTTGGGGCAGTGATTGGCCGGTTGTTAATTTGGCAAAAGGTTTGCCTGAGTGGATTACAGTAACACGAAAAATTTTAGACAAGCTTTCAACTGACGAGGCTAATGCCATTGCTAATGGCACAGCACAGACTGTTTATAAAGTTGTGTTATAGAAATTTCTAGCTGTTAAGACCAAAATTAATAACTAATATTTAATTTTTATTTTGAAGTCTTATTAATAATTCTTGTATTTATCTTATTTATTTATATTTAGTTCTCAAATATTTAGCTGATTCAACGAGTTTTTTTAATTTAGCACGAGTAATTTCAATAGGCACATGACCAAAACCGCATTCACTTGTTAAAAGTATTTTATCAGGGGAAAAATATTCAAGTAAAGGCTCAGTGTATTTCTCTACCTGTTCAATTGTTTCAATTTCATCTATTCTTTGATCAATTATACCTGCGGAAATAGAGCCTTGAAAATTCCATTCTTTAAAAATATCCAACATCGTATAATGTAAACTACAATGCTCTAAGTGAATTTCATCAATGTTTAATATTTTAAATGCATCAATCATATCTGTATATCGTCCAAAGTAACCCCTTTTACGATGTGCATTTCCACCACAAATATGTAAATTAAATTTTACTCCTGGGAATTGAGATATTATTTCATTTAAAATTTCAGCACCCCATATTGCTTCTTTAACATTTTCTGTCCATACTGGTTCATCAAACTGTATGTATGTACATCCTTCATTCACTACCTGTTTTAATTCCTCAGTTAATACTTTTGCATATGCTTTGGCTAATGCAATATCATCAGGATAAAGATCAGTTCTCTCATTGACACTAAATCGAGCTAATATATGAGGACCGGTAATTGTTTGTTTAACCACTATATTTTTTGGAGTATTGTTTCTAGCCGTTCTCCATTTTTTAGCTAATTTTGTTTTTAGATTATTAATTTCATCTTTAATTACAGCACATTCAATACCAAAACCTTTGGTTCCGTGAGTTTTATTAAGATCAACCCCTTCCATAGAACCTCCAGTTGAAAAATTTTTGTATTTCTTGTTTATTGCATCAACTCCATCAAGTCTTAGTTGATAAAACCAATACATATTTTCTCTGTAACCTTCTCCGTCAGTTATAATATCTAATCCTAGATTTGTTTGCTCTTGGGTAGCCCATTTTATCATTTCTAATGCTTCTTGATCATTTACACTTGTTTTTCTCAGTGTATCTTTCTGAATTTGTTGTCTAGGATAACTTCCAGTTACTGTTGTAAGAAATTCCATAATAAATTATATAATTTTAGGTTATGTGATTTTTAACTTCATTGATAAGACTTTTTACACCATCTGCAAAAGATCTTGGATTAAAATCAATTTCTTTTCTTATTCTTGAATCATCTTGATCATCAATTAAAGGTGTTCTTAATTGATTTTCATCAAAATATATTTCTGCATTAGGTAAAATATTTTTTACTGTTTTTTCTAACTCTTCTCCTGTTACTGTTTGTGAACCAGTATTATATGAAGAAAAATTCAATTTTTCTTTTAATGCCAGTCTTACAAGTTGTTCAGCGCAATCATCAACATAAATCCAGTTGTCTGTACTTTTTTTAGAAAATGGCAAATGAACTGGTTTTCCGAGAGCTGGTTTTGCGGCAAAATCTTCTGCCCAGTTTATAGCTGTGTTTTGTCGGCCATAACCAAATACAACAGAGGGTCTGGTATAAGCAATGCTGCATCCATGTTTTGTTATATATTTTTCGGCCATAAATTCATTTAATAGTTTCATGACACCATAAGTATAAAAATGTTGATCAATTCCACTATAATCATTTTCATTAATTGGTCTTTGACCAAAATAAGATTGGTTGGCTCCGTACACGGTTTCACTACTGGCAAAAACTAATCTTCTTATCTTATATTTTACAATCATTTCAAAAATAGAAGTTGTACCAACAATATTAATTTTGCTTGCTAATAATGGATTGTCTTCACAAATTATTCCTATGCCGTATGCAAGATTTATTACGCTATCAAAATTATATTTTTCAAAAATTAACTCAATATTTTGAAAATTAGTTATGTCTAATTTTTCAAATTTTAATAAATTTAAATCATTTCCTCCAGAAGTATATTTTTCTTTAAGTTTGTCTTTGTTTTTGCCCATATCCAAATCAGCAGCAACAATTTCTAAATTTCTTTTTGCTAATTGGAGAACAACTCTACTACCAATATAACCTGTTGCACCCGTAACTAAAATCGTCATATCTTACTTATTACTATAGATAGTTGTATGATTTTTTATTTATTCTAAATAAAAAATTTCATCCATCATTACCCATGAATTATTATCCTCATTTCCAGGAAAAGGATTAAAACAATTTATCATTAAATTTGTCCATTTTTCAACAATGGGTATTTTTTGCATGTTTACCATATCTTGATCAAAATTATCACCCTCATATTCTAGGTAACCAAACATAAAATCTTCTTTTAAAAATATACTATAATTCTTAACTTTTATTTTTTTTAGTTCAGTCAATACTTCAGGCCAAACATCCTTATGATTTTTTAAGTAAAAATCTCTTTTTTCATCTTTCAATCTTACTGCCATTGCATATCTGTTTACACTCATAGGTATTCCTTAAAGTTAATTTTAATAAAAATTCAAGTAAATACAAGGAATATATCCTTTTAGTGCTTGATTATAAGCATATATTGGTTTTAAATCTTACATTGATTATTTAGAAAAATTTTAATTTCAATCTTTAGGAGAAATTATATGAAAATAATTAAGAAAATTTTATTAGTTATTTCTGCATTCTCTCTTTCTTTTGGTGCTTTAGCTGTGGATACAAGTTTTCCAAATGACAAAGTAACTATGTGGGGAGATTATAGTGGAATTACTTTAGATGTTAAACTTATAGGTGGAGCGCCATATGATCCACTTTATCAATCAATGATACCTGTCTGGGAAGAAAGAACGGGTGGCAAAGTTAAAATCTTATCAAAGAAAAGTCACTTTGAGTTAGATAAAGAAATTAAACAAGATATTGCAGCAGGTAACATTAGTTATTGTGTTGTTTCTAATCACACTAGTTTTGCAACGCAATATGGTGATATTTATAGAGATCTAAATGGAATTATTCCTGGTGATTATCTTGCAGAATTTGTGCCACTTGTACTTGATCACTCAACTGTTGAGGGGCGCCTTGTTCAACTTCCTCAACACAGTGATGTAAGCAACCTCTGGTATATAAAAAGTATCTATGAGGATGAAGACAATAAGAAAAAATTTAAAGCTGAGCTTGGTTATGATTTGGCACCACCAGAAACGTTGGATCAATGGAAAGAGCAAGCAATCTTTTGGTCTGATCCACCAAATTTTTATGGAACACAATACGTTGGTAAAGAAGAAGCTATTACAGGTCGTTTTTATGAGTTAGTAATTGCTGAAGGCGGTGCTTTGTTTGATGCTGGATGGCATCCAACTTTTAATGATGAAGCAGGACAAAGAGCTCTTCAATGGTTTGTTGATTTATATAATGCAAAAGCTGTACCTGCAGGAGTATTAAACTATCTATGGGATGAAACTGGTCTTGGATTTGCTAGTGGAACAATTGCTCTTAACCTTGATTGGGGTGGATGGGGCTCTTATTTTAATAGTGCGGACTCTAAAATTGGTGGAGACGTAGGACTTGTTAGATTTCCTCTGGGATCAGGTGGAAAAAGAGGTGGCTGGTCAGGCTCTCACACCTATTCAATTCTTAACGGTTGTCCGGAAGAAAACCTAGACGCTGCTGCTTCATTAATATGGATACTAACCAATCATGAAGCACAAATGCATGAAGCAAGAGGAGGTAAACTTCCAACCATGACTAGAGTTTGGGACGATATTGCTAGTGAAATGGATGCAACTGGAAATGCGTTCATGGGCAATCTTTTCTCTACATTTAAAGCTTCAATGGCAGAAGATGCATTCACTCCACCACTAATTCCTGAGTGGATTCCTTTTTCAAATATTATTTTCCCTGAGTTGCAAGCAGCAATTGTGGGAGATAAAACAGTTAAGGAAGCGCTAGATGCTGCAGCTAAAGAAACTGACTTATTAATGCAAGACGCTGGTTATTACTAAGCATCTTTATTGACTACTCCTTATTTTTTAAGGAGTAGTCAAATTAATCTAAAATTTTTTAGTATATGAGTGATCAAGAGACATTGATTAAAAATTTAAGCCAAACTTGGCCAATACCAAGTAAAACTAGTCCAATTATCATTATAGGGACAGGTGGAATTGTTAAAGATGCACATTTACCAGCATATAAAAAAGCAGGTTTTGAGGTAGCTGGATTATACGATGTTGACAAAGATAAGGCTGACTTGTTGGCTAAAGAATATGAAATTAATACAGTTTTTAATTCTTTTGAAGCAGCCTTTGCAAATAAAGATTGTGTGTTTGATTTAGCTTTACCCCCAGCCAACCTCTTGGAAGCTGTAGAAAAGCTCCCTGAAAATATTTATGCAATTTTTCAAAAACCACTTGGAAAAACTTTGCAAGAAGGAAACGACATAAGAAAAATCTGTCATAAAAAAAATATAAAAGCATGTATGAATTTTCAATTACGATTTAGCCCTATAATGTTACCTGTCTATGAAGCTATTCGAAAAAATCTTTTAGGTGAATTAGTTGAACTTGAAGTTCATGTGAATGTTCATACTCCTTGGGAATTGTGGCCGTTTCTAAAAACATTAGACCGTGTTGAAGTGCCACTTCATTCAATTCATTATATTGATTGGATACGCTCTGTATTAGGAAATCCAAAAAGCTTATATTGTCAATCTGTCAAACATCCTAAAGTGAAAGATTTAGCAGATTGTCGAACAAGCGCCATATTTAATTATGGAGATCAAGTGCGATGCTGCATGACTATAAATCACACACATAGTTTTGGAAGAAAAAATCAAGATGCATATATTAGATTGGAAGGCACTAAGGGTGCTGCAAAAATGACACTGGGACTTCTATTAGATTATCCTAATGGAGAACCTGAAGAATTAGAAATCATTACCGAAAATACCGATTGGGTCAAAGTTGATATAAAAGGCAAATGGTTTCCCCATGCCTTTATTGGTGTTATGGCTAACATGCAAAGATTTAAAAATGGTGAAGATGAAAAATTAATTACATCTATAGATGACTCGATTGACACAATGGCGGTTGTTGATTCTTGTGGGATATCAAGTCAGTCGGGGGGATTAAAGATAAGTTATGCTGACTAAATGAATAGAAAATTTCTCAGCAGTCCGATTATTTTAATTCTTCCATCTATACTCGCAATTGGTTTTGTAATAATCATCCCTCTAATATTTTCTTTTTATACGAGTTTTACTTCTTATAAATTGACACGTCCTGACAGTCTTTATAATTTTGTTGGTCTCAAAAACTATGAACGAT
>Ga0187827_10005855_pt1 | contig 14367 bp, 11 predicted proteins | sample ETNtaG_39_FD_167969 | JGI IMG/M metagenome (GOLD analysis project Ga0187827, IMG submission 167969) | Marine microbial and viral communities from oxygen minimum zone, Eastern Pacific Ocean - ETNP2014_SV_150_PacBio MetaG (Illumina Assembly) | ecosystem: Environmental > Aquatic > Marine > Hypoxic...
TCCATCTGCTCGTGCACCGCGCCCGCATCATCAAGAATCTCTCTTGCCGCGGCAAAGGCTACGGCGCTCACGTCATCCATATGTTCAATGAATGCAAGTGACCGAAACTGCATGATCTGGTTTGCCCCGTATTCTCCCGACAAATATTTCTCAATAGCCTCTGGCGTTTTCAAAAACCCCTCCAGTTCTTCTTTGCTCGACCAGAAATTCCTGTCCTCATCTTCTCTGTAATCACGAAAGATATGAGCCAAGGCTTCGTTGGAATAAACGCTCTCATCAAGTTTCTTAAAAAAAGCCGAACGGACAATTCCCTCCCGGTCCAGAAGCATGAGCAGTTCCTCGAAAATACCTCCGTTGTTAAAGATTTCCACCATCAGGTTAAAGCGGCGGCATTGGATATAATCCTCATAGGACAAGGTGCTGTTGCCAACGCACACCTCATGAAATTCAAAGGTGGTGAAATCTTCACCTAAAACCTGGTAGTTGCCAAAACAGCGCGGCAACACCCGATAGCGAATATCGTATTCGAATTTGTTTCTGTATTCCTTGCTGGCGCCCTCGGAACCCGCCAGAAGAATGAACTGGTACATCCGCATTTCATTAAGGCCAAGGTCGAGCATGTCGAACACCGACTTCTTATGCTTCTCTCTGGTGTCCCCGGGCAGACATAAAATCACCTCCGAATAGCTACCGGTTTTACTCTCCGCCGTCTCACGCGCCATGTCCGCAAGCTGGCCGAGGCTGATGTTACTTCTTTTGATGTTTTCCAGAACCTCAGGGTCGGTGTGCTGGACGGAGGCACTGACCAGAAACCCGTCCAAAATTCTGGAAATCTCTACCAGACGGTCCTTGTTGTTCTTGGCCGGAGAGGATTGTACCACCTTGGGCCAGCCATGTTTTTTCTGAAGGCTGGCGAGCAGACGCGCCGTATCCAGGTCTTCCTTGTAAATGCCGAAATTAAGATCCGCGAAGCAAAGATCGGGAAGAATGCTGCGTTCATTGATATACAGGATTTCCGCATTGATCCGTTCCTGTGTAAAGCGGCCCACCTTCGACATATATTTGATGCCGTCATGACAGAAGGCACAAGAATAGGGACAGCCGCGATGGCTCTGCATAAGCGGTGTCAGAGTGTCATCGAAAAACTTGTCCATCATCCCGTTAAGAAAGGGTGAGGGAATAGTATTGATGTCTTTTATTCTTGGCAGTCCCGGCCCGCGGATAAATTTTTCGCCCAGGACATAATGGGTGTTGGGCGCATGGGTCTCCTGGGCCTTGAATTCCCCTACATCAAAGTTGAATCCCGCTAGAATCTTGTAAAGTTCGGTGAAGGCCTCTTCCCCCTCGCCATCCACATAGAGGTCAATGGCCGGATGCTGGCGCAGGAACATCTCCTGTTCGTCACCGTCTTCCTCCACAGGGTAGTTGGGGCCGCCGAACACAATGACCACGCCGGGGTGCCGCTCTTTGAGGCGGCGCGCAAATTCATAGTTCAGATTCAGGTTCCAGGAATAGTTGGCGAAACACGCTATCCTCGGAATGGTCTTATCCAGATAGTCGGCAAAATCCGTTGGATATTTGAACAATTTCACGTCAATCTCATCGCCAAGATATTCCTGGGCATAGGCGGCAACGAACCCACTCCCAAGAGGAAAGAAGTTGGCGTCCACCGTTTTTCCAGTGTGGCTGAGATCGGCAAAACTGATTTCGATTGTCATCGGTAGTGACCTACGGGCTCCCCGTCATCTTCATATCTTTGCGGTATGACAGAATATCAACGGTTTAGCTGGTAATTTTACAGAGCAAGCCGCCATTAAACAAACTGGCCGTGTTCAGGATCGATGGACAGATAGTCCATCATCCCCAGGTTCTTCACATGATCGGCGCAGTGATGGGAACAATTCCGGGACGGATCGATGGCGTAGACCCGCTCGCGGTTTTCCTCGGAAAACCAGAACTCCTTAAATGACCTCTCCTTGATGGAGCCCAGCGTGCCGCCCTTGGTAAAGGCCTTGTCGTGACAGCTATAGACCACGCAATCACCGCCGATCACCGGGTTGAACTGGATATTGGGGCAGATGGCATAGGGCCGGTCGAAGCGTTCTTCCATCTCGTGATAATGATTGAGGATGGTGAAAGTGTCCGTGGCCATGGACAGGGCGTCAAACCGCACCCCGCCGGGAAAGGGCGTCCCGTTATAGGTAGCCACAACCCGGTCTTCCTCCATATGGGCCGCGAGACGGGCGCGAAGATGCCGCCCAACGAAACCCGACCCGCCGAGAACGAGAATTTTCCCCTCACTCAAAGGTAATGAACCCGTGATCACCCGAATAGCCGGCCTGGGCGAACACCCATTGCCATTCCTCTGGCGTGAAAAAGCATTCGCAGGTCAGCTGCCAATGGAGAAGGTTCATCTTCTCCCGTTCGTTGCAGTAGGACTCCACCACCACGTATTTTCCCCCGCGTCCCACCCTCTCGATCTCGTGCAAGGCATTCATAAGGTCGAACAGATAGAGATTGTGCAAGGTGGTGATGGAGACAACAAAATCGAAACTGTCATCCTCGAAAGGCAACTCCCTGGCGTGTCCCTGTTTCAGGACCGGTTTGACCTCTTCCTTGGCGTGATCGATGGCGTAGTCGGAAATATCGAGACCCGCCACCTCCACCCCCGGCACCGCCTGGGTAAACTCATAAAGCAGGAATCCCTTGCCGCATCCTATATCGAGAATCCTGTGGCCGGGCTTAAGTCCGTAATGAGCCGCCATTTTTTCGGCTACCGGCCGCCAGCGCCCATCGTAACGCATGCCGCCATAGCCGGTAGTGCGGTCACCGTCCCAGTAGTCGCGGCCCCAGCGCTTTGCCAGCTCAGCGCATTCTGCCTTGTCCCGTTCCGTCACCCGCGCCAGATAGTCCCGCTTGGTTCCGGTATGAAGATTTTCTATGAAATCTATCTGTGTCACGGCTTTATATTCTTACGGTATGACGGAATATAAATGGTTTAGCTGGCAATTTTGCGAAGCAAACCCCCATTAAACGAACTGTCCGTGTTCGGGATCAATGGCGAGGTAATCCATCATGGTCAGGTTCTTCACATGGGCGACGCAGTGATGGGAACAATCCCGTGACGGGTCGATATCGAACACCCGCTTGCGGTTCTCGTCGGAAAACCAGAACTCCCTGAACGATCGGTCCTTGATGGAGCCCAGCGTGCCGCCCTTGGTAAACGCCTTGTCTTGACAGGTATAGACCAGACAGTCGCCACCGATCACCGGGGTGAACTGGATATTGGGACAGATGGCATAGGGCCGGTCGAAGCGCTCTTCCATCTCGTGATAATGATTAAGGATGGTGAAAGTCTCCGTGGCCATGGTCTGTGCCTTGGCGATTTCTTCGTCAATACGTGGCTTTAGCTTCTGGTGATAGACGTTGAATTCGGCGCCGTCATTACTCACCACCGCGCCCGCCAGCTTGACGTGGTCGACGCCCACATCCTTGAGCAGGGCAACAAGTTCCGAGACGTGTGCATAATTGTCATGGCCGATGATGAGGCTCACCCCCAGCACGCATAGAGACTTGCGCGCGATGAATCCACGCATGTTGTCGACCAGCTTGTCGAAGGCGTCCTCGCCGATGCGCCGCGCCCCGGCATAGCTGGGGCCGTCCCATCCCTCCATGGAGATGCGCACCCACGTGGCGTGGTCAGCGAAGGCGTCGGCTACTTTTCCCTTCAGGTTGGAGCCATTGGTCAGCGCTCCCACCTTGACCCCGCCCGCGGCCAGGCGTTCGATGACATCGGGAAGGGGCTTATAGATCAATGGCTCACCGCCGCCGGAAAAGGTCACGGCGCGCACTCCCATATCGACGATATCGTCGGCGATCTCTAGCATTTTGTCGGTGGGGATAAGGTCTTTTACATCCATATCCTCGCCCAGCTGAAGATTGCTGACCCGGTAGGCGCAGTACCAGCAATCGTGATTACAGTGGTTCATGGGCTTGATGCGGATATTCACCGGGGCCTCGAGACGGCGTTCGCGCACCGCCTCCAGATGGCCGGGAAACCGAAACGGCTTCAACATGCTGTAGAGCTTGGTCATGCAATTTTTTCCTTCCACGGACTCACAAACAGATATGGGGGGTGACGCCTGTAAATCACCCGAAAAAACCGTTCACGGCGTCGGCCACACGGCGAATGTGGTTTTCCTCAAGCGTCTGGTGGACGGGCAGGGAGAGAATGCGCTCCGCCTGCCGTTCGGCCACCGGAAAGGCTCCCGCCTTATAACCGAGACGGTTCGCCGCCGGCTGCAAGTGAATCGGCACCGGATAGTGGATGGCCGAGCCGATCTGTTGTTCCGCCAGATGCGCCTTTAATTCGTCGCGCCGATCCACCTGTATGACGAAGGTATGATAGGTGTTGAATTCCACATCCCGTTCCGGGGCCGTGAAAACCCGCGCCGGATCCAACAATTCCCGATAGAGGGCGGCGTTGTCCCGTCTGCGCTCGATAACATCGGGCAGGACCTCCAGCTTGTAGCGCAAAATAGCCGCCTGCAGGGTGTCCATGCGGCTCACATGGCCGAAGGCTTCCGACAACCCCTTGCCCACGAGGCCGTGATTGCGCATCTTCGCCACCCGCGCCGCCAGTCCGCCGTCATCGGTGGTGAGAAACCCGGAATCCCCGGCGGCGTTGAAGTTTTTCAACGGGTGTGCCGAGAAACAGCCCGCATCTCCGAGTGAACCCGCCTTGCTGTCACGGTAGCGCGAGCCGAAGGACTGGGAGGCGTCCTCGATCACCAACAGGCCATGGCGTTTGGCGATGTCCGAGAGTGGCGCCATGTCGGCGATGCGGCCGGTAAGGTGTACCGGCATAATGGCCTTGGTTTGTGGCGTAAGAACCGCTTCCACACATTCGGGATCGATATTCAAGTCGTCGCGCACGTCGGCGAAAACTGGAACCGCGCCGACGGCGGCCACGGCGGCGGCCGAGGCGACAAAGGAATTGGGCGGCAGAATCACCTCGTCGCTGGCGCCGATGCCCAACGCCGCCATGCCCAGAGCCAGGGCATCGGTTCCCGAGTTCAGGGCCACGGCATGGGCGACACCGCAAAAATCAGCAATCTCACGCTCGAGGATTTCAATATCCGGCCCGCCCACCAGCTTGCCTTCGGCCAGCACCGCTTCCACACGCGCCATGATTTCATCACGTTGTTCGGCAAACTGGGCGGCCATGTCCACGTAGCGGATGAGAGCGGAATCGTTCATGGCTGGCCTACTTCTGCCCCGGCAGAGCTTCGCGCACGGTGGCCGAGATGGCGGCGGGATCGAGGCCGCAGCATTCGAGTATAAAATCCTGCGAGCCGTAATCGCTGAGAAAGCGGTCGGGAAGACCGAGACGTTTCAGCCGTGGCGGGGCGGCGTTCCATTCATGGTCGGCGAACAGTTCCGCCACCGCGCCGCCGAGCCCGCCGATCAGGGTGTGCTCCTCCACCGTTACCACCAGCCGCGCTTGCCCGGCCAGTTGCAACAGGGTTTCGGCGTCCAGCGGCTTCACCGTATGCATGTGCAAGACGCCGCACTCGATTCCACCTTTTTCCAATATATGGGCGGTGGCAATAGCGCGCTGGGCCATGACTCCGGTGGTAACAAACAGCACCTCGCCTGGCTCGCGCAGGGTAATGGCGCGGCCGATCTCAAATCCGTCGGATTCCCGCGACACCACTTCGTCATAGCCCTTGGCGAGGCGGATATAGATGGGTCCCGAACGATCTAGGGTATGGGGCATAAAGCGGCGCATTTCCTCGGCGTCCGCCGGTGCCACCACGGTCATGCCGGGCAGGCTGCGCATGGCGGCGATGTCCTCAACCGCCATATGGGTGGGGCCCAGCGGCGCATAGACCAGACCGCCGCCGTTGCCGATCAGACGCACCGGCAGGTCATGCATGCACAAATCCACCGCCACTTGTTCGAAAGCACGGCGCGTGATGAAGGTGGAGATGGTGTGCACGTAGGGAATAAACCCCTCCATGGCGAGACCCGCCGCCATGCCGATGAGGTTGGCCTCGGACACGCCCTCCATGAAGAAGCGTTCCGGCAATTCCGCCTTCATGGCGTCCAGGGTCCCTGCCCCCAGGTCCGAGCCCACATAGATCACCCGGGGATCGCGCCGCGCCAGTTCGTGAACCATTTCCATGCAAGCGCCGCGCATCAGTCCTCCGCGATGGCCTTGCGCAGTTCGGCAACCTGTTCCGGGCTGAGACGCGCCTTGTGGTGCCAGGTGGGATTGTGCTCGGCTTCGGGGATGCCGCGCCCCTTCACCGTATGACAGATCAGCAAATTCGGTTTTCCCGGTTCGTACGGCAGGGCGGCGAACCCTTCGCGCAGGGACACCACATCATGGCCGTCGGCCTCGCGCAGAGCGAAGCCGAAGCTGCGCCATTTATCCGCCAGCGGCTCCAGATCAAGCACCTCGGCGGTGGGGCCATAGGACTGCAGCTTGTTGCGGTCGATAACCGCAATGAGATTATCGAGACCGTGCTTGGCGGCGCACAGGGCCGCCTCCCAGACCGAACCCTCGTTGATTTCGCCATCCCCCATGATGACGAAGACGCGGCTGTCGCGTCCCTGCAATCGCGCCGCCAGGGCCATACCGACGCCGATGGGCAGACCGTGACCAAGCGCCCCGGTGGAGGCCTCGACACCGGGAATCTTATGGGCTTCGGGGTGCCCACCCAGCATGGCGTTGGGGCGGCACTGGCGGAGGAGTTCCTTTTTCGAAAAGAAACCCTTGTCGGCGAGAATGGCATAGAGCGCTAGACAGCCGTGTCCCTTGCTCAGAATACAGCGGTCCCGCTCCGCCCAGTCCGGCTCATGGGCGCGGTAACACAACACATCATCATAGAGCACCCGGACGATCTCGATCAGGGACAGGGCGGCGCCGGGATGTCCTCTTCCACCGCCGTCCAGGGCGTCAATCACCATTTCGCGCAGCATGCGCGAACGGGCATCCAGCCTTTCCACGGTTTGATCTGTTGTTTTCGTCTTCGTGGCGGTCATTAAATTCCGTCTTTTGCTTCTTCCATCCGACGCAGCATGGCCCCGGATTTATCCAGTTGCCTCGCCCGCGCGGTAGCACGATCGAGCCCGCCATCGGCATAGGCGCGGCGGAACCAGCGCTCAGGCAAAAACTCGTTAAGCAGGATCAGACACCATCGCAGACCGAAGAGGTGCCACAGGGCCGCCAGCCGTGGTTTATAGCTGCTATCCTCCAGGTTGATCTCCGCAAGCCCCCTTTGGAATTCCGCCTCTTCATCCACACTCAGAACCATGCCGGGATGTAGCAGGATGTCCGCCGTCAGCTTTGCCGGGTCATCCCATCCGAAATATTCGAAATCGAGAAAAACCAGGGAGCCGTTCTCGCGCCGGCGAGCGTTGTGAAAGCCGAAGTCGGACGGAGACAGGGTGCGGTTCTCAAACGCTATAGGGGCGGAAAAATCCAGACCGGCGGATGTATAGTCCTCCCTGGCTTTTCCCGTGGCCTTCTCAAAGGCTGAATCGAACTGTTTGAGGAGAAAATCCCGCAGCGGGACATGGTCTTCCGCCACTTCGCCCAGACGCTGGCGGCGCGAGGCGATTCCCGCCGCCAGATCGGCGCCGCTGAAACAAGGATCTGAGCCCGGCGGCAGGTCTTCGGCTCCGGGGGCCAGACGCAGGCGGTGCAGTTCAGCCAGAAGATCGAGTGCCTGATCCACATCGCCGGAATGTCGGGCGCCGGGATCTGTTGCAGACACCGCCTCGCCCTCGATCCATTCGTAAAGCGCCACACCCGCCTCATGATCGGCGGCCACCGGACACGGCAGCGCCCGCGACAGCCCCTTCCCGGCAAGGAAGGTCAGCCCCCCGAACTCCGCCCCCAGGCGGTCGCGAGGATCCTCCTTCTGGGACGGGTAACATTTCGCGGCCAGCAACCTGCCATCGCCCAGGCATGCCCGGTAAACCCGGTTGTTGCTACCGCCGCCAACAGCCTCGAACGCCATCACTTGCTCCCCGGCCAGCGCCACCACCGTTGCGACGAGCTCTGAGTCGCTTTCCCTAGGCCTAGTACCGGCCGAAGATATCATCCGTTATGCCCTGCCAGTCTTTGAATGAACGGACCTCATTCGCCGCCGGGGTGGCGGCGGAAGCGCCGATCAGATAACGCTTCACACCCTTGGGAAATCCGGGGGCCGACAAAACCTCCTCGAGATCATCGATGAAGTGCGTGCATCCCAAGGCTGCGATGCGTGCCAGCTTTTCCGTACGACTCGCCTCAAAGAAGACCTGCGAGGTGTTGAGGCCCAGACAGTCTCCCCGGAAGAATCCCTGCGAATGCATCCAGTCCATGGAGACTGCGTGGAGATCAACGCCTCCGGGATCGGCCGCCGCGAAACGGGCCTTGTGACTGACGATATAGACCGCCACATCTCCGTTCAGACAGCGTCGCAGGAACTCCGCGGCTCCGTCGAAAAGCCTGGCTTCGGCCATACGGGCGCCGTAAACCTCTGCCTGCAGACCGCACCAGTCGCGATCCCCGTCCACACGGGTTCGCAACGCATCCCGCAGGGCTTTTTTGCCTTTGTCCAGAGGGACATCCGTCCATCCGCGCCGGCGTGCCGAATCAGCGAACAGATGATCATAGCCGACAAGGGTGTTATCGAAATCGATGCCGATGCGCACGGGATTGTCAAGGCCGCCTCTACGCGTGAGAGGCTCTAGTTTCCCACGTTGAATTTCGGCGCGCCACTACCCGCTTGATCTTCCCCGGCCATAGTCTCCCCGGGAGATACGGAAGTTCTTTCGCCGTCATCATCCAGTCGCCGGGCGCTGCGGTAGAGCCTGTTCATATTGGCGCGGATGAGAATCCGGCCCTTACCGATGAGGTCGGCACCATACTGGGTGACATAACCGGAGATGAGATCGCGCTGGTGATCGTTATGAAACATTTCCAGTTCGATTCCCTCGGGCCGGGCAAGGGACAACGGATCATGAAGGAAGTTTGCCTCTACCAGCGCGGCAAAATCAAAATGAAAGGTTCGTTTTTCGAAGTGGCCCGTATCCAGCATGTCGCGTTTGCGCAACAGGCTGAATTCCAGAAGTTCGGCAAGATAGGATTCCGCCATATCGCTACAGCCGATTTCCTCTTCCAGAAGCTCCCGGGCCACCGAATAGGCGATCTCGTGGAGAACATCGAGATGCTCGAAAACGGCCATAGCACGGTATTTATAAAGTTCGTTAGTACCGTATTCGCCGTCGATATAGCGCTGGACAATGCCCGGCTCGACTACGAAACTCTCTGCCTCTTTGCAATCGTCCCACATGTTTTTGTCTTCTTCTTCGTTGTACTGGGCATAGAGCTTCGCCAATTCACCGCCGCCTTCCACAATCCACTCGTGAACCGCGGCGATAAATTTCGAACGTTCGACACCGTTGAAATTAAGAAAGCGGATGAGGTCAACAAACAGAGAATCGTTATTGAAAATCTCCACCGTCAGATGAAAGGCGCGGCAGGCTTGATACATCTCGAACGGCATGGTGCTGTTGGCAACCACGATTTCCTCCACCTCGGCCGCAGGGAAAGTGGTGCCGCGAAAGGTGTAGCTCCCAAAGCAGCGTGGCAGGACACGGAACTTGGTCTTGAAACCGTATTCCTCGCGCTCCTTGCGGCTGGCGGCCTCGGTGCCGGGAAGCATGATGAACTGATACAGGCGGATATAGCTCATGCCGGCGTCGAGCATATCGAAGACAGAGCGGAAGTGTTTCTCCCTGGTGTCGCCCTGAAGGCAGAGGATGATCTCGGCCTCGCTTTGTCCGCCCTTTTCCGCGGTAAGCGCCGCCATTTCCTCCATCTGCTCAATGGACACGTTCTTGCGTTTTATGACCTTGAGGATTTCCTCGTCAGTGGTCTGCACGGCCGAGGTAGGCGGCATGGTGTCACCAAGAATTTCAACGATCTCCATGGTTCGCTTCTTGTGATTCTTGGCCGTGGCGGCGGTAAATGTCTTGGGCCAGCCGTATTTCTGTTGCAGGCGACGTACTTCTTTGGCGGTTTCCAAGTCTTCCTTGAACATGCCGAAATTGGCATCCACCAGCATTAGGTCTTTTACTTTGACGCGCTTCGCCTTAACGCGTTCGGCGATGTAGTTCAGTTCCTGAATAATGCGTTCCTGGTCGTAGCGCATGGTCTTGGTGAAATAAACCCCGCCTTCCCAGCAGAAAGTACAGCGGTAGGGACAGCCCCGGGTGGTCAGAAATATTGGAATCAGAACATCGTCGTAGAATTTGTCCGAGATGCCGGTTAAATGCGCCGACGGCATCAGGTTGATATCGCTGATCTTGGGCGCCAAATCGGCGGTGATCATTTCGCCATTTACAAGGTAGCGTATATTGGGAACGGTGCGGCGCTCGCTCTTGAATTTCTCCCAGTCGAAGTCAATCTCCTGCATGGCCCGGAAAAACGCGACGAAGACAAGTTCGCCCTCGAACTCGAAATAGCAGTCAATGGCTGGATATTTCTCCAGGAATTCCTTTTGTTCCTCGTGGCCGGAAGGGAAATTAGGGCCGCCGAAAACCATGATGGTTCCGGGCGATGCCTCCTTGAGACGGCGGGCGTATTCATGGGCCAGGCACACATTCCAGGAAAAGGCAGAAAAACAGGCGATCTGCGGCGTATTATCATCAAGATAGGCGCTGAAATCGTCTGGATACTTGAAAATCTCGAAATCAATCTCGTCGCCCAGCTCTTTACTCGCATTGGCGGCTACCATGGTGATGCCAAGCGGAAACGTGTTGGCGGCAACCATTTGTCCCATATGGGTGAGATCGGCAAAACTTACTTTTACCGGCATTAACAGACCTTCCCTTAACCTTTTACCGCCTGAAAACTGGCTGGGATGATGGGTGCCCGCGCCTGATTCTTTGTTGCTCGGAAAAGAGATAGTGAACGAGTATCTCCCGAGAAACAACAAATATCAAACTCAAATACCCTATGGATATTGGCGTAAACAGCAGTTGTCATTGGTTTATTCAGGCCTTCGCATACTTTTTCAGAACCTCGATTGTCCTGTTCACATATTCCAGAGGCAGGTCCGGCCCACAGGGAAGATTGAACCCGGTGCGGTTATAGCGTTCGGAATTGGGAAACGCCTCGCCACTGACAAAATGGGGGGCTGTGTGCACACAGGGAAGGAATTTCCGGGTTTGAATGCCTTCCCCAGCCAGAAACACCATAAGATTGTCCCGTTCCTCGCTGACGGCCTCCGTCCATAGGGCGACCTCGCCGTTATCCACATCCACCGGCACCAATTCAATAAAAGAGAGCCCCTCAAGCCCTTCGCGGTACCTCTTGTATACGGCGTTCACATGGGCCGCCTTCTCCGGGCCACGCCGAACCTGCCACAAGCCGATGGAAGCCAGAAGGTCGTTGAACTTGAAATTATGCCCCGTGGTCAGATAGATGTGGGAAACCACATCGGCGACCCCGTGGTTGCGCAGGGCGGCGAGCTTTTCATACAGATTCTCACTGCGGGTGACGATGGCCCCACCCTGGCCGGTGGAGACCAATTTGACCATGCTGAAGGAAAAGCATCCGCAATCTCCCAGCGTGCCCTGAAAACCGTCGGCGCCATGCGAGAATATGCCCTGACAGGCATCCTCGATCACGGTAAGGCCGTGTTTCTCCGCCAGCGCGCGGATCGCCGCCATATCGCATACACGGCCGTTGAGATGGACCGGCATGATGGCCTTGGTCTGTGGGGTGATTTTCTTCGCCGCCTCGGCCACATCCATATTGGGACTTTCGCTCCGACTGTCCACCAGCACCACCCTGGCGCCGAGAAGAGAGGCGGCATGAGCGGTGGCGATGAAGGTGCGGGTGGGTACGATGACCTCGTCGCCGGGGCCGACGCCAGCGGCCATCAACCCCATCGTCAGGGCCATGGAGCCACTGGTGGTGCACAGAACGTACGGCACGTCGAGCTGTTCCGCGATTTCGGCTTCCATCTTGGCAGTAACCGCGCCCATGCTGAAAGATTTCGCCGCCATGGTTTCGGCAACGGTGGTGATTTCATTTTCGCCGATATCCGTCATCCAGAAAGGCACCTCGCTTGCAGCGCTGATAAAGGAGGCGTTTGCGGCTTCAGATTTTTTTGTGCTGTCCAAGGTCACTTGACGAGGCCTTTCCAGAGGGTTTCGGCAAGGCGGATGTCTTCCACCGCATCCCCGCCGCTGGCGAGCGGCACGCGATCATCCCTGAGATCATCAATAAATGCCTGGGCTTGGCGCTGGAACGACCAGCCCTGCTTCGTTTCAAGGGTCTCTATCTCGTTCCTGTCACCCCCGTGATGAAGCATCACCCGCGCGGGGGTGTCTTTGAGCAGCGGCGGTGGCAGTTCGATGGTCAGACGCCCGCGCTGGAAGAATATTTCCACGCCTTCGCGCCAGCCTTGGTGTTCGAACATTCCAAACTCGAGGACGGCCGGGAACGTGCCGAAATCAAACAGGGCGACACCGCCGGCCCCGGCCCGGTAATCGAGATGAACCACCGAGGGCGTGGCGCCCAGAAGATAGCGCATGAGATTAATGTCATGGCTGTAGACATTCATAAAATTATCATAGTCGGCATGTAATTCCCGGGGCAGCCAGTCGGGCGTCACCGCCCATGATTCCAACCCTTCCGGCCGCTCTTCGCCCATGCCCACGGGTGTGGCGAGCTCATAGAAACTATGTCCCTGAAAACAGTAGAAACGGGCGAAGGTCAGCGGCCCCAACTCGCCGCTGGCCATAAAACCTTCAATCAGCCCCCTGGCCAGCTGCACGCCTTCATCGTGACGTTTCATGTAGCCGATGGCGTATTTGACCCCAGCGGTCTGCGCCGCTTCCGCAAGGGTCTCTGCCTGTTCAAGAATTGCCGCCATGGGTTTTTCCGTAAGCAGATGTTTGCCCGCCTTCAAACAGTCGAGAGCCACGGGGCCGGTGTGGTGGCGGCGGGTTACGGCAACCACCGCATCCAGCTCTGCATTATCGAGAAGCTCCCGGTGGCTCGGAAAAGCCTGGAGAATGCCGTAATGGGCCGCAACGGCGTTACGCAGGCCGGGGCGGATTTCGGCAATGGCGGTCACCTCGCAGCCTTCCGTCTCGGCGTAATTGGCGAGATGGGCGATCTGGCCGATATAGCCTACCCCCACCATGCCGACCCTGACGGGAGTTCTGTTCCCTCCGGTCACGCCGCCCATGTGTTCGAGTAACCCTTTGGAAGAAGTCTGGGGATGTGTTTGTTCCCAAAATCGTTATTGCACAGGTCGTCCGGGTCCAGCCCGAAAGCCGCGAACCGGCTCTGCCAGTATGGGGAGGTGTCGAGACGCGACTGCAGGCGCTCGACGACCAGCGATGGAATGGACCCATCCTTCTGCTGGCTGAGGAATCCCAGGAAATAAAGCGCGAAGGCGTTTTCGGGCGCCACCACATCGCTGAGATTGGTCAGGGTGGCGATCTGCTGATCAACCTTGGCCGGGCGGTCCTCGTGGAACAGGCGGTGAAAGTTGAGGTGATAGTTCATGTAGAACCAGATGTCGGTGATCTGGTCGCCGTCGGGCACCTGGTCGAGGCCGATAGCGGCGAAGGCTTCTTCGAAATCCGCCGTGGCCAGACGCAGGCCCTGTTCAATCTCCGCCTGTTTGCCGAAAGCACCAGCGGCGAACCGCACCTCGGAACTTCCCACATCGTTAATTAGATCCTGCGCCAGCATGGAATCATATATGGGCGTATTGGGCAGCGGCTGCAGGGGTGAGATACGGCACCAGTCGAGGTCCATTTCCCGCGCCACCTCGATGGTGTCCATGACCATGCGCATGGTCTCGCCGGGGAACCCCACCATCAATTGGATGCTGGCATAAATTTGCTCATGCTTGCGCAGGGCTTCGGCGGCACGGATGAAATTTCTTATCCCACCGGGTTTGCGCACCTGTTTGAGGATTTCCGGATTGCCCGATTCCATGCCGATATTTATGCCGATGCAGCCGCTTTCGGCGCAGGCCGCCGCCACCTCCTCGGTACAGGAAATGGCGATAACGCCGTTGGTGGCGTCCCAGGTAAGCTTCAACCCGCGCCGCACCATCTCGTTGAACAGGGAAACGGCACGGGATTCGTTTTTCAGTAGATCGTCGTCGAGCCACATGACGTGGCGCACGCCGTATTCATTTTCCAGCAATTTCAGCTCGTCCACCACCGAAGACACGTCACGCAGACGCACACCGGTGCCGTTGAAGCTGCGCACCGAACAGAAAGTGCACTGGGCCCGGCAGCCGCGATTGGAAAGGATGGTGGCGAAACGGGCATCTT
>Ga0187827_10005856_pt1 | contig 14365 bp, 13 predicted proteins | sample ETNtaG_39_FD_167969 | JGI IMG/M metagenome (GOLD analysis project Ga0187827, IMG submission 167969) | Marine microbial and viral communities from oxygen minimum zone, Eastern Pacific Ocean - ETNP2014_SV_150_PacBio MetaG (Illumina Assembly) | ecosystem: Environmental > Aquatic > Marine > Hypoxic...
ACTGTAACAAATAAGTCCAAGTTTTTTAATAATGCACAAATTGATTCAAAATCATTAAATAAATCAATTTTATTGATAGTAGTTATTTCAATATTTTCATTATTTTGAAAATCTTCAAGCTCATTGTGTGTTTCACCGTATTGAAGGTTGATAAATTTTACATTTGGAATTTTGAATATTGGCTTTAACTCTTCAAGGTTTTTTGTTTTATCTTCACTGTATCTCGCTTTTTTACTTTTCCAAGAGATTCCAATTTTTTTTTCATTGCCCAAGTTATGCAAAGTTTTTTGAATCTTAGCCACCTTGTTTGATTCAGGTTTTAGAAAGCTTGTTCCAGTAAAATCTCTAATGTCATTTCTGAATAATTTGCCCAGACTTCCTGCGAAAATAACATTTTTGAAACCAGACAAATCTTTTTCTTTTCGAGTGAAGGTTCCAAAGGGAAAAAAAATGTTTTCATTTTTTGTGTTTAGTGATCTTTCAAACAATGTAATAAGCCTCTTATCTGATTCAAAAAATGTGTTTGGATATTTTTTTAGCATATCTGCATACATAGTCGCGTAAAGTATTTCATCTCCAATACCCTGTTCCCTAACTACAAGTATTTTATCCTCCTTTAAAAATTTTTTGTTATTTAAGAGTTTTTTTCTCACATTATACATATCCCCATCTTTTACATAGAAACCCTTAAGTTTAAGCCTTCCCTCAAAAAGTTTCCAAGCCTCTTTATATCTTCCTTGCTTTAATAAAAGCATAGAATAGTTTTTGTGCAAGCCTTCACTATTGGGATCAATTGAATAAGATTTTTTATAATATTCTTCCGCCTTATCTTCATTATTCAAATTGGTATAGGCTATAGCTATATTAAATAATATACTGGAATTCTTAGGATTAAATTTTATGGCTTCAAAATAATAATTTAGCGCTTTATCATAGTTACCCTTGTCAATAAAATAATTAGCTAAATTATTTTTTACCTCTAATGATTTTGGTTTTAAAGTCAAAGCTGTACTAAATGCTTCAAATGATTTTTCACGCTCATGAAGTAAAGTGTAACAGTGACCTAAGTTGTTATAAGACGAAAAATATTTTGGATTGATTTCAATTGCACGAACAAAGGTATTTTTTGCTTCCTTTAATCTTTTTAAGGAAATTAATATTAAACCCAGCGTGTTAAGGGCTATATGATCATTTTGATTTTGTTTAAGAGCTGATACTATATATCCAAAAGCTTCATCTGGTTTTTGCAAATAATTTAATATTAAAGCTTTATCTCTTTGAGCGGGGTGGAAGTTCTTTTTTATTTCTAAGACTTCGTTCACATATTGATGTGCCTGTTTATATAATTTTTTGTCTAGATATATAATGTATAAATTGAATCTTGATTCCCAATGACTCTTGTCATTCTTGATTACTTGTTTATAATTTTTTATAGCTAGATCATCTTTGTTTATTTCATTACACATTATAGCAAAATTGAATCTCGCTACGTTATTATTCGGATTGTTTTTAAGATAACTTTCTTGTTTCTTAAAAGCTTTAGATTTATCTCCGCTTTTAAATTCATCCAATATTTGAGTAAAATTTTTTTGATAATTATTTGACATTATAAACCCGACATATTTGCCGGGGATATTAATATTAATTAAATACTATTCAAAGTTGTTTATCGTCGCTGACCAAACAATCTAAGGAGCATGATAAATAGATTAATGAAATCAAGATAAAGTGTTAAAGCACCCATAATTGCTTTTTTACCACTTACCGTTTCGGAGTCAGAAGCATAATACATATTTTTAATTTTTTGAGTGTCATAAGCTGTCAATCCAACAAATATTAAAACACCTATAATGGATATAGCAAAATACATTGCAGGGCTTTTCATAAATATATTAACAACACTAGCAATTATTATGCCAATCAGGCCCATTATTAAAAAACCTCCAAAAGCAGTTAAGTCTTTTTTTGTTGTATAACCATATAGACTCATTGCGGCAAAGGTTGCAGAGCATATAAAGAATACTCTGGTTATTGAAGCTCCTGTATAAACAATAAATATAGAGGCCAATGAGAGACCCATTAAAGTAGAGAAAATCCAAAACGTTAACTGTGCTGAAGAAAGACTCATTTTATTTATTTTAAAACTGAAATAAAAGACAAGTCCTAAAGGTGCCAACATTACAATCCATTGCAATGGAGAGTTAAATAATGCATTCCCCATTCCTGTTAAAGCAACTATTTGTCCAAGGTCATTTGTAACTATAGAAGCTTTCCCAAAGAAGAATGCAACCAAACCCGTTAGCAAAAGTGCAGTTGTCATATAATTATACACCTTAAGCATATACGCTCTTAAACCTGCATCAATAGCCACGCCTTCGGCAGCATGCGTGTAAGGTCTTTGTTCTAAAGCCATAAAATCTCCTTTTATTTATTACTAATATTGCTATAAATTTGATATTTTCAAGACAATTTACAAAAATAAATGAAATATAGAAAATTAGGCACAACAGATATTGATGTAAGCGTCATCTGTCTTGGCACTATGACATTTGGGGAACAGAATAGCCAAATTGATGGCTTTCAACAAATGAACTACGCTGTGGATCGAGGTGTTAATTTTATTGATACGGCGGAAATATATCCAATAATGCCCAGAAAAGAAACTTACGGGACAACTGAAAGAATTATTGGCAGTTGGCTTAAAGACAGGGGGAATAGAGATAAAATTATTATAGCATCAAAAATAGCATCTAAATCTACTGGCCTTGAATGGATTAGGGAAGGTGGTAATAATCTTGGCTTTGATAAAAAAAATATAAATAAAGCAGTTGATGATAGCCTTAAAAGACTCCAAACAGACTACGTTGATCTTTATCAGTTACATTGGCCGGAGAGAAAAGTTCCACTGTTTGGTCAACTTGATTTTGAGTATGATCCAAATGATAATAAATGGAATGCATTAAAAGAAGTTTTAGAAAATTTAAAAGAATTAATAAAGGCAGGAAAGATAAGATGTGTCGGATTATCTAATGAAACGCCATGGGGAACAATGAAATTTTTAGAGATTGCGAAACAGATAAATTTGCCGCGAATGATGTCTATACAAAACGCTTACAATTTGGTTAATCGTGTTTTTGATATTGCAAATTCTGAAGTTTCAATAAAAGAACAGTGTAGTTTGCTAGCTTACTCCCCAATAGCTGGGGGCAGATTAAGTGGAAAATATATGAACAATCAACATCCAAAAAATGCACGGTACACTCTTTGGCCGACCAGATTCTCAAGACATCATACTAGGAGAGGAGAAATTGCTATAGAGAAATATGTTAAACTGGCAAAAAAATATAACGTAGCTTCATCAACTATTGCCAATGCTTTTGTAAATGATAGACCGTTTGTCACGAGCAATATTATTGGCGCAACAACAATGGATCAATTAAAAGAAAATATCGACAGTATTAATATAACTCTTTCAAAAGAAATTATGGAAGAAATTGAAAATATACACCTATCCGATCCTAATCCATGTGTTTAGGGAATTATTGAATTAATTTAATACATTGTAATTATCTTTTATTCTTTTTGAATCAGTTAATTTTTTAAGGTTCTCTTTCAGCCCATTAAATCCTTTATTCATTAAATGTAATCTGAAAAAAACATCCAAGTTCTTTATTGATTCATTGTCCTTTATTTTTTTATAAAATTGAAAATCTTTGTTAATTTTTTTTCCATTCCATAAATTAGAATTTAAAAAACTGTTTTCAGAATAAATTTTATTTGTATATTCAATATATTCTTCGTTATATAAATTTTTAACACTTGGAAGTCCTTGTTTTCTATTATCATTATTTATTGAAGGTGATAAAATATTATTAAAAGAATCTCTAAGTATTGATTTGTTTTTCCCGTTTTTAATTTTAAAGGAAGTCGGTAAAGCCAATGCATATTGAAAGAAATTCCAATCCATAAATGGCGATCTTATTTCAACCGAACTAGCCATTGATGTTTTATCCCATTTGTTTAAAAGCCATTGAAGACCTCCATAATTTGCTTCAGCTATCATAAATTGTTGTCCAAACTCAAAACCTTTAAGGTCTTCTAAATCATTTAAAAAAAATTCAGGAATAAGATCAATTTTTTTGTTTTCAATGTATTTTTTTTGATTAATATTAAATGAAACTGGAGGATACATTAATTTTAATAGATTCAAGTCATACTTAGTAATATTTTTTACAAAATTATATTTTTCTACATTCGTTTTTATAAATTCATTTCCTGCAATTTTATTTAAAGTTTGATAAGTTCCGGCAATAGAATTGTGATAATCAAAAATGAAGTTAACAATATTTCTGGGATACCCACCAAGGCATTCGTCAGCCCCATGGCCGTCAATACTAACCTTAAATCCATTTTGATTTTGATTTTTGTAAATTTGTATTTGACTGAAATAAGTAGAAGTTGATTCTAAAACTGTAAACAAATTAGATAATTGATCTGGCCTGTATTTTATATCCTTTATTATTTTGGGTTTTCTTTTGTAATAACTGCATAATTCTAACGCATTTTCATATACATTATTATTATCTTTAAATATGAAGGGATCAAGATTAAGATTATTATCATCAGAATATTTGTTTAAAATTGAAAAAATTATACCTGAATCAACTCCTCCGCTTAAAGAAGTTGAAATTTTTGTATCCGAAATAAGCCTAATTCTCGTTGAATCATAAAGTAGTTCATTAATTATTTTCTTTGATTTTTGATAATTTAAATCAACTCTTGGTAGATTATCTATACTTCGCCACCATCGATGTTTAAATATTTCAAAATTTTCTAAATCAATTTTTAAAACGTGACCAGGAGGGAGAATGTTAAGATTATTATATCTGGTTGTAAAAAATTTTTCTATCTCTTTATTTCCTATCAATAATTTATTGGGATCTAATTGTATGTCTGTTGAAGAAGCTAATATGCCTTTTATTTCTGAGGAAAATATAAATTTTTCTAAATTGCTAAAGTAATAGCATGGTTTAACACCGTATCTATCTCTTGAAATTATAATTTCTTTTTTTTGAGTATCAAGTATAGCCAATGACCACATTCCATTAAATTTTTTAAAACACTCCTCCCCCCATTCATAAAAAGCTTTTAAAATAACCTCCGTATCAGTTTCAGAAAAAAACTTATGACCATATCTTTTTAGTTCTTCTCTAATGGTTTTGAAATTATAAATTTCTCCGTTATAGGTTATCCAAAATCTTTCATCACAAGTCATCGGCTGCTTACCTTTTGGGGAGAGATCTAAAATTGACAATCTTACATGACCGAGCATTGAGTTCTCAAAACTCATTATTCCTTCATCATCAGGACCGCGATGTTTTATCGCCTGATTCATGATATGAATTTCATGCTTGTTTGGTTTTTTATTTTTGTAAACTATTCCGTTTATTCCACACATATTTATTTGTTATTATATTAAAAAAAATTGTTATAACATTATTTTAGCAGTAATTTTACCAACCGCTTTTTTTGCGTGATTATATAATATTTTTTCAGTCCATCTTATCAAATTTCTCTTTTCATCGCTTGATAATAATTTAAGTTTCAAGAATATTTTCATAGCTAGGGGAGGTATGGCCCTTTCGTTACCATCTTCAATTTTTATAACTCCACCAATGTTTTTTGAAGTATCAGCAAATAATAAAACACCTTCGGCCCCCCCTTTGCAAAAAATTCTACCTTGAGTATGTTTTATTACTTCGCTATCAAAACGTTTTTCCCCGCCTATGAGCAAAGGATATTTAGCTATCGCGTTTAAGAGCTTGCAAATAGCTTCAGAGTATTCATTTGTTGTGTTTCTCTTATTGATAAGATTAATAATCGCATTTGTTAAACCATCAATTGAAAATGCATATTGGGGCGCATTGCAACCATCGATTCCTATACATTTTTGTTTGATTGAAGACTCAGTAAAATGTTCAAGGGAATTTCTAATTAATTTTTGATATGGATGATCATAATTTACATAGTTAGAATATTCCATTTTATTTGCTAAACATCCACTAAGCATTGCTAAATGTTTGCCTGAACAATTATTATGTAGTTGATCGGGTTTTTGTCCGCTTAATAATAAATCGTTTGAAGATTTATTATTAATTGGATTGTGAATACCGCATTTAAGATTTTTTATTGATAAATTTATTTTTTTTAACCAACCCTTTAGAACATATAGATGATTCGGTTCGCCACAGTGTGAAGAACATGAAATTGCTAAAATTTTTTCATTCAAGAAATATTTTTCAGGAGCCCCTGAATTAATGAACGGCAATGCTTGAAATATTTTGATTGCCGAGCGGGGGTAAATAAGTTCCTTGCTATGACCTGATGATAATAGTGTTTTAGAATTTGAGTTTTTTACCAAACATTTTGCTGTATGAATACTTTCAGTTAACATACCCCTTTGAACAAAAACCTTAAAGAACATTTTTTTATATTATATATACAAAATTTTTTGCCAGTTATTATATTATCTAAAGCAATTGATTGACATTGATAAAACTCTACATCATATGATATATCAGCAACAACAAAACTATAACAGCAATATATGAAAATTTTTATTCAATTATTTTTTTTTATATCTTTTTTATTTACTGCTAATATTCTTTTAGCAGATATTGAAAAAGGAAAATGGAATTATGTTAAAGAAAATGATTATTGTTTTATTGGTAGCTTGCCCATTAGTTCAGACATCCCCGTAGGGAAAAAAAGAGGAAAAACTTATGTACTTGTATACAGAATAAATAGAAACCCAGATGCTATAGTTCAAATTGAGGCAGGCTATCCTTATGATCAAAACAAAATAGTGGAAGTTAAGATAGACAAAACATTATATAAATTTTCCTCTGAAGAAGAGACGCCAGAAACTGCTTGGACAGATAAAGATAAAGAAGTCATTTATGCAATGAAAAAAGGCATAGAGTTAACCATTTTTGGCATTTCCTCAAGAGGAACGAAAACAATTGACACATATACATTAAATGGATTCACCTCAGCCTATAATAAATTAATAAATGATTGTTAATCGGTTATAAATTTTTTATATAATTTTTATTAAATTGTTTTTATCTGTAATAAATTATATTTTTTCTATAAATATAATATTATTAAATCAATGTATAAAATCCCAAATTGCGTTGTAACAGATCATTTTATGAGTCAAAAAGTTGTCAGTTCTTTTGCAAAAGGCATAAACACAACGCCCCTAAATATTAAGAAATTTAGAGACTTTTCAAAACCTCTGGCAACATACGGAATATTAAGAGGGACTGGAGATCTCTTTAATAAAGTAAAAGATTTTTATTATATTGATCACGGATATTTTAGTTCTTCGTCAAGATTTTTTGAACAAGGAAAAGCTTTTATAGAAAGTTTAGATGGATATTTTAGAGTTGTAAAAAATGATTTTTTTCATTCAGGCAAGGGTAATTGCAAAAGTGATAGATTTAATAAATTAAATATACAGATAAAAGAAAAAAGAAACTCAGGAGAATTTATTATATTATCAGAACCTTCAATTTATGTGAAAGAATTTTTTCAACTTGATGATTGGGTTAACAAAACAATTGCAGAAATTTCAAAATACACAGACAGAAAGATATATGTACACAACAAGCAATCAAAAGTACCTCTAGATTTATTACTAAATAAAGCATGGGCCTTTGTAAGTGATCAATCAACCGCAGGATTTAAAGCTATGCTTGCAGGAGTGCCGGCTCATTTTACCAACAAAAAATTAAAAGAAATCAATTCAATTAAAGAAATTGAAGATGGCGATATAAAGACAAACATATTCTATAATCTTGCATACGGACAATGGACACTAAATGAAATGCAGTCAGGTGAAACTTGGGAATACATAAAAAAATATCATTAAGCAATAGCGACTAGTTAACTTTTATTTAATTGATTTATGTTTTGTTTATTATTTTTACCTATTTTACTTTAACGTTGAATAGTCTCAATGCATAATATAATGGACAGTAAAAAATATTGAACATATGGCCAAAATAATTGTACTAGCCTATTCTGGTGGGCTTGACACCAGCGTCATACTTAAGTGGTTGCAACTAAATTATGATTGTCCCGTTGCAGCTTTTACTGCCGATATTGGCCAAAATGATAATTTTGATGAAATTAAATTAAAGGCAAAAAATTTAGATGTAAAAGATATTTGTATTGAAGATCTAAAAGAAGAATTTGTAAAAGACTATGTTTTTCCTATGTTTAGAGCAAATGCTCTTTACGAGGGCGCCTATCTTCTTGGCACAGCTATTGCAAGACCCCTTATTGCTAGAAAACAAGTTGAATATGCAAAAAAAATTGGAGCTGATGCTGTGGCACACGGTTCAACAGGAAAAGGCAACGATCAAGTAAGATTTGAAATAGGTTATTATGCAACAGATCCTAATATAAATATTATAGCACCCTGGAGATTATGGGATTTGAAATCAAGGGAGAGTTTAATAAAGTTTGCAAAAAAATATCAAATTCAAATTCCAAAAGATAAAATTGGAGAACCGCCGTTCAGTGTCGATGAAAATGTTTTACATACATCTGCTGAGGGGAAAGTTCTGGAAGATCCCTGGGCGCCTCCTCCAAATTATGTTTTTTCAAGAACAAAAAATATTGAAGATACCCCTGACAAAGCTGAAGAAATAATTATTTCATTTAAAAATGGAGACCCAACCAAGATTAATAAACAAAATCTAAGCCCTTACGAAACTTTAAAAAAATTGAATGATCTAGGTTTCGAACACGGCATTGGAAGAGTTGATATGGTTGAAAATAGATATATTGGTATGAAATCAAGAGGCGTTTATGAAACGCCTGGTGGTACAATTTTATACCATGCACACCGAGCCATTGAGAGCATTACTCTTGATAGAGAAACAGCACATAAGAAAGATCTTATTATCTCGGAGTATGCTGAATTAATTTATAACGGTTTTTGGTTTAGTAAAAAAAGAAAACAGCTTCAAGAGATTGTTGATACTTGTCGAAGCAATGTAAATGGAGATGTAAAACTAAAATTATATAAAGGAAATGTTATTGTATTAGGGCGTAAATCAGAAAATAGTTTGTATGATCTTTCAAAAGTTTCTTTTGAAAATAATGAACAAAAAGATCAGCAATTCGCTGAGGAATTTATCAAGTCTCAATTTAAAAAGATTAATTAATATGGGCTTTGGCGATGAAATTATGGCTACTTATTATGCTAAAGTGGAAAAGCAAAAATATCCAGATCGTCAGGTTGTTGTAGGAAATTATAAAACAAGAGAAGCCTTAGATTCCAGAGTTTTTTTTAACAATCCAAATATTTCAGATCCAAAAAAACTAGATGAAAGTAAGATTGTTCATTTTGTGGATCTTAATAATACTAATCGTCCGTACATTGATTGGAAAAGAACCACAATGCATAAATATTATTGGAATCTTAATCATCGCGCCATACCAGGAGAGTTTTACTTTGATGAACAAGAAATTAATGAAGCACAAAATGCAATAAGAGAAGCTATGGCATTTTGGGAATCCTCAAACTCAACAGAACACAAGGGAATAATTTTTGTTGAATCATCAAGAATTGAGGTGAAATCAAGTAAACACGATGAAAGAGTTTTTAATAAATGCGGAAAAAATCAAGATTGGAGCTTTAAAAAATGGGATAAGACAATTGAAATTTTAAAAAAAAACTATCTCATTATTAATGCATCTCATCAAAATAGCTTTAATCATCAAAATACTTTTTCATATGGTTGTAATTTTAGAATTGCTTGCGCAATTATGAAATATTGTAATCTTTATTTAGGGCCAGAAGGAGGATTTGCTCATGCTGCTGCAGCCCTTTCAAAACCAGGGGTTGTTATATATGGAGGCTGGATACCTCCTAAAGTTATTGGATATGATTTCCATGAAAACCTGTATGTGGACATAGAAGGCTCTCCATGTGGTATTCGCGATATAGAATGTGATCATTGTAAAAAATGTATGGATTTAATAACAGTTGATAATGTGGTCAATGCCGTAGAAAAAAATATGAATAAAAAAATTAATTACTAAATTAAATATTGTTTTTTTGAGAATTTTTATAAGCTATCATTGTATTGCGTAGCAAACACGCTATTGTCATAGGTCCAACACCTCCGGGCACAGGCGTTATTGCTAAGGCATTTTTTTTTGCCCCTTCGTAATCTACATCCCCAACTAATTTTATTTTTTTCTCACCTTTTTCAACGATATTTATTCTATTTATTCCCACATCTATGACTATTGCACCTTTTTTTATCCAATCACCTTTAATCATTTCTGGTCTGCCAACAGCAGCCACAACTATATCTGAATTTTTACACACATTGGGCAAATCTTTAGTTTTTGAATGAGCTATTGTAACTGTGCATGACTCTTTAATTAATAATTGAGCCATTGGTTTTCCGACAATGTTTGATCGTCCAATGATAGTAGCATTTTTCCCGATAAGATCAATTTTCAATCTTTTTAACATTATAAGACAACCATAAGGCGTACACGGTATTAGGAGTTTTTCATTATTATGATCAGCAATCGATAACTTGCCAACATTAAGAGGATGAAAACCATCTGCATCTTTAGCGGGGCGTATTGCATCTAAAATAATTTGCTCATGTATATGTCCTGGCAAGGGAAGTTGAACCAATATTCCATGAACGTTATTTTGATTATTAAGCGTATCAATAAGTGTTAACAATTCTGCTTGAGATATTTCTTCTTTCAAGTGATGATCAATTACTTCAATTCCCACCTCTTGAGCATTCTTTGTTTTTGCTTTAACGTAAACACTACTTGCAGCAACATTGCCAACTTGAATAACAGCTAGCCCGGGCATGCTCCCATATTTATTTTTTAGTGCTGAAATTTCCTTTTTAAGATTATTGCGAAGACCCCGTGCAATTTCTTTGCCATCAATAATATGTGTCATAATTACCCCGGCCAATATTCTATAATTAATCTTTGGAAAAATTCTAATGCAAGATAAACGATTATGGGTGAAATATCAACGCTACCAAAGTTAGGAATATATTTTCTTACAATTCTTAAACTTGGTTCACTTAATTTATATAATACCTCCATTACGGAATAAACAAAACGATTTGAGGTTTTGATAACATTAAAGTTTACTAACCATGTTGTAATTATATAAATAATTAAAACAAATTTATATAAAATGATTATTTGGATAATTAAAAAAAGTAGCGAGTTCATAAAACCTTATTCTAGATAATTTATTAAATTATCATTTATATTTATTCCATAGGAACGTGTTTGTTTTTTATGGTCAAGATAAGTACATGAACCAATAATGCTTAAATTTTTGTATATATCTGACAATTCTAGAAATTTTTTCTCCCACCATTTTGGTGATCTAACAGTGATATGAGCATTTTGACCATTTGGCAATAATGCCATAGCATAACTACAAGAGATATTTACAAAAACTACTTTTTGACTTTTTGATATAAAATCTTCTATGATCCAATCAATATCCTCTAAGGGGCAATGTTCTAAAACATCAACACAAATGGAAATATCAAATTTCTTAGAAGTAAATTTATTAAATTGTTTAACAGCTGGATCATAAAGTTTTGTTTTTACATTCCAATAATCTTTTAAATTGGGAAATTTTTCATTTTTTACTACAAAACCTTCGAAATAATATTTTGCTTTTCCACAACCATAATCAAGAAGGGATTTACACCTGTATTGCATAATTATTTTTTTTATTATTTTTGCAAAAAAAGGGACTGTTGTACCATCAAAGTTACCTATCTTTCCATTTGTTTGCAAATAACCATTTTTTTGCATTTCATCATAAAATCTAATTAGTTGCAGGTATCTTTCCGAGGGATTTTTTCTTGAATATTTCATTAAACTATAATTATTTTAATTTATGAAAATATAAAAACTTTTAGTCATATAAAATTTATTTTACTACTCTCAAGTGTGGATTGTATTTCCACTCAAGATATTTAATTAACTGAACAACTAGGAAATTTAAAAAAAGATAAATAGATCCAGCAGCAATAAAAGCTTCAACTGGTGCAAAAGTTTTATACATTATGCTTCTGGCAATACCAGTCATTTCCATATAAGTTGTTAAACTAACTAGTGAAGTTGCTTTTACCATTAAAATCATTTCATTACCATACGCCGGTAGAGCCTGTCTAAAAGCACAGGGCAAGATTATTTTAAAATACATTGTAAATTTGTTCATCCCTAGAGATTCACAGCTTTCAATTTGACCTTTGGTTATAGATTGTATTCCTCCTCTAAATATTTCAGTCGTATAAGCAACAGTATTTATCACTAAGGCGATTACCCCACACCAGAAAGGCTCTTTTAAGAGCATCCAAAGAAAACTATCCCTAACAACCTTGATTGATCCGAGACCAAAATAAATCAAATAAATTTGAACAAGAAGAGGCGTGCCACGAACAACAAATATATAATAATATATGCTTTTTGATAATATTTTTATTGAAGAAACTCTAGCGAGAGCAAAGGGGATGGATATAAAAAAACCTAAAATTAATGATAGAAAAATTAGTATCAAAGTTTCATCAAGACCCTTTAAGATACTAAAGAAATTATTAATTATTAACTGAATATCCATTATGCTTTCACTTGATTTTTATTTGAATAATCTTCTAATTTATTAAATGCTTTTGATGAGAAAGAAGTTAATATTAAGTATAATACTGCAGCTGTCAGATAAAAAGTTAGAGGTGAGTGAGTTACGTTGGCGGCTATTCTAGACTGTCGCATGATTTCAACCAATCCTGTTACAGAAATTAAAGCAGTATCTTTTAGTGTTATTTGCCAAACATTTCCTAAGCCTGGCAAGGCATGTTTCAATATTTGTGGAGCTAAAATTTTTATAAAAGTATTAATTCTTGATAAACCAAGAGTCCGGGCAGCCTCAACCTGCCCCTTATCTATAATATTATATGCTCCTCTAAAAACTTCTGTTGAATATGCAGCTGATATAATTCCAATGCTTATTGTTCCCATGGTAAAAGCATTAAGCTCTATGTAACCATGATAGCCAAATATTTTGGAAATATACATGATGCCTGCGCTACTTCCAAAAAATATCAAATAAATTACTAAAAGCTCAGGAATCCCCCTAACGACTGTAGTATAAAAATTAGCAATTATTTTTAAAACAATATTCCCTGATATTTTTGCCCAAGCCGTGAAAATAGCAATAAATACCCCAAGTCCCATAGCGCTAAGACTCACAAGTATTGTCATCATACAAGAAATAATTAATTCATCTCCCCATCCGGTATCTCCAAAAATTAATAAATTAAATTTAAGCATGAAAAAATAGCAACAAACTCTCTTCTTATCCTATTTATGTAAGAAGAATAGAAATTAGTTATCTGTAAGGGAGGTACTTCTAAAATCGATAAGGACTTAGAGAATCAATATTAATATTAGTGGGTTGATTTTCAATCAATGATTGCATGACTTTACCTGTCACTGCAGCCAAAGATAGCCCGAGATGTTGATGACCAAAAGCATAGTAAACATTTTTACATTTTCGGGATTCACCAATTACAGGCAATGAATCTGGAAGAGTCGGTCTAAATCCTATCCACTGGCTCTTAACTTTTCCTAATCTTGGAAGGATGCTTCGAGCAGTATTTTCGATCATAGCTAATATATTTTTGTTCATTGGTTTTTTTAACCCTGCAATTTCAACTGTTCCAGCAGCTCTGATTCCATCTTCCATTGGAGTCATATAAAAACCAGTTTTTGCCCATCCTACTGGATGAGTAAGAAGATTGTTGTCATTTTCAAATATAATATGATGTCCGCGTTCAGTATCGAGGGGAAAATTATCACCAATAGTTTTTGCTAAAAAATTTGACCATGCACCAGCTGCAACAACAATTTTATTGAACTGGTATTCTTGTTTCTTATATTTAAGAAAAAGAGAATCACCTTTTCTAATAATTGAATCTATTTTTGATAGAACAAAATGACCTCCATTATTTATAAAATTATCAAATATTTTTAGCGTTAATTGCAAAGGAGATTTTGTAAAACTTTCACCTTTAAGAATTATCCCTTTATAATATATAGGTGCTAGAGAGGGTTCTATTTTTGCAACGTCCTCATTATTGATTACATCAAAGTGAACATTATGTTTTTTTCTTAAGTTAAAGGCGTATTGATTTTTTTCAAACAATTCCTTTGATTCATAAAGAAAAATTGGTTCATTATGAACAATGATTTGGGATACATCTACTTCATTAAATATTTC
>Ga0187827_10005858_pt1 | contig 14363 bp, 13 predicted proteins | sample ETNtaG_39_FD_167969 | JGI IMG/M metagenome (GOLD analysis project Ga0187827, IMG submission 167969) | Marine microbial and viral communities from oxygen minimum zone, Eastern Pacific Ocean - ETNP2014_SV_150_PacBio MetaG (Illumina Assembly) | ecosystem: Environmental > Aquatic > Marine > Hypoxic...
CCTGATAAAACTTAATATTTTTCATTTTTAAAAACCGTATGGCTTCTAAAACTCTTAGAGTTCCAATGCCAGAAACTTCGGCAGTATATTCAGGATTTTCAAAAGAAACCCCTACATGACTTTGTGCTCCCAAATTATAGATTTCGTTTGGTTTAATATTATGTATCAAATTATAAATGCTATTACTGTCCGTTAGATCTCCATAATGTAAAAAAAAGTTAGTTCTATTATGTGGGTCAATATAAAGATGATCAATTCTCTTTGTATTAAAAGAGGAAGATTTTCTAATTAATCCATGTACTTTATATTTTTTCTTTAAAAGTAATTCTGCTAGGTATGATCCGTCTTGACCAGTAATACCAGTTATCAAAGCAATTTTTTTTCTCATTTTCTAAATATAAATAATTTCAATATACATAATAACATTAAAAATCCATCTTTAAATTCATTAAGTTTTTTTCTACCCAATAGTCTTGATCTCTCATAACTAGGTTTTGAAATGAATTTATATTTTTTAAATTTAGCCAATACTGCCAACTCAATACAAAGACAAAAATCTTTTCTTTTAAGATCAAGAGATTTAAATGCTGACGTTTTACCCATAACATAAGTATATAATACATCCGAAATATTTAGCCTGAACAATAAATTGCAAGTAAACGTAATTATTTTATTTCCAATGTATGTCAGCAAAGTATCATCATCACTGCCACCTTCATTTTCATATCTGCTGTTAAATACAAAATCACAATTGTTTGATAACTCGTTAAACATATTATTAAGATATTTGGGATCCATTGAACCATCTGCATTAAATATACATAGAAAATTTGTTTCAGTTTCATTAATACCTTGTATTAAAGCTCTTCCATAGCCATCCTCATGTTGAATAACAATTTTACAATCTAAATTTTTTACAGCGTTTTGTGTATTTAAATCTGTTTTAGGAATAACAATAATTTTTTTACAATCAAAATTTTTTAGTTCATCTAAAACTCTTGGTAGACACTCTGCTTCATCTTTTGCAGGAATTACAAGAGTAAGTTCTGTCATTATTATATTATTATAATTTAAAACAATCGTAGGTATGAATTTATTTTTTTAAATAATGCATAGCCTGATAATCTTATTACACAAGAAAAAGAGTAAATTAAATTTTTTTTTTCATAAAAATAATAAACACGAAATGCATCTAAAAATTTCTGTATCAAAGAGCTAGATAAAGAATTTTTTGAATTTCGCCAATGAGCTAAATTAAGATTTAAACCTTCAATTTTAATCGATGACTTTGCTAATTTTAGCCACAATGCATAGTCCTCTTTTGTTTTAAGATTGGGAAATTTACAATTTAATAATAATTTTTTTTCTAACATTACCGTTGATAATCCAATATCACAAGAATTCATTAATTTACTATAGGATAATTCTTTTTTCACTTTAATTAACCCATAAAACTTTGAATTTTCATCAATTAAATAATAGTTTGTGTGACAAAATTTTGAGTTATTTTTTTTCATAAATTGAATTTGTTTTTCTAATTTATTTTTTTTCCACAAATCATCACAGTCTAAAAATGCTATATATCTACCTTTGGCAATATTAATTCCTTTATTTCTAGAAAAACCAGCCCCAATTTTTATTTTTTTAATTATTAATTTAGTATTTTTTTTTTTTTTAATTTCTTTTTTTATAAAATTTAGATCAGTTTTATCATTTCCATCAAAAATAATTATTATTTCATAATTTTTAAAGGATTGTTCTAGAACAGAATTTAATGATTCTTTAAAAAATTTTTTTTTATTAAAGTAGGGCATTATTATACTAACAAGTATTTTTTTTTTTGCCATATTAATAAAATTAGTTATTTATAGATTTTTTAGTTAAATAAATAAAATTAAATTTTGGGTTAGACATAAATAAAAAATAGGATTGATATAATTTAATACTAAGAATTTTTTCTACAATCTTTGAATTTGACAATTTCAATAAAGAATTAAAGGATGTTTTATTAAAATATTTGCTTGGAGTTGAAACATCATTAAAGTAATTACCTAAAAAATCCATTACTCTTATGGTTAAATTAGAAAAGAATCCATATTGAAAATGATCTTTTATCAAAACAAATTTTGCTTTGTTTTGAAGCTTGATAATTAAATTTTTTAGTTCCGACAATTTTTCAATACCAATATGATGAAGCACATCATTGAGCAAACAAAAATCATATTTTGTTCTATTTAAATTTAAATTTTGAATATTATAAAAAATAATATCTTTGTTTTGATTTAAATTTTTTAAATTTTTTGAATTATAAATATCAAAACAATGAATTTTGATATTTTTATTGTACTTATTTTTTAATTTTTTATAAACACAATATATAACCTTGGGTTGAAAGCCAGAACCGTAATCCATAATTTTAATGCTTTGGTTTTTATTTGAATATTTTAAAATGAGTTTAACAATTGTTTCACTTAAATTTTCTGCTCTGTAATCACCTACGGTAATGTGATTAAGTTTTTTTAAAAAAAGTTTAATTATTTTTATGATCATAAAATTAAACAATATAAGCTAATGAACCTTTTTTTTGTGAAATAAATTTATCTCTGTCCTTTTGTTAATATATAATTTTATTAATCCAAAAAGAGATTTGAGTACCAATTTTAAATTGACGGAACTTTTGCCCTTTGTTCTGTTAACCATCTTTGTTTTGATATCTCGAATTTGAAAATTGTTAATGTATAATTCAACTAATATTTCTGATAGCACTATAAAGCCGCTATCAATTTTACCACAATTTTTAACAATATGATTGGCAGCTTTTCTAGAATAAATTCTAAAACCCATTGTATAATCCGAAACTGGAACTCTTAACAAAAATTTAGCAAGTTTATTTGCTAAGAATGAAAATAATCTTCTTCTTAAAGGCCAATTAATTATTTCACTTCCTTCCAAATAACGACTCGAAACCAATAAATCCAATTTGTTATTCAAAAAATATTTTATGTTGTTTGGCAATTCATTAGGATGACTGGATAGGTCAGTATCCATTTCTACAAATAAATTAATTTCTTGGTTTTTTAATAATGTCTCTAAACCATGCAAAACTGCAGATCCTCGCCCTAGTCTTGATTGTCTTTTTACATAAAGAAAGTTTGTTTTTGAAGATATTTTTTCTTTTATTTTATCATCCGTAGAGTCATCTATAATTATAATTAATTTGTTATTAAAAATTAACTCAATTTGTTTAAGTAATTCAAAAATATTTTCATATTCATTAAAAGCAGGTAATACAATACCTACTTTTAATGAAGAAACGCTAAAGTTATTTTTTTCAAGTGATTGCATTGAATTTTTTTAATACAATATTAAAGTTATAATTTAATTAACAATATTTATATAAAATGTCGAATTTTTGGAAAAACAAGAGTGTTTCTATTACTGGTGGCAACGGATTTTTAGGTAAATATATAAAAAAAAGACTTGAGCAGAGGAATTGCAAAAAAATATCAATTGTCGATCATAAAAAATATAATCTTGTAAACGGCAAAGATGTACAACGAATGTATGATGATCAAAATCCAGATTTTGTTTTTCACCTTGCGGCAGTGGTTGGAGGAATAGGAGTAAATCAAAAAAATCCTGGAAAATTTTTTTATGAAAATGCAATGATAAATTTACAAGTTATTCATGGTGCTTATTTGAACAAGGTGGAAAAAATTATTTCAACAGGAACGGTTTCTGTATATCCAAAGAATGCTCCTTTACCTTTCAGTGAGAAAGACATATGGAAAGGTTTTCCTGACGTAATAAATGCACCTTACGGAATAGCAAAAAGAATAATGCATGTTCAATCTACTAGTTATAGAAAGCAATATGGATTTAATTCCATCTTATTAATACTCACTAATCTCTATGGACCTCAAGACAACTTTAATCCAGAAACCTCACATGTGGTAGCTGCATTGATTAAGAGATTTTATGATGCAAAAATAAATAATGAAAAAGAAGTGATTGTTTGGGGAAATGGTGAATCTACTAGAGATTTTTGTTATGTTGAGGATATCGCTGAAGGGATTATTCTAGCAGCAGAGAAATATAATAAAAGTGATCCAATAAATTTGGCTTCGGGAAAAGAAATAAAAGTTAAAAAGATAGCGCTTCTTATTAAAAAAAAAATAGGATACGAAGGTAATATTGTATGGGACAACAGCAAACCTGCCGGATCTAAAAGGAGAAAAATTAATATAAATAAAGCTAAAAATGAATTTAGTTATAAAGTAACAACTTCTTTAGAAGAAGGCATTCAAAAAACTATTGATTGGTATATAAAAAAAAATTAATTTTTATTCAACTGTTAAAAATTATATTTGCCCAAAATTTTTTTTAAAAAAACTATTATTAAATAATTAATCGAAAAAAAAATATCTTTCACGACCATTTTCGAGGAACCATATATTCTGAAAGGTAAATGAATGGGTATTTGCCCTATACGATATTTCTTTTTATGTAATATAAAAATACTCTCCCAAAAATATTCATAGCCATCATTTTTTACTAAAATCAAATCAGACAATGTGACAGTTCGACAATTGATGCACCTAAAAGCTCCGGAAGAATCATAAGGCATTGATAGTAATAAAGAAATTACTACATGTCTTAATTTTGTTAAAAAAATTCTGAATAGCGGCCAGTCTTTTAATGAATTTTTTTCCAAAAATCTGTTTGTCACAACGATGTCAAAATTTTTTAATTTTTCAATTAGGTGTTTTATATATTTTGGATCATGAGTTCTATCTCCATCCATCGTGATGATTGTTTTATAATTTTTTTTATAAGACCAGATAAGACCTTCTCTGTGAGCTGAACCAATTCCCATTTTTTTTGGTCTAAAAATATAATAAATATTTTTATTTTCTTTTGCTAGATTTATTATTAACTCTTGTGAGCCATCATTAGAATTATCATCAATAAATAGAAGGTCAAATTCTATATTTGTTTCGGTTAATTTATTAAATAAAATTTCAATATTTTCTTTTTCGTTAATTATTGGGATAATAATAATAGTATTGTTCATCAAATAACCTGAAGTTTTGGAAGTGGAAAAATAAATTTTACTCCTTTTTGCCTAATTTTTTTTTCTCTAATTAAAATCTCTTTTTTAAAATGCCATGGTAATACCAAAAAATAGTCTGGCCTCAGTCTTCTTGAATAATTTTCTGAAATAATTTTTATTTTTGTGCCCGGTGTAAACAAATTATATTTTAGTGGGTTTCTATCTGCAATGTAATTTACGTCTTTATTTCCAATATCGCAAAACTGTAAAAGAACATTGCCCTTAGTTGAGGCCCCATAACCATGGACAATTAATTTTTTATTATTAATCTCTTTAATTAATTTTTTAAGTTTAGTTTTTTCATTCAAAATTTTTTTAAAAAAAACTTTGAATGTTCTTTTTGAACACAAACCAATTCTTCTTTCTTTTAATAAAGCTGTTTTAATATTATTTTTTTCTATTTTATAATTTGCCTTTTGATGGCAAATGTAATAACGGGAGCTGCCGCCATTTATATTATTATATTCATGATTAAAAACTTTCAATCCATTACTTCTAATCATTTCTATTATAACTTTTGACGAATAAAAACCTAGGTGTTCATGACAAATTGTATCAAATATAAGATTTTTTATAATACAATATAGATCGGCATGCTCTAAAACAATAATTCCTTTTTCATCTAATATTTCTTTAACTTCACGAATAAATTTATTTGGATCTCTAAGATCATAAAAAACAGACAAAGCAGAAATTATTTTAAATTTTTTTTTTAAATTCAATTTTTTGATATCAGTAATTTGAAAAAAATTTGAAATTTTGTAATTTATTTTGTTATAGAATCTTTTGTATTTCTTTACCAAAGGATCAATACCAGCGGTAATTATTTTTTTTGGATAAAAATTCAATAATGTTGCATCATTACTTGCAATATCTAGCACCTGATCTTTTGCTTTTAAATTTACCAAAGTTGAACATTTTTTTACCGTTTTTTTTACATGATCAGTCATCGTTTTGTTTATACCTGTTCTGTAGCCATAATCTTTTCCATATAAATATTTTAGATTAAAGTTTCTATCTAGTTGAACAAGTTTACATTTCTTGCACATTAAAAGATTAAGATATGCACTTGGTATATTATTGAAATAATTTTTGGAAAATTTACCTGTGAAACTCATTCTTCCTAAACTAAATAAATTAAGGAACTTATTACGTTTACAATTTCTACAAAGTTTAATTTTCATGAACTATTTTCACAAATAAATCAAGTTTTTAACTAACACCATAAAACAAAAATTACCACAATATACAAATAAAATTAATAAATTGTGTTTTTTTATTTTCACCAAACTAAGTAATCAATTTTATTCAGTATATTGTCTTTATTTCAGGTACAAATATTGATTAAAATTTTTATTCATATTTGTTATAAGTATCTTAATTTAATGTTCGTAAATAAGAACACAGCTACAATATTAATTATATCTACAATTCTTTTTTCGGTTAAATGGATATTGTCATTTTATTTTTTTAAAGAAAATTTATCGATTAGAATTATTTTTGAGAGTGTCTATGATGGTTGGTACTATTATCCATATATAAAGTATCTCGCATTTTTTGAATTTAACAATTCTTTTGATCCTTTTATTGATAATCTAAAAATAATTCCTTTACCACTCTCTGGAATATTTATTCATTCAATTCTTTTGAAAATATTTGGATACTCAGCTTTTATAATTGTAGAATTCTTCGCAATATTCATATTTCTATTAATATTTTATAAAATTTTTTTATATTTTTTTTCGGATAGTGAATCAATTTTATTGGCTTTATTATTATTTTCAATACCCACAATTATAACAATTTTTAACTTTAATAATCTACCATACATTAATTTGTTAAAAGATAATTTTTATACTTTAAGAGTACCCAGGCCAATAATAGCCTCTTTATATCTTTTTACCTTTCTTTATCTATTGGTTTCTATGGAAAAAGGTGAAATTTTTATTAAAAAAAAATTTATATGCTCTGGAATTATTTTCGGTCTTTCATTATCAAGTTTTTATTATTTTTTTGTAATTGAAATAATAGCTTTTTTATTCTTTTTATTTTACAAGTTTAAATTTAATTTTTCAAAAAAAATAATAGAAAATTATAAATATTTTTTGTTATTAACCATTTTTTTTATAATTTCTATTACACCTTTCTTTTTTAATCTATATTTTCATGAAAAAGATTTCACTGAAAGGCTGGGAGTAATTTTGCTTGATTATGAAAAAAAGAAAATATTGCTAAATCACTACTTATATGGATATTTAAAAATTGAATTTTTATTATTTTTTTTAATTAGCGGTTTAACTGTATATTTTGTTAATATTAAAAAAATATTAAATTATAAGTTAATAAATATTTTTTTTATTTTATTCTTAAGTTGTGTTTTTTCCCCACTATTTTTTATATTACTGTCAAATAAAACTACTATTTTGTATCATTTCAATAATGCTATATTTGTCTGGGCTTTTTTATTTTCAGTAATTTGTTTAATTGTAATTATAAAACATTTTTTTAAAATTGAATTGAATATTAATGTTTATATAATTTTTATTATATTAATCACATTTTTATATTGTCTAAACACCTATATAGAAAAAAATAATAAATTCAATAACCAATTTACTAAAAATGAAAGATTAGAATTTCAAAAAATTACAAAATTAATTGATGACAACTTAATTGTTTCCGAAACATCACTCATGACATTTAATAACAAGTTGATGATTTGGGCAGTACTTAATGATGTAAAATATTTAAATTTAACAAATTTCATTATTGCGCCTAAAACAGATAGTATGATTGAAAATGATCTAATTAAAAGTTTTAAATTTTTAAACCTAAATACTGATGATTTTAATGATTTTTTAAGAAATAAAAAAGAATCATGGAGGTATTTAAATAGAAATGTAGCAACCTTTTTTTTCTATAAATATCAGGCAAATTCTTTAATAACGTTTAATGATTCAAAAAATTTTGATAAGAAAGTTGCCAAACATATCTTTTCTAGCTCGCCTTTATACTTTCAACAAATAGTTATTCCAAATGAAGAATTTATTAGGCTTGAGAAAAAATTTGAAAATACTGAATTGCAAAATTTTAATGAACCAGATGTTATTGTGTTAGAAAAATCAATGACTGTAACTAAAAATATTTTAATAAAAAAACAAAATTACTGCAAATTATATGAAGCTAATATTTATATTTTATATATAAAAATAAATTCTGAAACCAAATGTAAAACATGATATTAAAAAATAATATGAAAGAAAAACTTAATATTCTTGTAATATCACCACATGCTGACGATGCTGAAATCGCAATGGGTGGAACAATAGCAAAATATGCTAGTGAAGGACATAACGTAGCAATCATCACTGCAATTTTACCTAACGAAAACATTGAGGGTAATACAGATAACTTCATGAAAAAAAATAGAAGAAAAGAATAGGAAACAGCCGCAAAAATACTGGGAGCAAATTTGGAAATATTGAACTTAGATCCTTATGATTTTCAATTTAATAGGAAATATATCAAATTGTTTGATCAAAAAATAAAAGGTTATAAACCTGATGTAATATTTTGTTGTTGGGAACATGATACTCATCAAGATCACAAAAATTTAGCCAATATATTGTTAGTAGTAACTAGAAAAAATAATGCTTCATTATACATGTATGAAGCAATGCTACCAGGTGGTTTAAATACTTATTCTTTTAATCCTCAATATTTTGTAAATGTTTCTAAATTTATTGATGTAAAAACAAAGGCTATAAAAAGTTATAAATCCGTTTTTGAAAAAAAGAAAAATAATTATGGTAGATATTTTGATGCAATAATTGGAAGAGCTAAGTTTAGAGGAGAAACAATAGGAGTGGATTACGCCGAAGCTTTTGTTGTTGTTAAAAGAATTGAGATATAAATTCTTAAAATAAATAATTCATGAAAAATGAAATAATTTATAGGAAAATAAAACAAAATGAATTTGAAAATTGTTTAAACTTAATTTCAAAATTCCGCAAAAATTCCGATTTAAATAAAAAATTTATAGAATGGGATTACTATTTAAATCCGTTTGGAAAACCAAAAACATTTGTTGCAGAATATAAAAATCAGTTTATTGGAATAACATTTTGTACTCCATTAAAGTTTCAAAATGATAATAAAATTTATAGTGGATTTAGGATTCAAGATATGCTTACAAATATAAATTTTCTCAGAAAAGAAATTAAGGCTAGAAAAAAGATACCAAGAAAAGAAGGGGCGGGAATTTCACCCAATTTGCTAAAAGTAACTAATAATTTCTTAGATGAAAATTCGGAAATTAACATTGGATTTCCGAATGAAAAATCATTACCTTTTTTTGAAAAAAAAAAATGGGCTAGCTCAAACAAGGTGCCTTGGGTTTTGCACAAGATACCTTTGATATTAAAAACTTTAGATACAAAACAGGAATTTCAACTTCAATATAGTTTAATCAATAAATTTACCAATATGCATGAAAATATTTGGAGAGAAAATATTAATGACAAAATTGATATAATGTGGACTAAAGAATATTCAAATTGGAGATATACTCTAAATCCAAGATTTAATTACAAAACTTTTGAAATAAAAAATAATGAAAAAAAGATAGGATATATAGTTTTAAAAAAATACGAACAAGAAAATAAGTTAACGATTGGACATATATGTCAACTAGTATGTCCTGACAAATATATAAAAGATAGTATTAACTTTGCTGCCAATTATTTTTTTGATTTATCAATCAAAAAACTTACTATGTGGAGAATTAATTGTGAAAACTTATTTTTTAAAGAATTAGACTTCAAGCAAGTTTTTTTAGAAAAAAAAAATTTTATGTATAAGGGTAAAAAAATATATGACAAATCTTCTTTAAATCTTTCAATGTCTTATTCTGATACTTATTAAGAAAAAATGATCAATTTAATTTTTTTTTTGCCCACTTTTATTTACGGTGGTGCAGGAAATTCAATTTATAGACTCTGTAAAAATTTAGACAAAAGAAAATATAAAATAGATATTATTTCAATTGGTAAGTGTGATTATAAAAATAAACTTAATAAATTTTGCGAAAATATTTTTGAACTTAAAACAAAAAAAACTATTTTTTCAATTTTTAAAATTAGAGAAATAATTTCGAAAATTTATTTTGAAAATCCTGCAAAAACAATTTTTGTTTCGGGTCATCATTATGCGAATATTATTTCTATAATTGCCTTAAAATCTTATAAACATGTAAAAACAGTATTGGTTGAAAGAAGAGATATTGAGGATTTGAAAAGATCTTATAATTTTTGGAATTACTTAAAAAATCTTATTATCTATTTTCTTATACCCATTTTTTATAAAAAAGCTGATGTAATTGTAGCTAACTCAAAAAACGCAAAATATGATTTACAAAAAATGTGTAAAAAAAATGTTATCAATATTCATCCTCCTTCATTGGTTAAATTTTTAAACAAAAAAAGCAAAAAAAGCAAAAAAAAATTTCATACCGTTATAACAGTCGGAATGTTGGATAAAGAGAAAGGCGTGGATACAATGATAAAAGCTTTCAATGAAATTAAGATAAATAATATAATTTTTAAAATTTTGGGAGATGGAAAAGAAAAAAATAATTTAAAAAGAATGATAAATAAATATGGACTTGAAAAAAAAGTTTTTTTATTAGGAAGAATAAAAAATCCAGAAAAATTTTACCTAAATTCAGACTTGTATATTCACGCATCCCATCATGAAGGATTCCCGAACTCTATGATTGAAGCAATTAATTATAATTTACCTGTAATCAGTTCAAATTGTAAAGGTGGAATAAAAGAAATTATTCTAAACGGAAAAGGTGGTGATTTATTTCCAATTGGAAATCATAAAATTTTATCGAATAAAATTACTGCATTTTTTAAAAATCCGAAACCATTAAAGAAAAAATTAATTTTAGCAAGAAAAAATATTAGAAAATATACGCTAAAAAATAATGTCAAAAAATATGATAAACTTTTCTCTAGAATATAATTAATATTAATTTAAATTAAAAAATAATTTTATTTTTATTTTTAATAAACCATTTTACTGTTTGCTTGATGCCTTCGGAAATATCTGTGTATTTTTTTATATGGGTTATCTTTTTAACTAACCTGTTATCTCCATGAGTTTTTAAAATATCAGCTTTTTGTAACGATCTTTTTACTATTTTGGGTTTAATTGAAGTTAAATTATCAATTTTTTTAATTATATCTGTAAGTTTTATAGGTCTGTTTGAACAAATATTCAAAATCAAATGTTTATGTTTCAATTTTATATAAAGTAATTCTTTCAAAATTTTACATGCATCTTTTATATATGTAAAATCTCTGACATGATTGCCATAGTTATTTAAATAAAAAACTTTCGATTTATTAAATGTTGCATTTAAATATTTCATCATAAACATGTCAGGCCTTCCCCACTCGCCATAAACTGTAAAAAATCTTAAACCAATACATTTAGTTTTATGTTTTTGTAACAAAACACTTACCATTTCTTCATTTATTTTTTTGCTTAATCCATAAATATTTTTTGGTTTTAAACTATAATTTTCTTTCAAGGGAAATTTGTTAAGTTCACCATAAGCTGAGCTTGATGAAGCATAGAATAATCTTTTAACTTTAAATTTTAAGGACAAATTTAAAATATTAAAAAAACCAAATATATTATTTTCAACATAAGATCTTGGATTTATTAAAGAATATCTTACTCCTGCTTGAGCCGCAAAATGAAAAACATAATCGAAATGATATTTATTAAAAAGTTTTATTAGTCTTCTGTTTTGATTTATATCTACTTTATAAAATGTAAAATTACGATTTTGTACCAATTCTTTTAGTCTTTTTTTTTTATAGCTTACGGAATAATAGTCACTAAAATTATCTATTCCTACAACACATATCTTTTTATTTGTTTTGGCTAGAAAATTTGCAAAATTAAACCCGATAAATCCACAGCAGCCGGTTATGAAAATTTTCATAGCAAAAAATATATATCAATTATTTTAATTTAAGTATAATTAATTGAACAATGAAAATTATTCCATGCATCATTGGATTGGGCTATGTGGGTTTGCCAATAACATTAAACCTGGCAAAGAATTTTTTAACTTATGGATTTGATAAAAATAAGGAAAGAATAGAAAAATTAAAAAATAAAGTAGATGTTAATAGAGAATTTGAACCAAAAAAGTTTGATAATATAAAAAAAATTATCTTTACAAGTAAAATAAAAGACATAAAAAAATGTAATTTTTTTATTCTTTGTTTGCCAACTCCATTGCATAAAAATAAAAAACCTGATTTATCAGATTTAAATGAAGCTATTAAGACAATTTCATCAATCTTAAAAAGAAATGATATTATTTTTATAGAGTCAACCGTTTTTCCAGGTGTAACTGAACATTGCAAAAATTATTTAGAAAAAAAGACCGGTTTAAATAACAATAAAGATTTTTTTATTGGTTACAGTCCCGAAAGAGTAGCTCCCGGAGATAATAAATACACTCATAAAAATATTACAAAAGTTGTGGCAATAGAAACAAAAAATAGAAATACACTAAAAAAAATTTATGAAATTTATAATAAAATATCTAGAGAACTAATTGTATCCAAAGACATTAGAGCTGCTGAAACTGCGAAAGTTATAGAAAACATTCAAAGAGATCTTAACATCGCCTTGATGAACGAAATTTTACTTGTGTGTAAACAGCTAAAAATCAATTTCAATGAAGTAATAAGATTGGCCAGGTCTAAATGGAACTTTATGAATTTTATGCCAGGCTTAGTAGGAGGACATTGCTTGCCAGTAGATCCTTATTACTTATCAACCATTTCAAAAAAAAATAATTTAAATACCAAGGTTACTTTGGCTGGAAGAAAAATTAATGATGGAATGGTGAATTACGTAACCAAAGAATTAAATCATTTTTTAAATAAAAAAAAAAAAACATTAATAAATTCTAAAATCTTGATTGTAGGTTTAACTTATAAAGCTGGTGTTGCTGATATGAGAAACTCATTGAATTTTAAAATATTTAAAAAAATTAAAAAATTTAATAATAAAATTCATGGATGTGACCCCTTTGTTACAAAAAATATTAAAACCACCCATAGTATTTATAATAATGTTAAAAAAAACACTTATTACGATGTAATTCTTTTTCTTTCATATCATAAGATATTCAAAATAATTTTTGAAAAAATTAAATCATCAAATAACAAGAATAAAATTCTAGATCCCTTTAATTATTATTCTTAATCATTTGTCCTTAATTTTATTGATATGAAAAAATCAAAATCAGTCCTTATATTTATTCCCTCTATAGAAAACGGTGGTGTTGAAAAAAATTTGTATTTGGTTGCAAACTATTTAGCAAAAAGAAATGTTTCTGTAAAAATTTTAACTTCATTTAGCAACAATAGAAAATTTTTTGATAGAAAAATAAAAATTATATCCTTAAAATATAAAGATGATTTAACAAATTCAAGATTTTTGAAAACCTTAATTACAATTTTCCTCTTTTTTAAATATTGTTGTTTTAAAAATGATGTAATTTTTTCATTTCAATCAAATTTAACAGCTATAACGTTAGCATCAATTTTTAATAAAAAAATTATTATAAGATCAAATACAAGTCCTGATAAATATGTAAAAAATTCATTTGATAGAATTGTATTTAGATTTTTTTTTAATTTTGCTGATGAAATAGTTGTAAATAGCTATGAATTTAAAAAGAGATTCAAAAGTTTTTTTTCTATAACTCCTAAGATAGTTTACAACCCATTTGTTAAAAAAAAGTGCAATAAAATAAAATTTCCTTTTTTTGAAGATAAAAAATCTTTAAAAATTATTAATGTAGCAAGATTAACTGATCAAAAAGACCATTTAACATTGCTAATGGCAGTCAAAAAATTGAGTAAATTTATTAAATGTAAACTAGTGATTATTGGAAGAGGCTATAAAGAAAAAAAGTTAAGGAAATATATATTAGAAAATAATTTGCAAAAAATCGTTAAATTAGTCGGCTACAAAGAGAATCCAGAGTCGTATATAAAAATTTCAGATGTCTTTGTTTTAACTTCTATTTATGAAGGATTGCCAAATGTTTTGATAGAGTCTCTATATCTAAAAAAATATATTATTTCTTCTGATTGCCCAACCGGACCGAAGGAAATATTAAATAATGCTCAATATGGAGAATTATTTAAAG
>Ga0187827_10005860_pt1 | contig 14350 bp, 12 predicted proteins | sample ETNtaG_39_FD_167969 | JGI IMG/M metagenome (GOLD analysis project Ga0187827, IMG submission 167969) | Marine microbial and viral communities from oxygen minimum zone, Eastern Pacific Ocean - ETNP2014_SV_150_PacBio MetaG (Illumina Assembly) | ecosystem: Environmental > Aquatic > Marine > Hypoxic...
CGACGATACATGAGGTTAAACCACCTCGGCTATTTACTGCATTTTTTTCGGCGGTCCATCTTCTATTGTTAAAAGTTGAAGTATCATCGGTATCGCCACGACAATTATCTGAACAATAGTCCGATTCTCCTGGGGTTCTATCCGATATTTCAATAATTTCAGAGGCAAAATTAATCCCCTTTATTTGCCTGCTTGGTACAGTTTTATAATAATCTAACCAGAATTTTCCTAGCCGCTCACCAATATCCCAAGCGGCTTTATCTCCGTCCAAAGGAGCTGATAAGTTAGGACTTTGCCAGGTAGTGTCTCCAGAGGCACCTGCTAAATAAACTGTTGGTATGGAGTAGCCAAGATTTTTTCGAACAACATCTCCAAAACGGCCGCCCAAATCTCTATGATAGTATTTGGGTTTGGGTCGCCCAGTAACAGGACTTCCGCCAACAACGTGATTGTGGGCAGAAAAACTTGTTATCAGGGCAATTGGTTTTTCATTCGGACTTTCAAAATATATATAGCCTAACTCTTCGTCTATAGGACCATCCGGCACCATGTCTGAATCGATTTGTCCAGAAAAAATCATCTTTATCTTTCCGGTTTTTGTCCTATAACGTCGATTATAAGTAAGATTTTCTGTTGGAACGCTGCCCGCAAACATTATTGAAGGTTCCAAGTTATCAACCGAATCTTTTACCACTTCAGCAATTCTGTTCGCTATCATTTCCAAATAAATGTGGTCAATAGTAGTCCCTTTTAGATACGTCCAAGATGGTGCCAGCGGGGGGGCCAAATGAACATGATTGGCAGCGATCGTGATGTTTTCAACTGGTATTTTACTTCGTATTGATATCAATTCCCTCATCGCCAAAAAATAAGATCTTTCAATCATAGTTACATCCAAAGATATGATTGCTCCAATTTGGTTCCCGTCAGTAAAAACCGCTGTATGAGCCAAAAGATCACTATCGACATTTTTATTTCTCTCCAAACGCATGCCTCCCCAAGCCGTCCCTTTCTCTGGAGTTATGCATACACTACCACCAGCAGCGTGACCATACGCGGTTTTCATGTTAAAAACTACCCTATTATCTATATCCTATGTGAACTAGCGTTTTTTAAAATTATATGAAGGAATTTATTTCCAATCTTCATAATCAGCCCTTCGGGTTTTTTTAGAAATTTGAAGATGTAATCCATCTGGATCATAAAAATTTGCTATAGAACGCCCAGATCTTGTTCCTTCTTGTGGTTTAACATGGAATTTGATCCCTCTAAAAGAAAGTTCATGGTAAGACCTTTCAACATCAGCAACTTCAAAAGAAACATGATCTACACCAATTTTTTGACCTTCACTAACTTGGTGTAACTCAACTCCAATCGGATTTTGATCATTATCCGTAGACATATAAACAGATTTCCCCTTGTCATTGGTCCCATCAGCAAAAAAACCTAATTTAGAGTAGAATTCGACGGATTTTTCTATATCGTTGACCATTAGATCCATATGTTCAAGTCTTATTAATTTCATTATTTTTCTCCATTACCTAATTTTTTAACTGTTTTATTTTCAACTTCAAATGGATTATAAGGGTGGATTGGCGACAATTATTATCCGATCCCGTTACCAAAAACACGATTAAAAACCCATTCCGTCAGCTAACACTGATTAGAAGAGATTTACTTCATATACAGGATAAATAATAATCAGAAGCCCAAAAGTTTTAAATAGAACCGTCTATTATCATATCTATTACGACCGGTATATCTGATTTCAACGCTGAAGTAATCGCTCCAGGTATTTCATCTTCTCTGGTAACACGAATACCTTTGGCTCCAAATGAGTTTGCTAATGACGCAAAATCTAAAGGTGTACGAAAATCCATACCAATATAATCGCTCTTCCGTTCAGGTTGTTTCAACACGGTTTTTAAATAAACTTCCATATTCAGTTTTAGGATTCTATATGAGGAATTGTTACAGATAACATATATGACGGGAATTTTAGAATCAACCGCAGTCCACAATCCTTGCACGGACATCATAGCTGATCCATCACCTAAAATTGTTACAACGGTTTTCTCTCTATTGGCCAACTTCAAACCCATTCCCGCTCCTATGCCCCATCCAATCGAACCTCCACGGTTAGCAAACATGCTACCTGGTTCATTAAATTTCATTGTGTTACTTAGATTTGGACGGTTGCTTATAGAATCGTTAAAAATCAACACATCATCAGGCAAGCGTGAAGCCAAAATATTAAACATTGAAGCAGGAGACATAGGATTAGCTCCTTTTTGACTATCTATGGTATTTTCAAAGGCTTTTTTTATCCCTGAAGATATTTGTGCCACATTATTTGAACGCGAGACAGCGGACTCTATCTGGATACCATTCATTAGTTCGTCGAGTCTATCGGCGATCATATTAAGGGCTATTCCTGGCGAGGCCAAAATTCCTAAGTCGGTCGGTTCAGATTTTCCTATCTCAAAACCATTAATATCTAAATGAATTAATTTTGTTTCATCTTTAATAACACTACCACTTTGGTAAAAAAAATCGGAAAAAACGGGACATCCGATTGCAAAAACTAAATCCGATTGATTTAACGAGTCTCTAGAGGCTTTCTGTCTAAGACTAATCTCCCCTAAATACTGTTCGTGACCCGTAGGGAAGTTAACCTGGTTACTAACGTGTCCAAAAACTTTAGCCCCGATTTTTTCTGCAACCCTTACAGCTTGATCTATACCTCCATATTGACCCAAACGATCACCAACGATCATAATAGGGTCGTTAGCGTCAATGAGAAAATCTACGGCGTTAGAAATATCTTCAGAACTCGGTAATATATTTAACCTAAGTTTGTTTGAGGGGATGATTTCAACGTCCGCCTCGTCGTCAAGAGAATTAGCCGAAAATGAAATAAAAACCGGGCCTGTCGGTGGAGTCCTCGCTTCATTAAACGCTCTTCGAATCACAGATGGATATTGCTCTGGATGCGTTATTTCCACACTCCATTTGCAAAAAGGTTCAGCCATTCTCGCTAAATCAGATCTTCCTTCGGAGACCTTTCTCACATCTTTATTACCGGCAGTTATAACAAGGGGGGTACCCGAGTTTTTGGAATCAATTAATAAGGCAAATGCATTCCCCAAACCATTATCTATATGAAGGTTTACAAAACCAACCTCTCCTGTAGATCTCGCATATGCGTCAGCCATACCTATTGCAACTGATTCTTGCAAAACCAAGTAATATTGGATATCTTGGTAGTCTTGTAAAGCATCCATAATAGCAGCTTCACTTGTACCTGGGTTACCAAAAATATGCGTGACACCCTCAGCGCGCAGCATCTCCATAAGAGCGTATTTACCTTGCATTTTGACCATAACTTAAAACTCCATGTTTTTTTATTAATCGAAACTATATTTTTTTAGTTTGATCGTTTTCTATTAATGCTTCCCATTTTTTTTCGTAAAGTTTTTACCCTCGATTAATTCACTTAAGAAAAACTTATCAGCAGTTTACGGAGTTCCTCACTGACTATTTCCAAATCACCTGTTTGTAAATTTAATGGATCCACCCAAATACCGTCAAAACCCGGATAAGTATGCATTAGGTATATACGAGGTTTTCCTTCCAATAAAAGTTCTCCCAGCCGACAGCCCGTTGGACCGTTCCAGTCAGAATTAAATTCAATGACCGCATGAGGGATGTAGTGATCTCTATTGTGAATTACTTTGGCATCTATACCAGGTATTTCAACTATTTGGTCAACCAAAAATTTCATTTGTGACCCGTAAAATTCTATTTCATCCTTTTCATCAGTTTTGAGGAAGAGTTCGAGCGCTACCAACAAGCCGGCGATCTCCTCCTTTGAAACTTTTTGGGCTCTAGCAACCGTCGGGTACGGGGCATTAAGTATCCTGCAATATTCAATCCAATCCTTTTTACCAACGAGGAACCCAGTACTTTGAGGGCCTCGAACAGCTTTACCTCCTGAAAACGAAACCAAGTCACAACCAAGATTAGTGAACTTTGTTAGATTGGAACGCGGTGGCAGCATTGATGCAGCGTCAACAAGTACTGGCAATCCATTCCTTTCAGCAATAGAAGTTAAATCATCCAAATTAACGCAACCTGCCCCTTTAAAGGGAGATTCCAAATGTATTATCCCCGCGGTCTGACTATTAATAGAATCTTGAATTTGTTCCACTGTACAACCATCTTTTTCTCCCACTTCTATCAACTTTGATCCTGGAACAAGATACAAGCTATCATAAGAAAATCTGTGGCTTTTTTGAATGATTAATTCACAGGGAACACCCTTGGTATCAGGAAGTTTAGAAATTATTACATTATCGCCTTTAGATATTGCTGCACCCGCCTGAAGCACTAGACCACCGGAAGCTCCCGAAGTAATTGTGGCTGCTTCAACGCCTAACATTTCCGCAATTTTTTCGCCCGCAGAGAGTAACAATTCATCCATACGGACGAAACTTTCAGACATTTCTCTCATTGCTTCTAAAACTTCCGTTCTAGGTCTAGTACCGGAATACATAGTGGTTGGACCACCAGCCTGAATAATCGGTTCAAGCCCTAAATCAGAAAGCATATTGTATTTTGTTTCCACAAAAAATCCAACTTAATGAAAATTGTTCTTACATCGCTCTAATATCGCATAGGAAATAGACATTGGTATACTACTTTCGTAAACCAAATTGGTTATATTTTTAACAAAGATTCGAACAGTCCTCGTAAGTCGCTCACAATTTTAAAACATAACAAGTACATATTCATAAGGACCATGTACAATTTTGAACACAAAACTAATGAAAACTAACACATCGACATTTGCGGTATCGGCGAAACGAGTTGCAAATCAAAATTTAGATGATTGGTTGCCAAACCATGCCGTTATAATTTCTGAAAACTTAATTGCTGATGTCATCCCAACGAAAAGTTTACCCTATGAAGGTTCAAATTTAAAAATATACGATCTTGGAGAAGTATCTTTACTGCCGGGTTTAATTGACGCGCATTGCCACATGCACTGCAGTGCTACCGTGGATGCAAGCCATCTCGCCCTGACAGAAACCAATAACCAATTAATCTCTAGAGCCACAAATAATATGCGTAAGGCGGTTTTGGCGGGGACTACAACGGTCAGAGATCTTGGGTCAAAAAACGAAGTTGCATTTACTGTTAAACAAATGATCGATTTGGGGCACATCCCAGGACCAAAATTAATTGTATCTGGCACACCTGTAACAATTACTGCTGGACATTGTTGGTTTTTCGGAACGGAAGCCGACTCGGAACAAGATGTAATTAAAGCTGTTCGCAATCAGGTTAAATTGGGGGCACAATCAATAAAAATGATGGCCACGGGGGGAATGTTTACAAAAACATCTAATCCGCGAAGACCACAATATAATACTAAAATACTCAAAGCCGCCGTGACCGAAGCAGAACGTATGGGGGTAACAATAGTTGCCCATACTCTCTCCGCTGAAGGAATAACCAACTGCGTGGAAGCAGGAATACACCAACTCATACATGCCCGATGGCTGCATCACGATTATTCAAAAGGGCTGGACTACCGACCAGAGGTTGTGGATAAAATGGTTGCCCAAGGCCAATGGGTTGATCCGACAATAGGCCACCATCTTCTCGCCATCGAACATGCGAAAAAAAATAACACAGAAGAACAATCCTACCACTGGACAACAAGTCAGGTTTCCATCGGCACAGAAGACCATTTGGCACTTCTAGAAAAAATGTCTGAATCCGGAGTACAATTCACTACTGGTTTGGACATGGGGATGAACCATGCTGACCACGCCGATTCCGCTGCTAGCGCCTGGGCATTCGTCGAAATGTTAGGATGGGACAACTGGAAAGCAATCCGAGCTGCCACTACGCAAACCGCTAGTGCATTGGGTGTTGAAAAAGAAGTAGGTAAAATCGCGAAGGGTATGAAAGCTGATCTAGCCTCATTCGAAGGCAACCCCGCCAATAACATCAGGGATATGCACCGCGCAACTTCTGTATTTAAGGACGGGAAAATATTGAAATTGGAAAACCGGGTCCTAGTTTAAATTTAATAAAACACCACAAAAACTCAACCACAGGTAAAAAAATAATAGTTGTTTTTTAGTACGAACCGGTTGATTATCACAGTGAAAATGTGTAGCGTTTGTTCTGTTAATTGGTTAAACAATTGACCAACAAATTAATAAACCGCCATGTTTTATGGTTGAACTAAAGTGGAGGGACACATGTCCTTAATTAAAACTGAAGAACTGGGTTATTTCGTTGGTGGATTCGTAGGAGAAGGCCTGGATCACCCAGAATGCGTTTCAGCCGGCAAAGACGGTGAAGCATATGCCGGAGGCGAAGAAGGACAGGTTTATCGGATAGATACGAGTGATAAAACCTTTAAGCAATTAGGTTCAACCGGAGCTTTTGTAGGAGGTATCGCTCAAGACGGAGAAGGAAGTGTCTATTGTTGCTGTGGACCAGATATTGTCAAAATGACAAAAGACGGAAAAACTTCGTCATACCCTGCTTCTGGAAGTTCAGGGTTAGAACTTGCAAATTACCCGGTATTCGACAGTAAAGGCAACTTATACGTATCCGATTCAGGTGAATGGAAAAATGATAGTGGAAAAATATTTATAGTAACTCCGAATGGGAAAATAGATATTTGGTCTGAACAAATAACTACCTTTCCAAATGGTATGGCACTTGACCCAAGTGGCCAATACCTATATGTCGTGGCAAGTTTAAACACCCCCAGGGTTGAACGGATCAAAATAAATGAAGATGGTTCATCTGGAAAAACGGAGAATGTAGTAAGCCTCCCAAGTACTGTCCCAGATGGTCTGGCTTGGGACACACAAGGTAACCTGTATATTTCCTGCTACACCCCAAGCAGAATTTACCGTCTGCCACCTTCAGGCAAACTCGAAATACTTGCTGAAGATCCAGAACATACGATGTTAGCTTCACCAACCAACATAGCATTTTGCGGCTCGAATCGAGATATTCTATTAAGTGCCAATCTGGGCAGGTGGCATATTACTGAAATTATGACAGGGGTTACCGGTATACCGCTGAATTATCCAGTGATTTAAATCCGTGTTACTCAAAGACAGGGTAGTAATCGTAACGGGTGGTAGTTCCGGAATTGGTCGCAGTATTTCCCTCGAATTCGCTAAAGAAGGAGCCAAAGTTGTAATAGCGGACATAGTAGAAGAACCGAAACGAGGGAAGTTTTTTGAAAAAGAACACAAACCACCAGTCGCTACCGAAATAAATGATAACGGTGGAAATGCCACATTTGTAAAAACTGACGTGGGAAATCAGGACGACGTCGAAGAGCTTATTAGGTACACGATGGATTTTTACGGACAACTAGACGTTCTCGTAAACAACGCCGGCATTCATATACCCGGTAACAGTCAAGAATTATCTATGTCTGACTGGGACAAAGTAATTCAAGTAAACCTCCGCGGTCAAGTAGTAGCGGCCAAAAACGCAATCCCACATCTTAAGAATTCAAAATTCGGCAGGATAATACAAATAGCTTCTATAAATTCGTTTGGTGGTGGTTTAGGACCAGCCTATCCAATAAGTAAGGCCGCTGTAATAAACCTTGTACATGACTTGTCCATCGAACTAGGTCCTCACAATGTAACCGTTAATGCAATCTGTCCAGGAGCTATAGAAACGCCTATCCAAGATTACATGACAAAAGAAATTATAGAGGAGTATCTAAAAACAATACCAATGGGACGATTTGGACTTCCAAAAGATATTGCACGAGCGGCGGTATTTTTAGCTTCTGATGATGCCAACTGGATCACTGGTGAACACCTAACCGTCGATGGTGGGCATCGCGCAAAAGTGTGAAAAAACTATCAATACTCTCGTTTTTAGTTTTAGCCCTCTTCTTAGGATGCGGTGGTACTGAAGGGAAACACACCGATGATAAGGTTGCTTTTCAAGAAATCCAAAACGTAGAAACTGTGTTTAATTTTGAGGATTTGATTGCTACTGGTTGGAAACAATCAAAGCAATATGACGTGACAGGACTGGAGAATGCTCAAAGTGCCTACATGGGGTATTGGGCATTACAAAACAGCAATCCAGTAACCTATGAAATAAGGATATACCCAAGCCACAAAATAGCCGTGGAATCAGGAACTTCCTTCGCAGAGGAAGGATCAGGGGAAACAGCAATTTTAAGGTCATCCAGAGCGAGATGGAAGGAAGGATTGAACAACCGCAGAAGGATTGTCGGAGGAGGAGACAGGGGTAAAACAAATCCCCGTTATGGGGCATATATCATTTATGGTAATCTTGTAATCCTGTGCGAGGGACGCACGCGAGAATATTCCATAGAAAACTGCAAACAATTGGTAAAACGATTTGAATATAATTAGACATTGTACGGTTCCCGTTTATAGTTCTAATAAATAAATCTTTTGGAAGGACTACAATTTTATCCAAAAATAATCTATTAATTACAATTGTCTATTAGTCGAACCGTTCAACCAAAAGGCCTTCAACTTAAAAATGACAAAAAAGAATAATACTCAAAAAGACCAACCTAATATAATTTGGATCCAATCTGACCAACATAATCCAGCAGTAATCGGAGCTTATGGAGACACCGTGGTGGAAACCCCAAATTTAGATAAATTAGCTTCAAATGGAACCATCATTACGGGTGCCTATTGCGCCTCTCCGATATGCGTCCCATCAAGAGCTGCGGCAATAACCGGCAGATTCCCTCACGAAACCCAAGTTTGGACTAATGATCAAGTACTTAGTTCTGCCATCCCAACTTATGCGCATTCATTGGGTTCCGTTGGATACAAACCCGTACAAATCGGACGTATGCATTTTAATGGCATCGATCAGTATCATGGGTTTTCAGAGAGAATTGTAGGAGATCATAGTCCAAATTATCCAGGCAGCCCTAGAAACGTGGACCACGGCATCCTTAATGGAACGGCTGGACCATCGAGAATAAGTTTAAGAAAATCTGGACGAGGTCAAAATGCCTACGAAGTTCACGATGAGGAAGTTGCAGCAGCAACTTCCGATTACATTAATAAACTGGGTAAAGATAAACTATCAGGAGCTTTCGAAGGACCCGTTGCCATATCTGTTGGATTGATGCTCCCCCACCAACCTTTCGTTGCACGTAAAAAAGATTATGATCGATACATTGGGAAGATTGGCCTACCTAAAATACCGCCAGAACCATTAGACCAATGCCACCCGTATATAAGATGGTGGCGACAGAGAACTGGTATTGAAATTGTTACTGAGGAGGAAATTATTCGGGCTAGAACTGCATATTGGGCATTATGTGACAGAACCGATCATCTTCTGGGAACAATTTTATCGTCACTTGAAACTAATGGATTTCTTGATAATGCTATTGTCATTTACACTTCAGATCACGGTGAACAGGTGGGCGAACGCGGCTTATGGTGGAAACAAACTTTTTACGAACATTCGTCCCGCGTTCCCGCAATAATTTCTTGGCCAGATACCCTCCCAAAAGGTCAAATCCTGGATAATGTCATAAATCAATTTGATATGACTACAACTGTTCTTGAAGCAGCAGGCGCACCCACATTGCCACGTTCCCATGGCAGATCACTCCTGAATATGATTAAGAATGGGGGAAACGATTGGGATAACACGGCATTCTCAGAATATTGTATGAATGATTCCGATTTTGGAAGATCATATTCGCCGAATTTAGGAGCCGAAGACGTCCATGCAAAACCAGGTGGGGTTCAAAACCGGATGATAAGGCATGAAAACTGGAAATTGAATTACTATCATGGCTACCAGCCAGAACTTTTTGATTTGCAAGAAGACCCGGATGAAATTAATGATCTATCCGCAGATCCGTCTACAAAGGGAATAAAGTCTGATCTACTAGACCGATTATTGTATGGATGGAATCCTGAATGGATACAATCTCAAATGCGAACGCTAAAGGAAGAGCAAACTATAATGGAAAATTGGGCCCATAACGTTGACCCTGCTGATGAATTAAGGTGGAATTTAGACCCGAACTTTGACCAACTGGAAAAATGAAATAACCGTTTGCAATCAATGAGGACTGGCAAAATTGTCAAAATACGATTTATTAATCACTGGAGGCAGAGTTTTAGACCCGGCAAATGATTTGGATGAAGTTTGCGATATTGCTATATCTGACGGTTATATCGAAAAAGTACAAAAAGAAATCGACCCTTCATTTGGAAAATCTGTAGAAGATTGGACAGGAAACTGGATCATCCCGGGTTTTATAGATACTCACGTACACGTAGGAGGTCCAAGATCTACGTGGGACCCCGCTTTGGGGCATCAGATGCTTGCACTGGCTGGTACAACAACTGCCATTGATTTTGGGTGCATCCCCGAACAGATCCCTGATGGATTGTTGAGAAAAGGTGCTGGTTTAAATTTCGGAGGAATAATGGTGGCAATCCCCGAAATAACTATACCAAACGATCATCCAACCCATGATCAAACCCGTCATATAGTGTCCGATGTATTGAAAAGGGGTGCCCTTGGTATAAAGATCACTGGAGGCTACTATCCTTTCTCTCCGGAAATCACATCTAGGATTTTTTCTGTATGCAATGAATTTAGGGCGTACGCCGGATACCACGTGGGAACAAAGGAAACGGGATCCAGATTAGACGGATTACAAGAAGTCCCTTCCATAATTGGCAATGGACGCTTACACGTTGCTCATATAAACGCTTACTGCAGAGGTTCAATATTGGAACCAGATGAAGAATGCAAACAAGCCCTTTCCCTTTTGTCTCAATACGAGGATCAACTGGTATCTGAAGTTCATCAAGCTATCCCGAATGGTACCCAGGGTTTATGTGATAAAAACGGAGAAGTATTATCGGACGTAGCAAAAAACTGTCTAAAACTTAAAAATTACGAGATGACCGCAGATGGTATAAGGCAAGCAATAAAAGATGGGTACTGTTCAGTTATGAAACAAACTGGAGATACTGTTGGCTATATAAAAGGTGAAGACGCTCTCAATATGTTTGAGGAATTGGACACAAACTGCCCACTCAGTTTTCCAGTAAACTTACCCTCAAGCGCCTTCAACCTGACAACTGCTAAAAAACCGGATGGGAATTTCATAGTAGATGCAGTCGCTACGGATGGTGGATCAATACCAAGAAACATAGCTATAGACAGCACAATGGCATTAGTGAAGTTTGGGGCCTTGTCCCCGCTGGAAGTTGCTATTAAGCTATCATACAATCCATCAAAAATGATTGGGTTGAAAGATAGGGGACATTTATCTGAGGGAGCAAGAGCTGATATTACAGTAATAGACCCTCAAATGGGTAAAGCCGTGGCAAGCTACGTTGATGGGGATCCACTTTTAAAGGACGGGAACATATTAAAAAATGGTGGTCGATGGCTTGTAACAAAAACTGGTGAACAGGAAGCAATAACATCAGGGCTCGATTATGAAATATTAGATTTTAATTCGAGTAAATTGTACTCAGGCTACAAGGATTAATTTAAAATTTGTTACGAAATGAATATTAGTTTGTAAGGAAAATTCTATGAACGGTGAACCAGGATTCAGAGGGATTTACGCAATACCCGTTACTCCATTTAATGAAGACCTCTCTGTGGATTGGAAATCTCTCGGAAAATGTATCGAATTTTCGGTGGACGCTGGTGCTCATGGAATCGTCATTCCAGTTAATGCTTCAGAAGGTCCCTTCCTAAGTGACACTGAGCGTGAAATGAGTATACAAACCGCGGTTAATGTAGTTAACGGCGCAATACCCATAGTTGCTGGAGTTTCCGGATCGTCCGTCATACATTCGGTAGATTTGACAAATAAATTTAAGGATATGGGGGTAAGCTCAGTGATAGCTATGCCACCGAATGGAGCTAACACGGAAATAATGGAGGAAACTTATTCCAAAATTGCTGAAATCGGGCAAATTCCTGTTTGGATACAAAATAATAAACCTCCCGCCGGACCCACTATTGCCACAAAAACCATAGTTAATCTACTAAAATCCGTAACGCACGTAGATTACGTGAAAGAGGAAAGCTTGTTACCTGGTCAGGTAATGACTCAAATATTTAACGAAGCAGGTAACACCATTAAAGGCATAATGGGAGGAATGGGAGGGAGATTTCTATGTGATGAATACAGACGAGGAGCATGTGGAACCATGCCGGCTGGACATATCACTGATGCACATGTGACCCTTTGGAAGGCACTAGAGGCAGGAGGTCGGGACGAAAATGGTTTACAAATCGTAACCGAAGAAGCACGCGGGATTTGGGAGCAGATGATTCCGGCTTTAAATTTTGAATTTCTTTATAGTGTGTTCGCTTACAAAATGGCCTATTTCAAAAGGGGGATAATTAAAACACCCCTTTGTAGAACTCCTGCAAACAAATCTCTTGACAACTTTGATGTATCGGAACTTAATCTAATTCTTGATAGGTTGGGAGACTTGTTGACAAAATAGAAATGTCGACTGGCAATTCCAATTCGTTCGTATTGATAAAGGCTTTATTAATAAATAGACCAGATATTATTATGGACGATTATCTTCTGTTACGCTGAGCAAAAAAAACCAACATCACCCAAAAAACCAAAATAATTAATATGATCAATACCACAATAACTAGAGCAGGTGGCAACGGTAATTTATCAAATAAATCCTTTATCCAAGACCAAAGAATGGGATCAATCGGATCAGGATGATGGAGTAACGTTTTAAGACCAGGAACCATTATAAATTCCGATTATATGCGTATCGAACAGAATACCTCTTTTCTTTAATTGCTAATGAAACAATTCCTGCACCGACGCATGTTATGGCTGCAAATGTAAACGCTATATCGTAATTACCGAAATAATCGAAAGCATATCCGAATAAATAAGTAGCCAATGCCCCTCCTATTTGATGTGACATAGTAGCCAAACCAAACAGGATCCCCAAGTGCCTTACACCATAAATATCAGCGGTTAATGATGAAGTTAGAGGAACAGTCGCCAACCAAGATGCCCCTCCAATCAGAGCAAACATCCAAATGGCTTGAGTACTAGGAAATAAAACCAAGGCTAGAAAAGCTGATGAGCGGACCAGATAAACAATTCCGAGGACTTTTCTTCTTTCCAAACGATCGGAAAAAATACCCACCAAAATTACAGCAACGGCGTTGATAGCACTTAAAACTCCAAAAGCCCAAGCAGCATTACTTGTTGAAATATCTTCACTAACAGCCCAACGAACGTAATGAACACCCATTGATGAGGTCGTAATTCCACAAACAAAATACCCCGCAGAAAGTTGCCATAAGGGCACCGTTTTTAAAGCATCCTTCCAATTTTTTTTAACAAGAACTCCGTCATTAACTGCGGAATTAGTACCTTTTATTGTTTCAGCACCATCAGTTTTCATGCCAATTTCTCTTGGATGGTTACGTACTATTATCCAAATGACTGGTACAGCTAGGAAACCCAATAATCCTAAAACGACCCATGCCGTTCGCCAGTCTACGGCTTCCATAATGTAAGCCATCAATGGAACGCACACAAGTCCTCCGACGGATCCTCCAGCAGCTAAAACACTCATTGCTGTACCACGACGTTTTTCAAACCACCTAACAACGATCACCCCACAGGTAGCAGGCGAAATTCCTGCTGAAGCAAATGACATTATTAATCCATAAACAACTATGAGATAAAGTAGCCCATTTGCAAAGGCAATTCCAACTCCTCCAATTGCTAATACGCCAAGAGACACGAGGGCGATAAGTTTCCCCCCGTATTTATCTGCAGCTCGTCCCAAAATCGGCTGAGCTATACCATTTACAAGCCAACCTATAGATGCTGCCATAGATATACTCGCGGTAGAGGAAACGAATTCGTTTTCCCATGTTTCTACAAAAATCCCAAACCCGTTACGTACGCCTCCTTGACCCAAAAAATTTGCCATAAAAAGAGCGCCCACTACAAACCACCCATAAAAAAGTTTTTTACCGTGACGGCCCATTATTATTCACTTTCATAAAGTTTGACTTCATGCTTATTACACGTATAGTGTTTTGTTCAATCTACCGAATTGATAAATACAAAACATGTAGATGTTCCCGCAAAATTCACTTTTCTTTTACCAAGCACATTAATCTACGCCAAGGATATCAAGGGCATCCCTGTTTATGATCCCCTCTATGTCAGCTTCCGGAATCGTGGGTAAATGATGGTCCTTTGCAAACTTCGGCAGCAGGCGCAGATGATCTATGTCGT
>Ga0187827_10005861_pt1 | contig 14348 bp, 13 predicted proteins | sample ETNtaG_39_FD_167969 | JGI IMG/M metagenome (GOLD analysis project Ga0187827, IMG submission 167969) | Marine microbial and viral communities from oxygen minimum zone, Eastern Pacific Ocean - ETNP2014_SV_150_PacBio MetaG (Illumina Assembly) | ecosystem: Environmental > Aquatic > Marine > Hypoxic...
ATTTTAATAAAAAAAAAAATATATTTTCAATGATCAAATTATATTTTTTATATTATCAAGTAAGATTATTCCATCAATTACAATAATTTTACCTTTATACGTGTTGTTTCAAAAAATAGGAATTTTGAGTTCGATATATTCAATAATTTTATCTAATATTATGGCTACTATGCCAATAACAATTTGGTTAATGAAACATTATTTTTTAAAAATATCTTGTGATTGTGAAGAGTCTGCGAAAATAGAAGGAGCCTCTATAATAAATATTTGGTGGAATATTATATTGCCTCAGGTAAAAAAAGGTTTCATGGTAACTTTTTGTATAATATTTATTTTGATATGGAATGAATATGTTTTTTCATTATTCTTTTATACAAACAAAACCCAGAATTTGACAATATTACTAGCAAGTAGTAGCGGTCTTTCAAAATCAGTATTAATTATAATAATGGTATTGCCAATCATGCTATTGAGTTTTATAACCATAAAATTAATTAATAATAAATAGGATATATTAATGACGATTTTTCACAAATTCATTAATATCAGATAGGTTGGGATAAACTGACATAGTTGATTGTTTAGTAGCTGTAATTGCACCTGAAGCATTCGAAAAACGCATAATATTATTAATAATATCGTAAGGTTGATCGTAAATATTATTAATATTGTATTGTAACATTTTATAAATAAATGCAGAAAGGAAAGAATCTCCACATCCAGTATCGTCGATTTCATCGATTTTAAAAGATTCTATAAACTTAAAATATTTTTTAGTTAGATAATAAGCACCTTTATAACCACATGTAATTAAGAATATTTTTTGATCAAGGTTGTTTATGTAATGTAAAATTGATTTTGGATTAAAACTATTTGTAATTAAATTTAATTCATCTAAATTCAATTTAATGATGTTTGACACATTGATATATTTTGTGAATTCTTTTTTGGCATGATTTTTATCTTCCCATAATAATGGCCTCCAATTTATATCAAATGTAATAATTTTACCACTTTTACTTGCAATATTAATTAATTCAACTAGGCATGTTTTACTATCTCTACTAAGTGTTACACCGTTAAAAATAAAAAAATCTGAATTGTGAACATATTTATTTAATTTTTCAACATATTTTAACTTAGAATCAGCCTCACAATAACTTATAAATGTATTTTGTTTATTTTTAGTAACAATAGTTAGACTAGTAGGAAATCTTTCTTTTACTTGGAGGTGAGTCAAATCAACTTTTTCTTTTTTTAAAAATTGATATATTTGATCTCCAAAATAATCATTACCAATAGCTCCAATAAAGCCAGTAGGAACACCAAGCCGTGACAACCCAATAGAAACATTAGCAGGTGCTCCACCTGGAAAACATTTTAAATGAATACATGTATCTTTATCATTAGTTTGTTCGTAAAAACAGTCATATAAAATTTCACCCACACAAATGGCTTTAAGCAAATGAGTCATTATTGTAAATTAGCATGAAGTGGGAAAGGCTTAGAGAAGTCGGTTTCTTTTTTGTATAAATATATTATTTTCAGAATAATTATATCTGATAAAATCAAAAGTGATTGCTCGAATAATGAAGCAATGGGCTGTATAGATTTTGTAATATGTGTATAATCAGTTGTGTTAAAATAAGGCGAAGGTATATGAATATAAATATCAGACAAACGAATTAATTCAGAATTTAAATTATGTGTAAATAATAATATTTTGCATCCAAGCTCTTTTGCTTGATTAGCAGTTAATATTACACTTTTAGTTTTACCACTACCAGAAGCAATTATTAAAAGATCATTTTTTGTAATCGAAGGAGTTGTTATGTCACCAACAACATATGCATTCTTACCCAAATGCATCAGTCTCATTGCAAAAGCAGAAAGTGATAATTTACTTCTTCCAGCTCCTGATAAAAATATATTTTCAAAATTATTAATAACATTAACTGTTTCGTCAATTGAACTTGTATTTACTTTATTGATGCAATTATTTATCTCTTTTGTAATATTTTTGATTAAATATTTTGTTTTTTTCATAATAAAATAAATTTATAATATTATTTGAAAATAAATAAATATATTAATAATAATAGGTTAATATGAAAAAAATTTCAATAGGAATTGATACTGGAGGTACATTTACTGATATTGTTGTAGTTAAGGACGGTTTAGAAATTATAGATAACTTTAAATTATTGAGCACACCAGAAAACCCATCGAATGCTATTATTAATGCTATGAACATTGTTTTCAAAAAACACATTAAAGTTGAAGATGAAATTATATATTTTGGACACGGCTCAACAATATCTACTAATATATTAATAGAAAATAATGGTTCTAAGTCAATTTTATTAACAACAAAAGGATTTAAAGATTTGCTGGAAATAGGCAGACAGAAACGATCTCATTTATATGATTTATTTTCAGAAAAACATCATAAGATTATTCGAGATAAATTTAAAATAGAAATTAATGAAAGAACCAACTCTAGAGGTGTAATAGAAAACAAATTAAATCAAGATATATTAATAAGTGAAATAGAAAAAATGAAAGAATATAAATATGAATTTGAATCAATATCAATATGTTATCTTTTTAGTTATTTAAATAAAACAAATGAAATAATAACAAAAAAGTTAGTCAAAAAATATTTAAAAGATAAATTTGTTTCAGTTTCTAATGAAGTTTGTCCAGAATACAGGGAATATGAAAGGATGAGTACAACCGTAATTAATTCTTTTGTTGGGCCTAAAGTAAAATTATATATATCAAATTTAAAAAAATACTTAAAAAACAAAATAAATTTAGAAAACTGTTATATAACTCAATCTAATGGTGGGATATCTGATTACGAAAATATTATTAATTATCCAATTAAAACTATATTGTCAGGACCAAGTATGGGTGTTTGTGCTGCTTTGGAATTAGCAAAAAAACATAAAATAAAAAATTTTATTACTTTTGATGTTGGTGGTACTTCAACTGATTATTCATTTGGAATAAATGGGAAAGTTGAAAAAATAGATATGAAAAAAATAAAAGGATATCCAATAAGAACCCCAATGCTTGATATTGAAACAGTAGGTATAGGTGGTGGATCTATATGTAAAATAGATGAAGGGGGTTTAATGAAGGTTGGGCCAGAAAGTGCTGGAGCTAATCCTGGTCCTGCTTGTTATGGACAAGGTAATTGTTATCCTACTGTTACAGATGCACTTTTAGTTGATAACATAATAAATGAAAATATAAAAATTGGAAATAAAATAACCATAAATAAAAAATTAAGTGAAGATATTATAAATAAATATGCTTATAAAAAAAATCTTTCAAAAAATGATATATCTAAAGGTATATTACAAATAGCAATTTCTACATTAACAAGAACAATAAAGAAAAAAGCTGCAGTAAATGGCATTAATATAAATTCATACGTAATAATAGCGTATGGAGGTTGTGGCCCACTGCTAGCATCAAGATTAGCATATGAATTAAATATTAAAAAAATAATTATACCTAAATTTCCCGGTTTATTTTGTGCTTTAGGCTTGTTAACATCTGATCTCAAAAGAGATTACATATACAGCAAAATTATAGAATTGGGAAAAAATAATTTAGATAAAATTAATTTTATTATATTAAAATTAACAAAGCAAGCAAATAATTTTTTTGAAAAAAATAATCATATAAAAGCAAAAAAGGAAATAAAGTATATTCTAGATTTAAAATATGTAGGTCAAAATCACGAGTTAAAAATTGAAATATATAAAAATGATATAAATGATAATATGATAATTACTTTAATAAATAAATTTAATATAAAACATAAAAATAAATATGGTTTTATAATTGATAATCAACCTATATGTATCGTTGCAATAAGATTAGAAGCTATTTTAAAAAAAATAAAAAAATCATTAAATAATTATCAAATATCAAATAAATATATACATAATTATAAATATAGAAATATATATTATTATGAATATGATAAAAACATAAAAACTAAAATAATAAATAGGAATTTTATAAATTATGATGAAATAATTAAAGGTCCTGCAGTTATCGAAGAAAAAAATACATCAACTTTACTATTGAAAAATCAACAATTGTATGTTGATAAATATCAAAATCTAATAATAGAAAACAAAAAAAATGAATGATTACTTTTTCACCGAAACATTGATAAATAAATTAGGTGCAATTACAGATGAAATGGCAGAATATTTAATTAAATCATCATTTTCAACAAATATTAAAGAAAGAAGAGATTGTTCAACAGTAATTTTGGATAAAAAAGGGTTAATTTTGTATCTTGCTGAGCATATACCAATCCATCTGGGTTCATTTTTAAATATAATAAAATCAATTTATAAAATTTATAGCGTAAAAGAAATAGGTAAAAATGATTATTTTATAAGTAATGATGTGTTTTTTGGCGGTGGGTCACACTTGCCAGATATTGTAATGGTAACTCCGGTATTTTATAAAAATAGATTATTAAATTGGGTAGGGAATATAGCTCATCATGCTGATTTTGTAAATAGAGGACATGAAAATATATATCAAGAAGGTATAATAATACCTCCTTTAAAAATAATTAAAAATAATATATTTCAGAAAGATATTTTCAGGTTGATAATAAATAATTGTCAATTACAAAAAGAAAGAAATATAGATGTTATGGCTCAAATATCAGCTAATAAAGTTGGGAAAAAACAACTTTGTCAGTTATATAAGAATAATTCATATTCAAAATTAATTAAAGGGTTTATTAATATATTAAGTTCTTCAAGAATTAAAATTATTTCTGAAATACAAAAGTTAAAAAAAGGTAGTTATTACTTTAAAGAAGATTTTGATAGTACTGAAATTGATTTTACATTTGAAATGAAAATAAATATACAAATAAAACAAAACAAAATAATTATCAATTTTTTAGATTTCCCAAGTCAATTAAATATAGGCTTAAATTTAACATATGCTGGTTTATGTTCTACTGTATATTTTGCAATTAAATGTATATTGGACCCTTTTGGATTATCAAATTCTGGCAGTTTCAGTCCAATTGAAATTAATGCAAAAAAAGGGTCAATGATAAACTGCATCAAACCTGCAGCAGTAGATGGAAGAGTAGATACTTGCCAGCGTATTGTTGATCTAATATTTGGATGTTTTTCAAAAATAATTCCAGATAAGGTTATTGCAGCAGGAAATGGATCTTGCAATTCAATTATTTTTACAGGTTATGATCCAATAAAAAAGGAAAACTTCATTTATTTGGAAACAATAGGAGGCGGATCAGGTGCAAGAGTAAATAAAAATGGTTTAGATGGTGTACACGTACATGTAACAAATACAAGTAATCTTCCAATTGAATGTTTAGAAAATGAATATCCTATAAAAATTTTGTGTTATGAATTGATTGACAAATCTTATGGTGAAGGTAAATACAGAGGTGGTAAAGGTATAAGAAGAACATATAAAATTGAGATAGATGATTGTAAATACCAATCACATGGTTCAAGGATAATAATAAAGCCTTGGGGATTATTTGGTGGAAAAGAAGGAAATTGTTATAAAATATACAAAAATAATGAGAAAAATATAGAGATTAATAATAATGGAGTTTTAATGAAAAATGAAACTATAACTATTGAAACCGCAGGTGGTGGTGGTTATGGAGAATTTAAAAAATCAGCCCTTTACTGAACCGCTTAATAACCCGCTAAGTACAAATCTTTGCAAAAATACTGCAATAAACAGCACCGGTATTAACATTATAATTATAACTACTGACATGCTCCACCATTGTGTGCCTTTTACAGTTAATTGACCTGCTACATGCATAGGCAAAGTTTGCGTTTTTGATGTTGATAAAAACAAAGCAAATAAGTATTCATTCCAAGTTGAAATGAGTGTTATTATATATGTTGCTGCTAAACCAGGTTTAACTAATGGTAGGATAATTGACCACCAAATTCTGTATCTAGTAGCTCCATCGATAATTGCAGATTCTTCAAGTTCAACAGGTATTTTAACAAAAAATTCTTTCATCAACCAAATAGCAATTGGAATTGCACCTGTCGAATATGCTATTATCAACGACCAATGTGATTTCAAAATGCCAATTTGTTGAAATAAAACATATATAGGTAGTACAATTGTCACTGGTGGCAAAACTCTTGTTGATATAATCCAAAATGAAATATCTTCGTTATTTAATTGAGTTTTAAATCTGGTATTTAGACTACTTAAAAGTATTATAAATATAATTATTCCGCAAATCGTAGGTAACTCCCATGATATATTAAATTGTAATATTATATAAACTGTTATAAAAAGTGTAAGTATAAATAGAATTATCGAACCTAATTTCGGTCTATATGTAATTCTCGCTATTGCATAACCTGCCATACTTCCAAGGATAAGTGCTATAGTAGAACTTACGAATGAAATAAATAAAGAATTTAAAAATGCCACATAAGTTTCATTGTCGTTTAAGATAGTTTCCCAAGCAGAAAGGCTACCCTCAAAATCATAAAAAGGAAGATAAAAAGGCCCATTAGTGTATGTTGGTAAAGTTTTGAATGATGTCACAATGATCCAATATAATGGAAACAAACAAACTAACGACCAAAAAATTAACATAGTATATGAAAATATAATGCTAATTAAAGATGGCCTTTTTAATGTTGAACCAAACAATGAATTTATGAATAAATTTATCATAAAATAATTAATAAAATTTGGTAAATCTTTTAGATATGCTTATTAAGGTTAATGAAAAATATACAACTATAATAAAAAGCATGTAACTTATTGCAGCTGAACCGCCTAAATCCAAACTTCTCCATGTAAAAAAAGAATGAAGAGTCATTGATTCAGAAGAAATTCCTGGACCACCAGATGTTAAGACGCTTGGTAAATCAATTATTTTGAACCCATCAATAATTTTAATAATAAGTATTACTACACAAGTTGGTAAAATATGAGGGAATGTAATATATTTAAAAATTTGGTAATTTGATGCACCATCACTATAGGCAGCTTCTATAATTGTTTTATCCTGTGACTGCATTGCAGAAACTAATATTATGAACATAAATGGAATCCATATCCAAGAATCTGCAATTACTACAGCAATTCTCGCACCCCATGGATCGGTTGCCCAAGAGTAGTCACGATAACCTAAATAAACCCAAAACGGTTTAAAAGGTCCATTTGTTGTATTTGTCAACATTCTAAATAAATAACCTGTTCCTACAGGAGTTATCATTAATGGAATAAAAAATATTGCTTTAAAATAATTGACTCCTTTCAATTTCTGAACACAAATTATTGCTAATAATAAACCTATAAAAAATTGAATTATTGCCCCAAACATTACATAAAAAATAGTTGTTGTTAATGAACCAAATTTACCACCACTAAATTCGGTTGCTAAAATAAGATAGAATAAAAAAATGGTTATAATAGCAGAAATAATCCATCCTATTTTACCAATTATACTTATTTTTTTATTTAATAATGATTTTATTAACAAATAGGATATAAATACAATGAATAAATAAAATATTATTTCAATAATACCTGAAATTTCCTTAATTGAACCTAAAAAATGATATTGCTGACTACCAAATAACAATTTCTTAAAATTATAAAATCCTACATACTTAAATTCTGTACCACCTTTAATAAATTTAAATTTAGTAAAAGCCATATATAGAGAACCTAATAGAGGAAAAATTGATATAAACAATATAGCAATTACTGAAGGATATAAAAATAATGCAGGGGAATATTTATCTATATCTATATTTTTAATATAATTTTTATTTAGAAACATTATTTATTTTGTTAAAAATGTTTTCTGCAACAATCTTTGGGTTGTCATTATTAGTTATGTGGCTTCCTATAATAATTAAACTAGGTTCATAAACTATAATTTTGTCTATTAACTTTAAATTAATACCTCCTGCAACTGCAATTTTATTTTTATTACAAATTTTATTGAATCTTTTTAAATCATTTAATGGATTATGTCCATCATAAGTAGAATCATGTGATGTATGTATACAATAAAAATCAAATTCGTATTTTAATAAATTCAAGTAATTGTTTTTGTTAAAATCGTTGTTTAAAAAATCAAGCATTACTTTTTTATTAAAGTTTTTTGAAGCTTCTTTTACATATAATAGTGTATTTTTGTCTGAATGACTTAATACTGTTATAATATCAGCGCCTGCCTTAAATCCAATTTCTGCTTCTTTTTTCCCTCCATCCGCAATTTTTAAATCTGCTAATATGTATTTGTTTCTATGAATATTTTTAATATCGTTTACTATATTAATCCCATATTTCATGATTAGTGGAGTACCCAACTCAATCACATCTATATATTCAATTGTTTCATTAATAATTTCATGAATTTTATTTATATCTAATAAATCAAGAGCTAATTGAATTTTCATTATTTCATTTATGAATCGTTTTTGTCTAAAGACCTTACACTATCTTGATATATGACTTTTTTAATATCATTCATATTAGTTCCCCAAAGTAATTTATTTTCAAGCTCAGATGTATTATCATCGTATAAGTATCTCCATAATTTTATCCTATTTATATTTTCTATTCGTTGTTGATCCCCATGCCAAACATAATTTTTGCTTAATATATTCATAACATTTTGAAGGTTCGTATTTTTATAATCCCAATTCAATTTTTGATTATCACTTGGATTTAACCTGAATTTTATCATTATTCTATCTTTATTTGATAAATTACTTCTAGCGGCGTGCCATAAATTGTGATGAACAAAATACAAAGTACCGGCTTTACAAGTTATTATCTCCTGGTTTATTATATTATGATAACGTTTAATAATATTTCCAGAAACCTTTCTAAAATGACTACTCGGTATAATTAAAGTTCCTCCCATATTTAAAGATACATCATGAGGAAAAAATAATATTAGTAAATCAAATTGATAATTTCTTTTATCAATTTCTCCATCTTGATGTAAGTTTGGAAGTTCATTTGTGAATTTATATTTTCTGTGTATATAGTGATGATCATATCTAGCAGTTTTTCCTAATAAACTTTCAATAATATTTTCAACCTTTCCAATTTTAAATATTTTTCCTAAAGAGGCATTACTATATATTACTTTAAACATTTCTCCAACATTATTGTAATTAGAATAATAACCATCATCAATTTGTGTTATAATTTCATCACAAAGATCTTTGGGAATTATACTATCATACCTTAAGTAACCATCAGTTATAAAATTTGCTATTTCTTCTGATTTTAATAATCCGCTATCCATCTTGATCCGATTCTATTAATTTTTCTAACACAAATTCATATTTTAGGAATTTGGTTTGATGGATATTTTCATCATAAGGCTCATTTAATGATGGGTATTTTATCACCCTCCATCCATCACGCATAGCATCTAAACAACTTTTATAATCAACTAAACTACTTGTTTCATATTCAATATATTTATCGTTTCTAGAACCATCAAATAAAGACCAACCTATTATGGTTGAATCTGGACTAGAATTAGACAAATACAAAACTAAAAGTTTTTGCTTTATCAAAATATAGCTAACTTAATGGATATTTTGTTTTGTGACCATAACCACCCATGTAACCACATACCATCTTTGCATAAAATGCTGATTTATTTAAACTTGTATTTATATTATCTTTATTCAAATAAGATAATAAAAAAGCTGATATATAACCATCTCCTGCTCCAAGCGTATCTATCACTTCGCAATCAATCTTTGATTGATGATAATAATTATTATTATACAAACAAATTGATCCTTTTGTGCCTAAAGTCATTATAACAATTTTCACACCATAATCAATAACCTTATTCAGATAATAATCTACTTGATCTTTTTTTAATTTCGCACCTGATAAAAAAACAATATCCATATATTTACAATATTCATATAAATCATAATTTTGAAATTTATCAGAAAAATCAAAAGATAATATTTCTATATTCTTTCTTATAATATCTAAATAGTTTTCTAAATCACTATAAATACTTGTATGTGCTAACTTATGGTTTGATATAAAATCAATCATATTGTTAGTTATGTCATATTTCCCTCTTACACCAGGAGATGAACTATGAAAATATCTATCACTGTTAGTATGTTTTACAATTGACCATGGAGTATCACCATTTACAGTTTTTAAAAAAGATATATCTACATTTTCTTTCTCTAAACTAGTTTTAATTAAATTTCCATATTTATCTTTACCTATACAACCAATATAACTACTATTTGCTCCAAGTCTTCTTGTCATTACTGCTACATTTACTGCATTACCTCCCGGAAAACAAATCCCTTCATCTATATATATATCTATTGTATTATCACCAATTCCCAATATATCCATATTAATAATCTGACTTCCACATATATTTTCTTGTTGTTAATGGGTGATTCCTGATAGATGATATATGATCTGCAATTCTTTTTAAAACTGAATTTAATACATAAGGAGCAACAATTGGCCTGATATCTTTATGAATCCCATCCATATCAAAGTCTAATGTATCAAATATTATAATATTATTACTATACTTTTTACAAAAGTTAACAACTCTATTCATTAAAGGTCTACTTGAATCTTCTCCTAACATTAAAAATAAAAATGTATCCTTATCAACGATTTCAAATGGCCCGTGAAAAAATTCTGCTGCCTCAATTGGATAATTATGTATCCACAACATTTCCATTAAAATGCATACGCTAAACACATATGCAGTTGTAAACATTGGCCCTGATGCTAAATGATATAAAATATTTTCATTATTGATATGTTTTGCATGTTTATAACATAAATCATCATAGATTATTTGAGTTTCTAAAATCACCTTGGGTAGATTATATATTGATTCAACTAAGTTTTTATGATTTATCCAATTATCTTTCTGATTTAGAATACTTCCTATTAAAATTTGTAAAATCATGAACATTCCTGTATGTCCTTCATTTGTTTTACCCAAGGTAAAAACTATGTCTGTATATTTTGCTAATGGAACATTTGTTGATTCTGTTATGGATATTGTCTTGAATCCTTTACCTGAAATCATCTCAGCAGCTTTTACTGTTTCTTTTGTTGTTCCTGATTTAGAACCAAAAATAAAGAGTGTATTATTATTTATTTTAGCTGGATTCTGCTCTATGAATTCTGCAGGATAGTATCTTCTTACTTCTAGTGAATTAGATAGTTGCAAAATCCAATATTCTATACCTAACATTACTCTGTTAGGCGCGCCACATCCGATCAAATAAATTATATTTATATCTTTTGCTAATTCATTTCCTATTTTATTTGCTCTATTTATTTCTGATTTAGCTTTTTCTAAATCGTTAATAAAATTTTTCGAATCAATTTTATTTTTCATTTATCCTCTAATTAATATGAAAAAAATAGTTGAACATCAAAATATACAAAACATACAACCGCCAAATTATTTAATTAACTCAAAAATTAGTGATCAATTGTATAAGTATTCAAAATATATTTCAAAATTATTACACCCAATTTATCCATTGATTGCTGATTCTTTTTCAAAATGTTTTCTAAATTCAATTTTTACTTGTACAGAGATATTACCAGATGGTACTACCTATGTTAGTAATGGAGATATTGATAACATGTGGTTTAGAGACTCTTATGGTCAATTTGAACCATATATATTCTTAGCAAAAAACGATTTATTTCTAAAAAAAATTATAGAAGGTATTATAAAAAGAATGCAAAAATATATTTTGATTGATCCATATGCTAATTCCTTCAATAAATATCCGGATGGCAACAATTACTGGCCAACTGATTTACCAAAACCAGGTTTATGGATTAGAGAACGAAAATGGTCTATCGATACCCCTTGTTCTTATATTATGTTATTAAAGAAATATTATTTGTTAACAAATTCAAAGAAAATATTTGATGATCAATGTTATATTGTATTACATAAAATAATTGATCTTTTTGAAGTTGAACAAGATCATCAAAGACTATCTGACTATTATTTTATAAGAAATGACCCATTACATCCTAATGATACTTTAGTAAATAATGGATTAGGTAATAAAATATCTAGCACTGGTATGATATGGTCTGCATTCCGTCCTAGTGATGATCCATGTAAGTATGGATTCAATATTCCACTAAATTTTTTGGCCATGGAATGTATTAAATTTATTTCTAAAATTTTTAAAAATATCTACAAAAACAAAAAATATTCAAAGAAGTCCCATCGCATATATGAAAAAGTCAAACAAGGTATTAATAAATTTGGAATTTTAGATCATCCTAAATATGGTACAATTTATAAATACGAAACTGATGGTCTTAAAAATAATTTAATAATTGATGATGCAAACTTTCCTAATTTAATTTCTTTACCACTCTTTAGTAAGGAATATAATAAAGAAATTTATATAAATACAAGAAAATTTTCTTTAAGTTTAGACAATGTATATTTTATTCATGGCAAATATGCTAATGGGTTGGGTAGCATGCATCCTTATAATTTGGATCCAACAAAATATATATGGCCCATTGGCCTAATCATAGAAGCATTAACAGATAATTCAATTAAAAAAAAATTGGAAATAATAAATTTATGTCTAGAAACTTCCGCAAAAACTTATTTTATTCACGAAGCTTTTGATTCAAACAATCCGAATAATTATCATAGAGGTTGGTGCCCATGGAATAATAGCCAATATGCTTTACTTGTCTTACAATGGCTTACAAAAAAGAAAATAATTAAATATCAATTTTTAAAATAAATAGGAGTACAGTATAATTAAGCTGTACTCCTAATTTATAAAAATTATTTGTAACTTATAGTTGCACGATATTCAGCTAATTGTCCACTTCTTCCTTGCTCATCTGTTATTTCATTCCATTCATTTTCTACAGCTTCCATCGTTTCTTTTATTGTAATTTCACCTACAAGCATTCTACTTAATTGTGTATCTAATGATACTTGTAGATATTTCTGATTTGCGGGTATTCTTAAATCTAACACCATATTTGGGCTAGCCAAACTATTTTTAATAGCGCCAAGATAATCTTGTGCAGTTGACCAACTCATACCTGCTTCTACCCATAAATCTTTACTTTCAAATTGCGACGTTCTGTAAGGATTCATACCAGTTGCACCTATAACAACATCTTTATTTGATTGTTTGGCCTGATTGCAATAAGACAAAAAATCATAAGCAGCATCTTGTACTTTTTTTGAACTTGACGCATTAATCGATCCAGCCCAACCACCAAATGCTGCAAATGGAGCATGATTTACACCATCAACAGCGTAAGGGCATGTTTTTCTAGTACAGCTAACTAATTTCCCTGTTTTATAATCAATCACCTCTTTTGATCCTGGTAATACTATAGAACCTACCTTGTCTACTACTTTAGATCCTGGTGCAATTGAAAGTGTTCCTATATCACCCCAATCTACAGTTAGTGCGCATCTGCCCGATGTAAACATTCCTCTTGTATCTCCTACATCTATATTCAGCTCATTAGGTGGTCCGTATTTAGTGCTATCCCTCCAAAATTCTAATGCTTTTGCATATCCTTCATTATTAACTAGTGGATTCATATTTTCAGGATCAAAAAACATTCCTGATCCTGTGCCTTTTGACTGTATAAATGGAGCAGCAATTGAATTCATCATATAGTATGCTTGTCCATTCCTCTTTTTAGCTAGACATGAACCCCAATCTGATTCTCCATCTCCATTTAAATCTTTTCCATGAAAATGTTTTGCTATTCTTATATAATCATCCCATGTTTCTGGTGGGTCCATGCCTTCTGCATCCAACAAATCCCTTCTATAATAAGCCATATGAAAGTCGCCGTCTACAGGGATTGTGTAGACTTTACCTCCATATGAAGCGCTAAAATCCCTAAAAAAGGGTACAACATCTTTCCAGTTGAGTTTGGAATCATTATTAACTCTATCAGTTAAATCTATTACGTAACCAGGAACAACGTAATCAACTATCCATGCTGGTGGAAAAACGCCTACATCATAACTATTTGTTCCAGCAGCAAAATCTGTTAACATCTTACTGTATATGTCAGAAAATGGAACTCCTGTCATATTGATTTTTGCGCCAGTCAATTTTGTGAATTCTTTCCCATGTGCAACAATAGGTAATCTTATTGTTGTTCCTGCTGTAGTAATAATATTTATTGTTACCCCATCATATTTCTTTGCGAATACTAATCCACTTATAAGGGTAATTGATGTAAAAAATATAAAACCTGTA
>Ga0187827_10005868_pt1 | contig 14342 bp, 18 predicted proteins | sample ETNtaG_39_FD_167969 | JGI IMG/M metagenome (GOLD analysis project Ga0187827, IMG submission 167969) | Marine microbial and viral communities from oxygen minimum zone, Eastern Pacific Ocean - ETNP2014_SV_150_PacBio MetaG (Illumina Assembly) | ecosystem: Environmental > Aquatic > Marine > Hypoxic...
GTGTTTCCAATTTCAGGTATTACAGCGCCACTATAAATAGCTTGATTGTCCATTGAAAGAGTAATTTTTTGTTCGTCTCTTGCCAACTCTATTGGCGCGAGCAGATGAACCTTTTCGCCATTAATGATAGTTTTTTTAACTGAAAGCATCTCTAATGCCATTAACCCTGACAAACTTGAACTAGAAAATACTGAATCGGTGTTAAGGCTTGATATATATTTTTCTATTGAAGAATTGTTTAGAGTTAACTCGTTGATATCAATTCGACCAGGTATTTTAGTGTTTTTGTAGAGTGCGATTAAATCAGCGTCCCAGCGCAAAACATCAATTGAGGCGATAGGGTCTAAACCTTTAACGCCTACCTCGACATCATGCACCGCTAAAACTAATTCATTATCATGGAACTCCAAAGCAAGTCGATTAATACTTACTTCTAATCCACTCATCTGAGAGAGTCTTTCTTCTATAGGTTCCTTCATTATCTGTGGGAAACTAACAAAAAAAGCTACAACTGAGAGTAATAGTAGCGAAACTATAGCAGTCAACCAAGTACTTATCTTAAGTAAATTAAATCCTCTGAGGATGGTTTTATTAAGCATATTTATCTTGGATTCGACCAAAACTCATTATAACCAAATGTATAATATGCCGCAATTTAATATGATTATGCAAGGAACATATAATGAGTCAAAACTCTAAACGTAGTTCAAAATTAATGCTCGTTGTTTGGTTAATTGTTATGTTGTTTATTGGCTTTAAAGCTTATAACAGCTCTGACGATCACCCAACTAGTGAAACAGTTGAACTGGACAGTGCAACACTTGATAGAATCAAGCCAGTTGGAAAGGTTAGAGTTGAAGATGCGGTTGCGTCAAACAATGCTGCTGAAGAATCCGAACGTACGGCTGAAGAGGTATATACTAAATGTCAGGCTTGCCATGCTACTGGAATCATGGAAGCACCAAAGTTTGGCTCGCTAGAGGACTGGGCTCCAAGGATTGAACGTGGTATTGACGAAGTACTTAAAGTTGCCATTGCAGGCAAGGGCGGAATGCCTCCAAAAGGCACTTGTATGGATTGTTCCGACAATGAACTAAAATCGGCTATCCAGTACATGATGGATAGCGCTAAATAACTCCCAATATCGATTAGGAATCTAGGCTTTGAAAGATCCCTAGGCTCCTATTTTTTACAACATCGTTCCATGGTAATGTCCGACCATTCATAGCAACATAAACCCCGGGATCTAATAAATTCAATGAACCCAGCGCGCAACCTAAATTAAAGAATGCATCAGAACCACTGACTGTATAAGGAACCATTGAGCCAAACAATACGACAACCTTGTGCTTTAGATTCTCACCTAAAAGTTTTGCTGTCTCACACATCGTATCGGTTCCATGTGTTATCAGTATTCTTTCTTCCTCACACTCAACACAATTCTTCAAGATAAGTTCGCGATCATCATCATCCATGTCCAAACTGTCTTTGAGCAGCAATATCTCTGTTTTAATTTCTAGCCCTATTCTTGCTCTTGAGAGCATCTCAGGAAAATGAGTCTGTTCAAATTCTAACTCTCCATTGGACTGATTGTAGACCTTGTCAATCGTGCCACCGGTAATATAAAGTCTGATACTCATAATTTTTTCTTCAAATCAAAGTATACATTCTATTCCCTTTTACCGAAAATATCCGTTCCAATTCTAACAATAGTAGCCCCTCTTTCTATTGCCAACTCTAAATCCATCGACATTCCCATTGAAAGGCTATCCAGTTTGGGATATTTAGATATTAATTTAGCCATCTTAGAAAAGCTTTGGGCAGAATTCTCAGGCCTTGGTATACACATAAAACCCCTTAAGTAAATATTAGGTAGTTTTTCAATTTGAGGAATAATACCTGCAACCTCTTCAAGCGATACACCTGACTTGGTTGATTCAGAGTCAATATTGACTTGCAACAAGACATTCAATGGCCTGAGGATTCTGGGTCTCCGCTCGCTCAGCCTCTCAGCTATTTTGACACGATCAAGACTATGTATCCAGTCAAAATTTTCACTAATTTTTGCTGTTTTGTTAGACTGGATTGGACCAACAAAATGCCAAACCAATGACTGGTCTCCTATTGCATCAATTTTATTTAGCGCTTCTTGTAGGTAATTTTCGCCAAAATCTCTCTGACCTGCATCGATTGCTTGCTGTATTTCACTTACTGAACGTGTTTTACTAACAGCTACTAGTCTAACCTGTTGAGTATGTTTGACTGATGCTATACGATCTTTAACTTTTTCAAGGTTACTTCTTATCACCTGATTTGCTTGTTGTTATTTTTTTCATTTAAAAAACAGATTGAGCCTCAAAAACTGGCCCATCTACACAAACACGTTTCATCATAATACCTTCATCACTTTTCACTTCAACTGCACAACCTGCGCAACCTCCGACAGCGCAAGCCATGAACTCTTCTAGCGAAACTTGACATGGCAATTCATATTCTTTAGCCAGTTCTGCAACCGCTTCGAGCATCGGATGAGGTCCACAAGAATATATTTCAACTTGTGATAACTCTTTAATGGACAAGGCATCCAAATACTTCCTTGCCAACTCCGTGACATAGCCTTTATAGACACCATCAAATCCTTGCATACTTGCTAGCCGACAAGTAATACCCCAATCCTCTAACAGTGGCATGGTATGAGAGGGTCCATGAAACGGAATTTTGATTTCACTAGGAACTGCAGTAAATGGAAATGGCACTTCTGAACCCAGTATAACAAATGGATGATAATAATCATCACTCCTGATCTGTTGTGCAATAGCTATCATTGGCGGCATACCAGCTCCACCACCGATTAGTATCGGGGTTTTTTTATCAGAAACTTGAAAGCCGCTACCAATCGGTCCTATGATTGATAAAACATCACCAATCTTGCATTCAGCTAGTTGCCTTGTGCCTTCACCCACGACCTTGTAGAGTAAGTCAAAAGTTCCATTTTCTTCATCGACAGACATTACTGAAAAGGGTCTACGCATCGCAAGTTCGCTCGATACCGTAATATGAACAAACTGCCCTGGTAGAGTTGATTTAGAGATTTCCTCAGAAGACAGGGTTAATATGTATTGCTCACCTTCAAAACGGTAATGAGCAAGAACTTTACAATCACAAACGCTAATAGTATCACGAGCACTATTCATTGTTGGTGATTAATGTCCCCACGCCAGTATCAGTAAATATCTCAAGCAGTACAGCATGAGCCACACGCCCATCAATGATATGTGCTCGATTTACTCCATCCTTAACGGCTGACAATGCACAATCAATCTTAGGCAGCATGCCGCCATGGATAACGCCATCTTTAATTAGTTGATTGACTTTTGATGTATTCAGCCCAGTCAGAAGGTCGCCCTTTGCATCCAACAAGCCTGGCGTGTTAGTTAACAGGATAAGTTTTTCTGCTTTAAGCGCTTCTGCTATAGAACCAGCCACTAGATCAGCATTGATATTGTATGAAAACCCATCATTACCAACCCCTATCGGAGCAATAACCGGAATAAAGTCACCCTCTAGTAAAAGTTCGATAACGGAAACGTCAATCTGGTCAACCTCTCCTACATGTCCTAGGTCGATAATCTCAGAGGTTGGTTCAATTTTATTTTTTAGTTTATTTGCTGTAATTAGACGCCCATCTTTGCCTGTTAACCCTATAGAGTGGCCACCGTGTTGATGAATGAGGTTAACAATTTCCTTGTTAACTAAGCCACCAAGTACCATCTCGACAACATCCATAGTTTCACTGTCGGTGACACGCATTCCACCAATAAATTCGCTATCCTTGCCTATCTTTTCGAGTGTTTTGCCAATCTGTGGACCTCCCCCATGGACAACAATTGGGTTCATACCTACAGACTTCATTAAAACAATGTCACGCGCGAAACTTGATTTTAGTTCTTCATCCACCATCGCATTACCGCCATACTTAATGACGATTGTTTTGCCATGAAATTGTTGAATATATGGTAACGATTCAGTTAAAACGTTAGCGATATTGTTTGTCTGCATAATTTAATTGGTTAGAAAAACTAGCGGTAATTTTACCCTAAGGCATTATTGGTTGTGAGTCCAGTTAATGACAGGCTTTTCCCATCTTTTTTAAGCGCCAATAGTTATATGGCCATGGCGTAATAAAACCAAAAAATAAAGATATCGGCAGCACCCAGAAATAGAATTTAGCACCACCTGTAATCAAATAATCCACTAGATTCATTGCAAATTCCATCGAAATCATTGAAATCAAGCTCATGCCTGCCGCTGTTTTAATGGCAATTTGAAAACTCATTTTCTGCCTTATTAATATAAAAGTCTCTAAAAGAATGCTCGTAATGATGCCGTTAATCATTGCCAACGCGAAAATAATAGGTACTGACACGTCGCTATCTTGCATTAGTGCAATTGTTCCAAAATCTCCAATAGAGCAACCAATCAAACACCATTTAGTGTTATTGGCGCTTCTTTTCCATGTATGTTTGCAAAACCAAAAATCTGTATTCATAAAATTGACTTTATAGAAACATTTCTTGTAGGTCGTTAACAAAATTAAAACCCTTTTCGGTTGGTATTATCCTGTCATTTTTTATCTCTAGCAACCCTATTTTTTTTGCTTTGTTGATTTGTTGACTAACTGTTTGGAAATTTTGTCCTGTCCTAGATTCAAACAACTCAAGACTAAAACCTTCTTTTAGTCTGAATGCATTTAGCATAAATTCAAAAGATGGGTTTTTAATAGTTGCTATCGAGGTGTTATTCTGATTATTATTGAATCGCGACATATAATCGTTTGGAGATTTAGACTTCATGGTACGAAAGATTGCATCTTTGCCCGTGTCAGTTATTTTCCCGTGTGCTCCAGCGCCTATTCCTATATAGTCACCGAACTCCCAATAATTGAGATTATGTTGTGAAAAATTCTTTCCGTAAGCTGAGATCTCATACCTCTTAAAGCCACTAGCTTCGAGTAAATCTTCTCCAACACTACCCATCTCCCAAATAATTTCATCTTTTGGTAACTTGGGCGGATACTTTGCAAATATTGTATTTGGCTCAAGCGTTAGTTGGTATAAAGATATATGGCTTGGCTTAAAAGATATAGCAGTTTTGATATCTTCCAAGCTTTGTTCTCTTGTTTGCCCACTAAGGCCATACATTAAATCTATATTAAGATTATTAAAGCCCACACTTTTTGCTCTCTCGATTGCCTCTATAGATTCATCCTTAGTGTGGATCCTGCCCAATAACTTTAGGTGTTTATTATCAAATGATTGAACACCAATCGATAAACGATTGATTCCAATCTCTCTGAATTGGGCAAACTTTTCTACCTCAAAAGTGCCAGGATTCGCCTCAAGTGTAACTTCAACATCTCTTGAAATTGAGAGTCTATCTTGTAAACCTTGAAACAATTGTCTCACTTCGTCAACAGGCATTAAGCTTGGTGTGCCTCCACCAATAAATATTGAATGGATTGAACGATCTTGAAGATAGTGACTATCACTATCAAGATCTCTAAGGAGGGCTTCTTTATAACCCTTTATTGCCTTACCCTGATACGAATTAAAGTCACAATATGGACACTTCTTGACACACCATGGGTAGTGGATATAAAGAGAAATCGGCGGTAACTCTAGCAAATCAGTCTTCAAAAGAAAGTTTCTTCAAGAGTTCTCTTAAAGCCTGACCTCGATGAGAAATAAGGTTTTTTTGCTTGGAGGATAGTTCAGCAGAAGTACATCTGGACTCCGGTAGATAAAAGATAGGGTCATAGCCAAAACCATTTATTCCTCTAGCTTTATGAGTAATTACACCGTCCCAACTCCTTTGAATGATAAGTGGTGTTGGGTCATCAGGATAGCGCACAAGAACTATCGCACACCAAAAACTAGCCCTTCTGTCTTCGCCACTTAAGTTATCCATCTCGGATAAGAGTTTAGTAACATTTTCCATGTCAGTAGCCCCCTCTCCTGCATATCTCGCTGAATATATTCCTGGTTCACCATTAAGGGCATTGACAACAATACCAGAGTCATCAGCAAGTGCTGCCAATCCTGAACGGCGAGATGCATTTCTTGCTTTGATGAGAGCATTCTCTACAAAACTTAGACCGTTTTCAGGCACCTCTTCTATAGCCATATCTATTTGTGAGATGACGCTGTAATGACCATCGAGCATCTCTTGAAGCTCTTTAATTTTGCCCGGATTGCTTGTAGCAAGTACTAATTTTTTCATAGTGTATAATTCTTTTTCAAATATGAAAACAGACCGAAAAAATGACTCAGGATAAAATGAAACTTGAAGTAGCTAGGGCTGCCATCAAGTATGTCGTTCCGAGCTCTATTATAGGCGTTGGAACTGGCTCTACAGCAAATTTTTTTATTGACGAGCTGGCAACAATAAAGAATACAATCTCAGGAGCTGTGGCAAGCTCAGTGGCAACAGCAGAGCGTCTTCAGAGCCACGGAATTGAAGTCATCGATTTGAATGATGTTAAGGAAATATCTGTCTACATTGATGGCGCTGATGAGTCTGATAAGGAATTAAACTTAATTAAAGGCGGCGGCGGCGCCCTTACTCGCGAGAAGATTGTGGCAGCGGTTTCTAAGAGGTTTGTTTGTATTGCTGATGAATCTAAACTCGTAAGTGTGATGGGGAATTTCCCTCTACCGGTAGAAGTTATACCAATGTCTGTTAGCTATGTTAAGAAACAAATTAGTAAATCGATTGGCGGATCCCCGATTATTAGGGAGGGTTTTACCACTGACAACGGAAACTTAATATTAGATATCCATGGACTCAAAATTGAAAATCCAAAAACACTTGAAAATAAACTAAACAATATCGTAGGTGTTGTAACAAATGGCCTTTTTGCCAATCGAGGTGCTGATATTCTTTTGTTGGGAACGCCTAATGGAGTTGAAACTATCAGCCCTGGCTTTCTTTGAACCCTTAGTAGTGTTTTTATTATCAATGTCGTTGAGTATAGTGGTTAATAAAAAGTCACTTGAATAAACAATACGCGATAAAATATATATTTGAGAGTAATTATATGTCACATCAAACCATTGATATGTCAGGGCATAACTGCCCTATGCCTATTTTAAAAACGAAGCAAGCACTTGCCGGAATGAATGCAAAAGATACCCTTGAAGTTATTTGCACTGATAAAGGCTCAACTAAGGATTTTATTGCTTTTTGTAATCAGACTGGCGATGTCTTAATTTCTCACAAGGAACAAGACAATCAATTCATTTTTAATATCGAAAAATCATAATCCATAGAACCTCATGTCCGAAACAAATAAAATGACACTTATCGCCTCAAAGGGAACCTTTGACTGGGCCTATCCACCTTTCATTCTTGCTTCCACTGGAGTTGCCATGGGTAAAGAGGTATCTGTTTTTTGCACCTTTTATGGTTTAAATTTACTTCTCAAAGATCTATCTAAACTCAGAATTTCACCTCAAGGAAATCCTGCAATGCCGATGAAAATGCCTTTTGGGCCTAAATGGTTTCAAGCGATTAATTTTGGTCCTAAAATTCCAAACATTATGTGGAACATTCCTGGCTTAGAGTTGTTTGCAACATCAATGATGAAAAAAACAATGAAGAATAATGGCGTTGCTACGATTGAAGAGTTGCGTCAAGTCTGTATCGAGATGGGTGTTAAGTTTATAGCGTGTGAAATGACTATTGGCTTGTTTGGATACTCCAGAGAAGACTTTATTGACGGCATAGAGTTTGCGGGAGCAGCGACCTATCTTGATGTTGCTCACCACTCAACCCAAGACCTATTTATTTAATTTACTTCATCCAGTCAAGAACTTCCCACCCATTTTGACGTGCAACCTCTGTCAGTATCGGGTCAGCATTTACAGCTACTGGTCGATCAACTAATCTCAGTAATGGCAAGTCATTATTTGAGTCAGAATAAAAAGTTGAGTCCGCCAATGTTTCTTGGTTTTCTTTGAGCCACGGAACCAAATTGTCGACTTTGCCATTCTTATAACAAGGTATGCCTGAAACCTTTCCTGTATAACGACCATTCTTAACTTCAGGTTCTGTTGCTATCAAATTTTCAATACCATATCTTCTAACAATCGGCCAAGTGATAAAACTATTTGTTGCAGTAATAACAAGGAGTGTGTCACCCTGAGATTTATGTTGGTCTACAACTTTTTGCGCCTTGTCTAACAATATTGGCTCAATCTTTTGACGCATAAACTCCTTATGGCATATATCAAGTTCACTAAATGAGTGTCTCGAAAGTGGTTCCAAACAAAACTCCAGATAGGCATCAATATCTAGATAGCCTAAGTCATATTGTTGAAAATAAAACTCATTCTTTTTTTGATATGAATTAACATCAACAATAACGCCAATTTCGCACAAAAACTCACCCCATAGATAATCACTATCTCCACCGATTAGCGTCTTGTCTAGGTCAAATATAGCTAAAGACATAATTTTTCCTTCACAGTTCTCATAACTTCTTCATTAGACTCTACCAGAATAAGTAAATCCAAATTTTCCTTCTTTACATAGTCCTTCATAACCATATCTTCAATCCATGCTATCAATGGCTGCCAGAAACTTAAGCCACATAAAATAACTGGGATCGATTGCATTTTATAGGTTTGAATTAGAGTTAAGATTTCGAACAATTCATCATTAGTGCCATAACCGCCGGGTAAGAAAATACAGGCACTAGCATACTTAACCAGCATCACTTTACGAGTGAAAAAATATCTAAATGTTAGAGAACTATCTAAATAAGGGTTGGGAATTTGTTCATGAGGTAGCTCAATATTGATTCCTACGCTTTTTGATTTACCTTCGAAAGCGCCCTTGCTGACCGCCTCCATAACGCCTGGCCCTCCGCCAGTAAATACATTGAAACCAGAATCTGAGAGTAATCTTCCTAACTGGTATGCTTTTTCATATAAAGGGTCAGTCTCTTTAACTCTGGCAGAACCAAAAACAGTGATGTTGTTTTTATAGGGTGATAGGTGTTTTTTTGCGGTCTCAAACTCAGCGCCAACATTATTTAAACTCATAGCTTAGAAAAGGCGATTGAGGCAGCATTAATAGTCTTGTCTAGCTCCCTATTAGTATGTGCTGCTGAAACAAAACCAGCCTCATAGACTGAAGGCGCTAGATAAATCCCCTGATTTAGCATCAATCGATGAAACTTTTTAAACAAATCAATATCACATCTAGAAACTTGACTAAAATTATTCACCTTTTCTTCAGCGCAAAAAAATATTCCAAACATTCCTCCTACACTGTTACTTGTCAGCGCAATATTTTTTTCATCAGCTGCAGCAACAATACCTTTGGCGAGATACTCTGCACTCTTACTTAAGTTTTGATAAAAAGAGTCATCAGCCTCTAGTATGTTGAGCATAGCAAGACCAGCCGCCATAGATAGAGGATTTCCAGAAAGCGTGCCTGCTTGGTAGACCGGTCCCAAAGGTGCAACCTCTTCCATAATTTCTCGCCGACCACCAAACGCCGCAACAGGTAAACCACCGCCTATCACTTTGCCTAGTGTTGTAAGGTCAGGTTGAACTCGGTAGTAAGTCTGTGCGCCACCCAATGCGACACGAAAACCTGTCATCACTTCGTCAAAAATTAGAACACTGCCATATTCATCACAATTCTTTCTAAGACCTTGCAAAAAACCTTCTAATGGCGGTATGCAGCTCATATTCCCAGCAACCGGCTCAACAATAATGCAAGCTATTTCTTTGCCCATCTCCTTAAACAATCTATTTACAGAGTCAAGATTGTTGTAGTCAACTGTCAAAGTGTGTTTCGCTAAATCACTTGGAACACCGGGAGAAGTTGGTATCCCTAATGTCAATGCTCCTGAGCCAGCCTTCACTAGTAAGGAGTCAGAGTGGCCATGATAGCAACCCTCGAATTTGACGATTTTGTCGCGCCCAGTATAGCCTCTTGCTAACCTTATAGCACTCATAGTTGCTTCAGTACCGGAACTAACCATTCTGACCAATTCAATAGAAGGTATAAGTTGGCAAACTTTTTTTGCAAGCAGGGTTTCAATTTCTGTAGGCGCCCCAAAACCTAGACCCTTATCTAACATTCCTTTGACAGCATCAAGAACAATTGGATTTGCATGTCCTAATATCATTGGACCCCAAGAGCCAACATAATCAATATAGGAATTACCATCAACATCAAAAAGATAAGCGCCATCACCGCGTTCAAAATAAATAGGTTCACCCTCTACCCCATTAAAAGCTCTAACTGGTGAATTAACTCCCCCAGGAATATACTTTTTGGCTTCATTAAATAAGCTTGATGAATGTTTCATTAATTTTCCCTGGGGTTGGTAATAACTGGGTACTTTTTTAGGTGCGTAATATGCGACCAAACAATAAGAACATTATCCAATAACAACTTAATATTTACGCTTGTTTGTGACATTGAAATCGCACGATTAATATCATCTAACAATTGAAAAAAATATTTTGCAGGTGTCTTCTCGATTACTTTATTGAGTTCCAGAAGAGCACCTTCTTTGTGCAAAGTTTTTAATCGTATCGCTTGAGTCACAAGTTGCTGTAGGCAATTCAATACTTCCAACTCTTGTCCATCAAATACTTCAGATTCATTTGCTTTAACTGGATTTGTTGCTATTTTTAGTAAATGATTTTGCCAATTTTGGTACTGCAAAAAATAATTTCCTTTTAAATCTTCGACCGCCCTGAACGGAACTCCATGGGAATTCTCTAGTAGTTGAACCGCACTGAAATCTTCACGCTTATCTTCCTCAATATGATCAGACACCCAGGCCACACTTGACTCATCAAAAGTTGGATTGATATGTATACTCTGGCAACGTGAAAGAATTGTTGCTGGCAATGAACTTGGACTATGTGCTAATAGAATAATTAAAGTATTTTCGCGTGGTTCTTCTAGAGTCTTTAACAGGCTATTAGCGGCGTTAATATTTAACTGATCGGCATAAAAAACCATTCCTATCTGGAGCTCTTGTGCAGTTTTTTCCAATGACTCGCAGAAAGCACGGATCTGATTAACCCTTATATCTTTAGACAGTGTTCTTGAATCATTTAATTCGTTACAGCAATAAATCATATTTGGGTAATGTGATCTGCGAATAAGAACGCTGTGGTCGAGTAATTTTCTTGGGTCATCTTTTTCAAGAGATTGACAATTATTACACTCTCCACAAGACTTGTTTTTGCAAATAAGTGTCTTAATCAGTTGATTTGCAAGCTCAAACTTACCTATTTTTTCTACACCAGTAATCAAAAGTGCGTGAGGCAGATGGTTTTGATCGACCATCTGTCTCAGTTTTGCAAAAGCGTTTTGATGCCAAGGGAGTATCATAAAGCCTCAAGCAGTGATTTTATTTTTTGTTGTACTTCCTCAACCGAGCAAGTTGCATCAATCAATTTAATGCGTTCAGGATATTTTTTTGCTCTATCAACAAAAGCTTTTCTGACTCGTTCAAAAAAATCCCAATCTTCTTGCTCGATGCGATCTTTTTCTACGCGAGCTTCAATTCTCCGCATCCCTAAATCTGTCTCAATGTCTAATATGATAGTTAGGTCTGGTTGAAACTCTCCATGCACCCATGATTCAAGCTCAGAAATTCTCTCTATATCGAGTTCTCTGCCGCCTCCTTGATAAGCAAAGGATGCATCTGTAAATCTATCACTGACAACCCATTTACCAGCATTAAGAGCGGGTTTAATTTTTCTTTGTATGTGTTCATTACGGTCACTGAACATCAACAACAATTCGGTATCACTATGCATATCTCCAGTATCACGACCCAACAAGAGTTTACGAATTTTTTCTCCTAATTCAGTACCTCCTGGTTCACGTGTTTTTACAACATCTAGTCCTTTTCGCTGCAAATAGTCACAAATAAACGCAATTTGAGTACTTTTACCAGCACCTTCAATACCATCTATAGTAATAAATTTTCCTTTATTCATAGTGCTAATTTTAAACTAGGTACCACTTAAAAACTTCTTGATGTTGTCTCTGTGTTCATCATAATTTGATGCAAATGCATGACTTCCGTCTTTTTTTGAGACAAAGTACAATGTGGTACCGTTATCTGGGTGGAATGCAGCATATAGAGAGGAGTAGCTCACTGATGAAATCGCACCGGGCGGTAATCCGTTGTATCGGTAGGTGTTATACAAACTATCAATATTCAAATCACTTTTCTTAAGGGGATGCTCATAATCTTCACCTAATGCATAAATAACTGAAGGATCAGTTTGTAGTCTCATGCCTTTTTCTAGTCTACGAATAAAAACACCAGATATGAGGTGTTTTTCATCATCTAATGAAGTCTCTTTTTCAATCAATGAAGCTAGGATAATTGCTTCATATGGGCTTTTATATGGAAGAGTTTTAGCTCTGTTATGCCACAATATATCTAGTTTCTCTTGCATCATTATGTTGGATCTCTTTAGTACATTACTTGCACTTTCCCCGTAATCAAAATTGAATGTTTCGGGAAAGAACCGCCCCTCATATGGCTCTTTAATGGCAATCAAGTTCATCGTTTCTTGAAGTGATAAATTGGAATGAATAGCTGGATTAGAATTCAGCATTTGGAAATACTCATTAATAGTCTTGCCTTCAATAAACGTTATGTTTACAGTCGCCACCCTGCCATTCGTAACAACTTCAAAAAAATCTAATACACTCATTTCAGGCTCTATCTCATAGTATCCTAATTTAAGTTTTTTATCATAGTTAAATAATTCACCAATTAAATTGAACATGATTTTTGACTTAATTAATTTATGATTACTTAACTCTTCAGAGATAGAATCAATTGTTGCTCCTTTTTGCACATGATAGATTTGGGTTTGTGTAATCATCATATCTTTTGAAGTTAACCACCAAATATAACCAATACAGAAGACAATTAAGATAAACAGTCTAAAGGTAAAAAGCTTTTTTGTTATAACCATATGAACGAATTATTTTCTGCGGATTTTTCTTTAAGAGACTCTGAAATTATCTCTGTTATCTTGTGTTCACCATATCTATGGCCTTCAATTTGACTAACTGGACGTATCCCTTGAACGCTGTTTGAAATAAAGATCTCATCGGACTGAAGAAGTTCTTTTACAGATAGATTTTTTATACTTATATCAAATCCTAAATCAGCAGCTATTATTAATATTACAGCTCGTCTTGTTCCTTCTATGCCACATTTATCCAAATTCGGAGTTATAAGTCTATTGCCTTGGACACAAAAAATGTTTCCCTGCGTTACTGAAACAACATCTTCATTCTCATCAAGCATAATTCCATCATCGCCCTTTATACTTGCACGTGCAAGAACTTGCTCGAGTCGATTACAATGCTTTATGCCTGCCAATTTTGGATTTGAATTGTAACCGCTATTGCAAAATTCTAAACAAAATGTCGTATTATGGTTTTTCCTTTTCATCTCAGAAGCAATGGTCATACGAATTGGTTTGATATTATCTTTATAACTATAGCCTCTTAAAGATTCTCCTCTACTTAAGACTAATTTAACGATGCAATTATCAATTTTCAGTAAAGAAACAGCTTTTTTGATGTCAGCCAACCATAAAACTTCATCAACTATGCTTATCTTCAAACACTCGCAACCTAGCCTCATCCTCTCAAAGTGATTTGACCAAAAAAGCAATTTTTTGTTTTCAACAAGGCATGTTTCAAACAGTCCATCACCAAACTGCATATTGCGATTGAAAACACTAACCTTTGACTGTTTTTTGCCATCGATAAGAACAACTGGGGTCATAATAGTGTTTTAAAATAAAAGAAACCATTATAAAACAAAGTATAAGATGCCTTCTCACTTCCTATAGCAGGTTTATAATAGGTTAAACAATCTAAGGAAGCAATATAACAGACATGAATTATGTTCTTAGAAGGCTTGCCAGTAACCTTCTTGAAAGTTGCAAGGACTTACTTCCAATTGTTTTAGTAATCACTTTTTTTCAAATTTTTGTTTTAGAACAAGCCATTCCCAATTTAGGTGTGATACTTTTAGGCACTTTTTCAATCCTCATTGGTTTGACTTTTTTCGTTTATGGCCTTAGATTGGGGCTTTTCCCTATAGGAGAAAATCTAGCCTATTCATTCGTAAAAAAGGGGTCATTATTTTGGCTTTTGTTGTTTGCTTTTGCACTTGGTTTTGGTACAACCATAGCAGAACCGGCACTCATTGCAGTAGCGAATGAAGCTGCAATTGTTGCAAGCACTGGTGGCATTATCGAAAACAC